>Ga0209415_10005500_pt1 | contig 22731 bp, 22 predicted proteins | sample PeaSoiSIISIP2007_FD_187696 | JGI IMG/M metagenome (GOLD analysis project Ga0209415, IMG submission 187696) | Peat soil microbial communities from Weissenstadt, Germany - SII-SIP-2007 (SPAdes) (version 2) | ecosystem: Environmental > Terrestrial > Soil > Wetlands > Peat | place: Germany... | reverse complement strand
ATGACGCCAAGATGGAAAAGTAGCCTACCTTGCCTGTCCGAACCCGTCAATCATGGGGTTGCTCGAATGCATACGAAAATACGTTTGCTGGAAAACCATTGCCTATGCGGCGAACGTCTCATTCGGAGTGCTCTGGTCGCTCAATCCCGCCAGTAACGCGGCAATCGAAACGTCCTCGTCCAAAGCCTCCCAATGCAGGCCACGGCTGCTGAGACGAACCTGTTCGCGTTGCTCTTCGGTGCTGTGTAGAAGGCGGGGAAACCAGGCAAGCGGTACGCCGATCATGCGTCCATCGCTGAGATCGACCCAGAAACTATCCGCGTCGAATCGACCCCGGGTTGGGCTGGCCGAAAAACTCATTTCGAATTCTCTTTTTCAATTATGCTTGATTTCACGATTGTGGGTCACACCGTGTAACCTGCATCACAGCGTCTAGCCGCAGTTCCCCGTAGGCTTTGGACGGAGTTTTGGAGGATTTTGAATGCAACCTGTTGCCGCGGAAAACGTAATTACCGTTAAAAACCTATTGGCCGCCTATGAGGGCGAGTCGAATGCTCAAGCAAAATATACGGCTTTTGCCGTCCAGGCTGATGAGGACGGATACCTTGGCGCGGCCAGCCTCTTTCGCGCCGCCGCGCGCGCCGAGCAGATTCATGCCGCCAACCATGCCCGTGTGATCGGCCTTTTGGGCGGCGATGCGCAATGCGATATCCATGAAATCGAAATCAAGAGCACCCTGGAGAACCTCAAAGTTGCTCTGGGTGGCGAAACCTACGAGATTGAATCCATGTACCCCGGCTTTCTGGCCGAGGCCGAGTCGCACAACAATACGGCCGCCATCCGCACCTTCCACGGCGCGCTCGAAGCCGAGAAGACCCACGCCCGCCTCTACGCCGAGGCCATCGCCCTGTTGGAGGCCGGCAAGAAGGACTCCTGGGTCGGCTCGCCCCGCGACTTCTTCGTCTGCCCCGTCTGCGGCTATACCTCCGAAACCCCCGAAGAGCACGATCGCTGCCCGGTCTGCAACTGCGCCTGGGATCGCTTCGAGACAGTCAGCTAGTTCTGGTAGTTGCGCCGAAATCTGATGGGTTTGGGTGGGCACCCAACCTCAAAGGCTGGGTGCCCCAGGTCTCGATTTTGAGACCTGGGAGACCACTCAACCAAGCTCAAGCCTCTTTCTCGCCAGCCGCCAAAATCTTCTCCCGCGCCGCCCCCGCTTCCTTCTCCAGCACCGCATTTCCCGGATAGATCCGCAGCCCTTCCCGCAGCACTTCCAGCGCCTGCTCCCACTGCCCCAGTTGTGCAGCAAAGACCGCGGCGATGATGAAGCTGCCTACCGGCGGCGTTCCCAGGCCCAGCCTCAGCCCGGCCACGCGCGCCGCCGTTGCGCCGTTTCCCGCGGCAAAGGCCGCGGCAGCCCAGATCTCGTATAACTCCGCAGCCTCCGGCTCCCGCGCTACAGCTGCCTGAATGCGTTCCAGCCCTGCCGCTGCCTCGCCCAGGCGCACCTGACAGGCACCCAGTTTGCAATCCACCTGCGCCGACACTGTGCCGCCCGGTCCGCCTACCTGCGCATAGTACTGCGCCGCCGCGTTCATATCGTTCAAGCGGAAATACGCGTCGCCCATCGCCTCACTCAGCAGCGCCGAATGCACCCCCATTTGCTCGGCGTGGCGGAGCCGCTCGACCGCCTCCGCGCTCCGCCCCAGCCGGGTCAGGCAGATTCCCGCGTAGATCCACGCGTTTTCATTCGATGGATTCAGCTTCAGCGCCTGATCGAAGCAGACCAGCGCCGCTGCCGGGTCGCGATGGTGCTCCAACTCGCCCAACCCCAGCTCGTAATGCGCCCAAGCATCGCAGGGATTCTCGCGCAGCTTGCGCAGCCCCAGTTGCTGGTACAGCTCGCACTTCTCCCGCCGCGTCTGCTCGGAGTCTTCCACAAAGCCGAAGTGGTGAATCACAAACGGCGCTTCGGCCGCCCGCAGTCCCAGTGCGCGCACCCGCCGCGCCACCGTCTCATGCACCTGGCCCTCGAAGTACAGCTCCGGCAGGCGGCGGAAGAGCAGGGTATTCAGGTAGCGGGTATAGGCGGGATAGGGGCGCGACTCTTCCAGCCGCATGGGGTTCGGCTCGGCCATCAGACCGCCGCTGCGGCTGTTCAGTGATCGCACATAATTCCAGCGCCAGACCTCGAAGGCATCAATTGGCGCGGCCGCCGTCTGGTTTCGCAGCAGCAAGGCGCGTATCCACTCCGCACCGGCCGGGTCCAGCATCTCATCGGCATCCAGCCACAGCACCCAGTCGCTCTTGACTGCGCCCAGCACCGCGTTGCGCGCCTTGGCGAAGTCGTTCTCCCAAGGAACCTCCAGCAGCCGCGCCCCAAAATCCCGCGCCACGCTTACGCTCTCGTCCGTCGATCCCGTATCGCCAATGACGATGCCGTCCACCGCAGGCAGAGCGCTGTGCAGGCAGCGCGCCAGCCCCGCCCCGCCGTTACGGACGATCATGGCCAATTCCAGCGTCGGTCGGCTCATGGGATGCCCCCCAGTCTCAGGAGACCACGAGCAGACCGCCAGGGGAAGCCTTGCGCGCAGGGCGGATGCGCCCGCCGTTCCGAATCAGGAGAGTTCCGTACGGGTGTGTCCCGCCTCTATTGCTTTCTGGAAACCGCCCCTAGACCTGCGCGCAGCGTGCGTACCCAAAAGGACCAGCGCGCCGGATGCGGAAGTGCCAGTCCGAGTGAAAGTGTTGCTTGGTCAAAGCAGTCTTCAATGCATGCATCGTGCAGAAACCGAACCAGCAGCGGCCAGTTCAGCAGCGCGTTTCCCTCGGCGCGCATCAAAATCACGTGGCGCAGAACGGTTTTGCCAGCGCGCTCTTCCACTTCAAAATGATGCGTTCCGTTGAAGCCGCTGGGGCCTGTGAAGCGGAAGACAATCCGCTTTCCAGGCTGGTATTCCACCACCGTGTACCGCACCGGTCCATGCCCACCCACCGCGCCCACGGCCAGTGGCCGATCAAAGCGCATCGGATGCCATTTGTTTTTCGGCCACAGACGATCCTCGCTGCTGGCCAGCGTATCAATCAGTGCGCCCACCGTGGCCGGAGGCAGGGGAAACTCGCGTTCGTGAACATTGTGGACCTGCATACGCTTTCAGGACTTCCCTTTCATGCAGAGTGTTGGAAAACAGCGATCATGCGCCGTATGCCTGAGGTGATTCTACTTCTGTGCCGGCACTGCGGTGTTCTTTTCCATCCGCCCTACTGGAAAATACCCGGTCCGTGTGCGTACGGTCAGTTTGCCGTGGCCTTTGGCCGCGGCGCGGACCTCGATGTGCCGAAATCCCTGTTCGCTGATGGGCTTGGTCGAGTGGTAGCCCAGCGTGTACTGGTTCCGTATATCCCGAGCCACCTCAGCCGAGATTTGGTCGATCTGGTCCATCGACTTCGGAAAGAACGCAATCCCGCCTGTTTCGGTCGAAAGCCTCTCCAGTGCGTGGCGCGCACTCTTTATATCGGAGCGGCTCATTTCGTCGTCGCCGAACAGCAGGCCAATGGTATAAACCACTGGCCCGGAGAGTTGCTGCACACGGTGGATCGTCTGCTCCAGGCTCTGCATCGAGGCATTGTCCGCGCCGTCCGTGATGATGATCAGCACCTGCTTGGAGTGCTTGGCGTTGGTGGCCAGTTCGTCCGCAGAGCTAACCACCGCATCGTACAGCGCCGTGCCTCCCCGCGCCTCTACGTGCGCCAGTCCGTCGCGCAGTTTATTTGCGTCAGAGGTGAAGTCCTGGTCGATGAACGCCTCGTCGGAGAAGTTCACCACAAAGGCCTCGTCTCCTGGATTCGAGGCCGCAACCAGATCCAGCGCGCTCTTGTTCACCGAGGGTCGTTTGCGCCCCATCGAGCCGGAGTTGTCCACCACCAGCCCGATGGAAACTGGAACGTCGTTATGTTGAAAGCTGATGAGCTTCTGCCGTACGCCGTCCTCGAAGACCTGAAAATCCTCGCTTGGCAGATCGTTGGCCAGCTTGTCGCCCTCCAGCACAGTGGCGTTCAGAATGACCTCATCCACGTCGGCGTGCAGCATGTAGCCCTCGCCCTCCTTGCGCAGCTCTGGCATCGCTCCGTTTGAAGGCCCTGGATCGGGCGAACGCACTGGATCGTGGTCCTCGGTCAATGAGGGAACTGGCGGAAGTGTGGCGATGGGCGGAGTTTGTGCAGCCGACGAAATCGGCGCTGGATTTCTTTCCGCCTGCCCCATTGTGGGCATCGGAAGCAGGAGAAGAGCGGCAAGAATCGCGTTGATACAAGGGCGCATAGGGACCAGTTCGAGGTTACACTCTCGCGATGCGACTTCCAACAGCGGGTGAACCATTCTCATCACTGTACGCCTCTGGCGACGATTGCAAAAATCATTCAGGCTTTGAAAATCATGCGTAAACTCGGTTGGAGCGATTGATCGGGCGGATTGAGTTTTGAGGTCTCCCAGGTGCCCAACAGCGAGGCACCTGGGGCATCCAGTTTTTGTGGTGGGAATACTTTTTCTGGTTTCTGGGCTACTCGCCGGTGGAGGACTGGGGAGAAACGGACGTGGACCAGAAGGTCGGCGCTACCGTTTCATGCGCGGCGGGTCGGGAACGCCGGTGGGAGACTATTCCCTCGTCCCTATTCCCCCAGTCCCTCGTTCCTAATCCCTCAGTTTCCGTCCGCTGAAGGTCCGTAGGTGCCTGGAACCGTCTTATCCAGCAGGCGCAGGTAGACGCCGATCTGGGCGCGATGGTGGATCAGATGATTCATCACCCAGATGCGCCAAATCTTGAATTTCGTATCGTCAATCCAGGTCTGTCCGCCGGACACAAACTTCCAGTGTGTATCCCACTTCTCCAGCGGAAACGCCGCCAGCGCCGCCTTCGCCTCGCCAACCTCCTTTTCGAAGCGTTCCAGCAGGGCTGCTTTCGATGCGGGCACATAGCGTTCGAAGACGTGGCCTTCGGGAAATTCCAGCTTATCCTGCGTCAGAATGCCCAGCGCCCATCCCCCGGCTGTCTCCGCCGTATGCCCGGCTAAACGGCCCAGCGTCATCGACTTGGCGTGGGGTTGAAAGGTGAAGTCGGCATCCTCGGGGATGGCATCCAGCATCTTGCGCGTGGTCGCAATCTCCCGCTCGTATTCAGCAATCAGTTCTTGTTGCATGTTCATCTGGGGTAACCTCCGGTACAGCAAAATCAGGATAATTCAACGAGGGCCTAAAAGCGAAGAAAGAGCGATAAATCATTTTCGATCCTCTTGGCTCGAGGGGTGCGTATATTGGTTGGTGAAAACCGTATTCGTGAAGAGATTTGGCACGACGGAAGTTGTTTCAGAGGATGAAATGAAAATGCAAGTTCGACAAAGCAAAGGGAAAGAGTGATTGATGACAAATGCAGCGAGTTAGCCCCCGCTTACGCGGAGTTGGCGAGTCAGCAAGTTGGCGGTGGCTTGTGGAGTTTATGCACCATGGGTCGGAGAAGCCGGTGGGGGACTGGGAAGAAACGGACGTGGACCAGGAGGTCCACGCAACAGCCGACCGGGAGGTCGGCGCTACGGATTCATTTGGTGGTGGATCGGCAATGTTGGTGGACGATTGGTCCAAGGCCGACAAATTCAGGGCGGCTGTAGAAGCGGGGCTGCTGAAGAACGAGGCGCAGAAAGATTGCTTGCGTGATCTTTCTGCGCCTCGTTTTGAAGAGTAAATATTTACCGCTGAATGCGGGCGGATGCGCCTTGGGCGAAGGCGCGCACCTGATCCACGGAGGCCATGGTGGTATCGCCGGGGAAGGTGGTGAGCAGCGCGCCGTGAGCCCATCCGAGCTTGATGGCCTGCTCAGGCGATTCACCGGCGAGCAGGCCGTAGATGAAGCCAGCCGCGAAGCCGTCGCCGCCGCCGACGCGGTCGATCACTTCCAACTCGGCGGTGGGGGCGGTGAAGGTCTGGCCATCGATCCAGGCGACGGCGCTCCAACTGTGGCGATTGGTGGAATGCACCTCGCGCAGCGTGGTGGCGACGGCCTTCACGTTGGGATGCTTCTTGACGACTTTGTCGATCATGCCAAAGAAGACGCTGGGGTCCAGCTTGGACTTGGCTGCGACTTCCGGTCCGGGAATGCCGAGGCCCTTCTGCAAATCTTCTTCGTTGCCGACCAGCACATCGACGTTCTCGACGATGGAGGCGATGGTCTCGACGGCGCGCTCGTTGCCGCCGTGAATCTTCCACAGCTTCTCGCGGAAGTTGAGGTCGAAGGAGGTGACGGCACCGGCGGCCTTGGCGGCCTTCATCATCTCGGCGGCCAGCGGCGCTGTGGTGGGCGAGAGCGCGGCGAAGATGCCGCCGGAATGCACCCAGCGCACGCCTCCGGCAAAGATCGCATCCCAATCGAAATCGCCCGGTTTGAGCTGCGCGGCCGCTTCATTCGAGCGGTTATAGAAGACCACCGGGGCGCGCAGGCCGTGGCCGCGGTCGCTGTAGACGGTGGCCATATTGGGGCCGGTGACGCCGTCGTGCTTGAAGTGCTTGTAGATGGGCTTGACGCCCATGGCGCGGACGCGCTCGGCGATCAGGTCGCCGATGGGATAGTCGCTCATGGCGGAAACCACGGCGGTGCGCAGGCCGAAGCAGTCGGCCAGATTGGCGGCTACGTTGAACTCTCCGCCGCTGACGTGAATCTGGCACTCGTGCGCCTTGCGAAAGGGGATGATGCCGGGATCAAGCCGGTGTACCAGGGCACCGAGGGAGAGAAAATCGAGTTCCGCCTTATCGCGAATCTTCAAGCCGTTGCTCATCGAGTGCTGCTCCTTGGATGGACATATTAGTTTGACACGAAAACTATATTATAACCGCGCTCAGGCGGTTGAAACAGAGCCAGAGCGCGGGTCGGCAATCGATCAGGCCGTAGGAACTGCCGCGTCCAGCGCTTGGGAGAACTCGGCCTTGATTTGCTTTCTGATTTCGGCATTGAAGAGTCCCTTGCGGGTCAGATATTGCTCCATGTTGAGGATGGAATCGTCGCTGGGAGCGGGGTTCGCCTCGCAGCGGAAGGGGATGCAGTTGATGAGCGTGGGACCGCGTCCGCGGCGCGCGCGTGAGATGGACTCGAAGGCTACGCGATAGTTGGCGACCACGTCGTTGGCATCGACGGTCATGATGGGCACTTCATCGACGGCGGGCGCGGGCTTTTTGGCGCGTGGGGCATCGGCGGGCGGCTGAACTTCCTCGCCGTTGAAGCGGACAAAGATCATGGGCAGATCGTGCGCGCTGGCGGCCTGAATGGCTTCGGTCCAAGGCGCTGGAATGCGCGAGTGCTCAGGCGCGCGCGAGGCGGGATCGGAGAAGAGCACCACGATCTTGCCGTCGTTTCTGGTCTTGTGCAGCAGGGCCTGGCCGAGCAGCGCCGAGGCATCTTGGCGGGCCGGATTGGCGTTGCCGGTGCGGAACAGCTCAGCGAGGCTCTCGCCTTGCAGGAAGCGCACGAAGAGATCGTTCTGAGTGGCCTGGACGGTATCGCCGGGGAGCAGGTCAAGGGCCACGGCCACGGCGGCGGCCTCATGGCCGAGCCGGGGGCGGCGGGCTGACTTGCGCGCACGCTCGTCGAGCAGGCGGCACTTGAGCATGGAGCCGTACAGGTCCAGCAACTTCTGGTTGGAGATCAGGGAAAAGGTGTTGCCGTCGGTGGTGGGAGCGACGGGCGCGGCGATGGGCTTCTGGGTGCGGGTGGTCATGGTTGGCGGGTTCTCAGTCTTTGTTGCGATTGTAAACGGCGGAGGCGGGATGGTCATTCGGCGGTGAGATCGAAGTGTCGCAATTTCGGGCAGTTTCCTGTGCGCTTTCTAATAAATTTGCGTGTGACGGCTAAAGGTTAGCGGCTACTCAGCCGAAGAAGTTCATAGACGGTTGGAGTTCGACTCTGCCGCGAGATCCCTGTCCGATTTTCATTGGAGTTTTTTCATGTCCACTTCCCCCTTGGTTTATCCCGTTTATGCGCCACAGGCTTCTGCTGCTGCGGGGCAAAGGCCTTCGAGGCTGCGCAACTGGCTGCGTGCCTGGTCGCCGGTACTGGGTTTTTCGCTGATCTTCGTGGTCGAGTCCTCCTCTTTTTTGGGTTCCGACCATACCAGCGCCCCTTTGCAGCGCGTGGCTGAGGCGATCTTTGGCTACGAGATTGGCATCTACTGGGAGACGATTCACCACATCATCCGCAAGACCGGGCACTTCATGGCCTACGGAGTTTTTTCGCTGATCTGTCTGCGCGGTTTCTGGATCGTGCTGGGCAGTGCCGCCACCGAACTGCGGCGCAAGTTGCGGGCGCATGGGCTGGCGGTGCTGGTCACCTTCCTGGTGGCCTCGGCCGATGAGATTCATCAGAGCTTTTTGCCGAATCGCGATGGGCAGTTCAGCGATGTGCTGCTGGATACCTGTGGGGCAGTGGTGCTGGGGCTGGTGTTCTTTCTGGTGGTGCTATTGATTGAAAATTGGCGCGCCAACCGCAGCCGTGCAAGCGTGGACGAAGGCTACGAATCGCTGCCGATCTTCGGCGACTAGCACCTGCGGTGCGGCGGACGCTTGCTTTTCGCTCGCAGGGGCTTGGTGGTTTGCGATTGAAGTTTGCATAGTCACAGTTCCCCACCGGCTTCGCCAACCCGCCGCGCATGAAACTGTAGCGCCGACCTCCCGGTCCACGCCCGTTTCTTTCTTGGGCACGATTGAAGTCGTGCCAGGTTACAGAGCCTGTCGAATGACACATTCACCACACTCTGTTGGCGGCTTGAGTATTTGTCGATGAGTGCGGAGCAACGCAAAGGGGACAGGCGCGATGCCTGTCCCCTTTGCGTTGCTTGATCGAATCGGTTCGCTTTAGAAGTGGTAGGCGACGCCAATGACCGGGTTGTAGATGTTCCACATTTTGTTGGTGCCGAAGTTATAGCCGGGGTTGCCGAAGTTGGGCACTTTGGTGACAAAGCCGCGATACTCGGCGCGAATGTCGAAGCTGGGGCTGATCTCGTAGGCCAGTCCAGCGCCGTAGAGGCCGCCGATCTCCATCTGCTGCTTGGATTGCAGGGTCTTGGTGCCGGTGTTGACGATGGGCAGGAAGATCATTGCACCCGCGCCGGCCTCGACGAAGGGATTGAACTTGTGGAAGTTGAAGGTGTGCACGTAGGCACCCGAGACTTCCTGAGTGCGGGTCAGAATGGTGATGCCTACGGAGGGCATATTAGGCCCGGAGAAGTTGATCTTGTTCTGGTAGGTGATGCCGTAGTTACCCTCGATGGCGCTGGAGGGGGTCAGCATGAAACGGTAGCTGGCCAACGCGCCAAAAGCGGTCGTCGAGTGGACGTAAACGTCGGTTGATGAGCCGATGAACGGCTCGATAAGCGCGGTTCCGCTTAAGCTCACGTCCTGGCGGCTCTCTTGAGCGCGGCCTGCTGCCACGGATACGGCCAGCAGGAAAGCAATTGTGGCGATCTTCTTCATTCGGTCCTGAACCTCACGACTGCGCAACCGTCCGGCTGGCAACGAGCTTGTCGATTCCGGCGCGCCGGTTCGTCCCGGGCCCCGCTCTTTGCATTGTAACTGGCCGAGCCGGTCTCTTGCAGAGGTACCGCACGACCCAACCGCCGATTGCGTTCTTCCCTATAGACGCAGCCGGAACAAAAGCGGTATTTGCGAGTAGAAAAAACTTGTGTGGAGGTTTCCCACCCTTGCGACAAAAGGCAAGTACGTCGCAAGGATGGGGCACCCAATCAGTTGAATTTGCACCCCATGGCTTGGGGTGCAGGGCCGGGCAAAGGCGGATTATGCCTCGCGATAACGGCCCAGTTCCTTGACCATGGCGCAATGAGGATGCAGCGCCTCGATCACCTGCGCGTCTTCCTCGGCCGAGCGAATCTGGCAATCGACGTAAAAGATATATTCCCAGGGTTTGCCGTGCACGGGGCGGGACTCGATTTTGGTGAGGTTGGTGCCGATGGCCGACAGGCTGGAGAGCGCGGCAACCAGCGAGCCGGGGCGGTTTTCCAGTGAAAACGCAATGCTGATCTTGTTGGCGTCGGGATCGGTAACGGCCTCGGCCGCGCGGCGTACCAGAAAAAAGCGCGTGAAATTTTCGGGATTGTCCTCGATGCCGGCCTGAAGAATCTCCGCGCCGTAGTAACGGGCCGCGGCCGCGCTGGCGATGCCGGCGGCGCTGCGGTCGCCGAGCGAGGCCAGTTGCTTGACGCTGCCGGCCGTATCGTAAAAGGCGCAGGACTGAATGCCGGGGTGGTGGGCGAAGAAGCGGCGGCACTGGGCCAGCGCGACGGGGTGAGAGAAGGCGCGGGTGATCTCGTTGATTGAAGCGCCGGGCAGCGCGATCAGGTTGTGACGGATGCGGATCAGCGTTTCGCGCTCGACCTTTACGTCGTGCGTCAGCAGCAGGTCGAAGTGCTCAAGGACCGAGCCGGCCAGGCTGTTTTCAATGGGAATGACGGCCGCATCGACGACCTTCCCCGTGAGTGCCGCAAATACGTCGGCGGAAAGAGGGCAGGGAACAATCTCCGCCTCGGGAAGCAGCTTGATGGTGGCTTCGTGACTGAACGAGCCGGGTTCTCCCTGGATTGCGATTTTCATGCCGTTGCGCTGTGCTCCTGTCTGGGGTGGACGATGGGCCGAAAGATCATTGTAGTGCCTAGAGAATAGGGAATAGGGAATAGGGAATAGGGAATAGGGATTAGGGATTAGGGAATGGGGAACAGGGAACAGTACCACCCCCGCGCCCCTGCTGAACATAACAAAGCCAAGTGCCCCAGGTCTCGATTTTGAGACCTGGACCCTCAACCAGCTCGAACTGCCGCTTTTCTATTCCCTAATCCCTATTCCCTGTTCCCTGCCTTTCCCTACTTCCACTCTTTCCACAGCGCCACGCCGCCCAGCAGGCCGGTTTCATTGGGGACGATTTTGACGTTGGGGGCGGGTTCGAAGTCGATTTTTTTGGTATTGCCGCCGCCGAGGTAAAGGAAGTCCCAATTGAAGGTGGCTGCGGTCTGGGCGATGGCGGCCTGCAGGAAGTCGTTCCAGCGGGCTTTGCCGAACTTGTCCAGGCCGCGACGGCCCAGGTAGTCCTCGTAGGTCATGCCCTTTTTGCGCCAGGGGTGGTGGGCCAGTTCGAGTCCGGGGCAGAGGCGGCCGTCGGTGAAGAGCGAGGAACCCATGCCGGTGCCCAGGGTAAGCGCCAGTTCGACGCCCTGGCCCTGAATCGCGCCATAGCCTTGAACGGCCGCGTCGTTGGCTACGCGCACCGGCTTCTTCCATCGCTCTTCCAGAGCTGCGGCCAGCGGAAAGCCCTTCCACTCCGGATGCAGATTGGCGGCGGTAAAGGTGGTTCCGCGCTTGATGACGCCGGGAAATCCGACCGAGACGCGGTCGAAGTTGGGCAGCAGCGCGCGCAACTGATCCAGACCGGCGATCACCGCTTCCGGGGTGGGAACGACCGGGGTCACGACGCGCTGGCGCTCACTGACCGGCTTGCCAAAGGGGTCCAGCAGCATGGCTTTCAGTCCCGATCCGCCGATATCGATGGACAGCGTGACGGGAGCGGAGGGGGACGGCTGGGCACCGGAGGAGAACTCTGGCGCGGGAGCGGCGGAGGTGGAAGTATGGAGGCTCATCAGCACGAATTGTAACGCCTGCGACCAAGGACGCGCCGGGTACGGAAAATGAAAATTTCCACCCCTACCACCTGCGGTGGGGTCAGCGGCCTTCGGCATGGCCCGCGCCAGAAAAAGGTGCGGGAGGGAAGTGTTGGAGAGCAGAACGGATGGATGGGCGAATTTTTCCGGTTTCAAAATACTACGGTTGCAAATGGGAGGGATCGGAGGGAGCATGGGACCTTCAGCCCCTGAAGCAGAGCGAAATGGAAGGCCCGGATCTGGGGCTACTCGACGCGGAAGCCGACGGCAGGGGTCTTCCACTGGAAGCGGGCGGAGAGCAGCTTCAGGACCAGGCCGGCGAGTGCGCCGACGGTGGTGGAGATGGTGCGGTCGCAGCCCAGCGACTCGGCGGCCAGGAAGACCAGCACGGCCAGCAGGGCGGCAATCGTATAAGGTTCGCCGCGCTCGAAGACCCGTGGGGTGCGGCCCATGAGCACGTCGCGCAGCGAGCCGCCGCCGACGGCTGTGATGAGGCCCAGAATGAGGGCTGCGAGGATGGGCAGGCCCGCATTGAGCGCGCGGCTGACTCCGGCCACGGAAAACAGGCCCAGCGAGGCCGCATCCGCGAACCAGACCAGCTTGAGAATGCTGGGCCGGGCGATGGAACCGAACAGCAGCGCAACCAGACCGGCGCCGAGCGCGACCATCAGGTAGCGCACGTCAAGGAAGGCCAGCGGCGGGCCTTTCTGGATGAGCACGTCGCGCGTGATGCCGCCGCCGAGCGCGGTGATGATGGCCAGCCCAAGCACGCCGATGGCGTCGTACTGGTAAGTCTGATTGCGCCGCGCCTCAAGCGCCCCGGCCAGCGCCCCGGCAGCGACGCCAGAGAACTCGACGGTGGAGAAGACGGAGATGGTGTGCAGGTCCATGCTCTTTCAGTTTAGGCCCTCTTCGGTTCGCACACTCCATGGCTTCATCCCCTACACTGAATCTTGCCCATGCCAGCTTGCTGCGAAGTCGCGTTGCCGGTGCCGTTGGACCAGACCTTCACCTATGGGGTGAGGGAGGGGCAGCGTCCGCTGCGGGGGGCGCGGGTGATTGTGCCGTTTCGCAATGAGAAGCTGATTGGCGTGGTGACGGCGGTGAACGTGAAGCCGGCGGTGGGCTTCGAGATGCGGTTTCTGGAGGCTGTGCTGGACGAGGAGCCGCTGCTCAGCGGGCCGCTGCTCGAGCTGGCCGAGTGGATGGCGCAGTATTATCTGGCTCCGCTGGGCGAGGTGCTGCGCGGAATGCTGCCGCTGATGGCCGAGGTGCGGCGAACGGTCTATTACCGCATCACCGATCTGGGCCGGGATGTGCTGGCCAACAGCGTGGAGGACTGCGCGTCCAGCGGGGACTGCGCATCCAGCAGGAGTCTAAATGCACAGGAACGCGCACCCGGCTCTGTGGAATACGGCCAGCAACTGCGGCTGGGCGGGCACGAACTCCCACTGACCGCTCCGCGCCGTACGGCGGCGAAGAGCAAGTCGCGCGGCAAGCTCTCCGCCGAGGAGCAGAATCTGGAGCGGCGGGTACTCACGCGGCTGGCGTCCGGCGACCCGGTGAAGGTTTCCACGCTGCGGACGGCGACGGCGGCTACTTTGCCGGTGCTGGCCGCGATGCTGCGCAAGAAGTGGATTGCGCGGGAGACGACGGCGGCCGAGCGTGATGCGCGGCGCATGGAGCGCTTTGCTGTTCTGATTCCCGAGGCGCGGCTGCCTGCTTTGACCGCCAAGCAACAGGCGATTCTGGCTGAATTGGCGGCCTGCGGCGGGGAGTTGCCGCTGACCGTGCTGCGTGAAAAGGATCTGCCGTCTTCGACGCTGCAAACCCTGGTCCGGCGCGGCCTGGTGCGCATTGAAGAGCGCGTGGTGGCCTTTCATCTGGGTGGATTGCAGAAGGAGGCCAAGCCGATCCGGCTGAACGAGCCGCAGATCGAGGCATTGGCCAGCCTTGCGACGGCCCTGGGGGGCTTTCAGCCTTTCCTGCTGCATGGAGTCACTGGTTCAGGCAAGACGGCCGTCTATATGGCCGCGATGCAGAGGACTCTGGATAAGGGGCTTTCGTCGATCCTGTTGGTCCCGGAGATTGGATTGACGCCGCAGACTGTGGGCTTGCTGGATGCGGCCTTTGGGGCGCGTGTGGCGCTGCTGCACTCGGCGCTCACCCCGGAGGAGCGCAGCGAGCAGTGGCGGCGCATTCGTCGCGGCGATGCGCCCATCATCGTCGGTACGCGCTCGGCGATCTTTGCGCCCGCGCCGAATCTGGGCTTGATTCTGGTGGATGAGGAGCACGACCAGAGCTACAAGCAGGAGGAGACGCCGCGCTACAACGCCCGTGACGTGGCTGTGGTGCGGGCCAAGCTGGAGGGCGCTGTGGTGGTGATGGGTTCGGCCACGCCCTCGCTGGAGAGCTGGCAGAACTCGGTTGCGGGCAAGTATCAGCGCATCGAGATGAAGGATCGCGTGATGGATCGCCCGCTGCCCGCCGTCGAACTGGTGGATATGCGCAAGGAGTTTCAGGAGACGGGCAAAGACTCACTGTTTTCGCGGGCGCTGGTGGAGCAGACGCAGACCGCTCTGGACCGTGGCGAGCAGGCGCTGATTCTGCTGAACCGGCGCGGCTACTCGTTTGCCGTCATGTGCCGGGCCTGCGGAGAAAAGCTGGAGTGCCAGAACTGCGCGATTGCGCTGACCCATCACAAGCCGGTCGCCGAAGACGGCGGCGAGGCGCGCGAGGGCCAGCGGCTGGAGTGCCATTACTGCGGCTACCGGCGCACGGTCCCGCCGCGCTGCCCCAAGTGCGAGAGCGAGCACCTGTATTATCTGGGCGCCGGATCGCAGCAGGGCGAGGAGCGACTGAACGAGATCTTTCCGGCGGCGCGCATCGGGCGCATGGATCGCGATACGGTGCGCGGGCGCTATGACCTGGAACGGCTGTTGGCGCGGCTGCATTCGGGCGAGATCAACCTGCTGGTGGGCACGCAGATGATCGCCAAAGGACACGATATTCACGGCATCACGCTGGTGGGCGTGGTGGGCTGCGATCACGCGCTCTCCATGCCGGATTTTCGCGCCGCCGAGCGGGTCTTTCAACTGATGACCCAGGTCAGTGGCCGGGCCGGGCGCGGGGAGTTGCAGGGGCGCGTGGTGGTGCAGACCTATTACCCGGACCACTACGCGATTCTGGCCGCCAGCACCCACGATTACCAGACCTTTGTCGAGCGCGAGCTGAAGTATCGCCGCTGGATGCACTATCCGCCCTTCGGCGTGCTGGCCAACGTGCTGGTGCAGTCCGGCAAACTGGAAGAGGCGGCGGGCTGGTCGGCGGAGATCGGCAAGTGGTTCCAGAAGACCGCGCCGGAGGGAGTGCGTGTGCTAGGCCCATGCACTGCGCCCATTGCGCGCATCAAAGGCACCTATCGCTTCCACCTGATCCTGAAAGCCGCCTCGCGACGGTCGCTGAATGCCGCCCTGCGCGCCATGCTGATCCACGCCGACGGAGCCGGAATTCCACGGCGCAATCTAGTAGTGGATGTGGATGCGTTGCGTTTAATGTAACCACCACCTGCGGTGGGGCGGACGCTCGCTCTTCGCTCGCAAGGGCAACTTTGGGGCAAAAATGCGGTGTGGAAGGTATCAAAAAACGGCGCTATGCCAACTGGCTTTTGAGTGCTTCTCGTCTGAACGCTGATCGCAATTCTCTACGCTCATTTCCCGTTAAATCTCTCGCTAAAAGCATTCGACAGATTCCCAGCAGACGTCCATCATATTCTGGAGGAACTCCATTTGAAGCCGCAAGTACTGCACTCAAACGCTGTATGCCTTCCGGGGTCGCCGAAGCCAAGGTGCGGCGTGTAGCGTCTTCAAATATATGTTCAATTGAATTCTGCGCATCAACAATTGCCGCGCCTGTTGATACAGGCATGATGGTTGTTGCTCCAACGGCGGAGGCCATAGTGATGGCGGGGGAATTCCCAGTTACCTGTTGTGCCGACGCGACAACTTCAAGAAACTTGGCCACATCGGCCTTGGATATCTCATGGACGGTATCCGCTTCTTGTCGCAGCAGTGGAGATTGAGAAACTCGGACAGGCTCTAAGCCAACCAAGTGAACACGAACTCCGAAACTCTGAGCAATCTGCACAGCTACACGCAAATCACTATCGCTTGCGACCAATGTGGCATCGCAAATCGACTGATTTCGCGCCAAATCTATCAAGTCAGTGACGAGAAGAGAGTCGACTTCCTTTTGCTCTCCCATGCTATTGATTGACCCAAGCCTGAGCTTAACATCCTGCATATTTGCAATCGTCAAGTGGTCAATGGTTGGGCCGTTCTTGGCCCCGTCATACCAATAAACACGAAGAATTTCAGCAGATTTGTTCAGACTGTTCGCTAGAGCCTTGACTTGTGCGATGATCTCGGCTTCGTTTAGCTTGAGTTCTGTACGTTTGGAATTCTTACCGATGATTGAGATTGAGCCTTGGGCGAAAACGTATCCAGCATCTACAAAAATAGCGTGACGTTTCATGGTGGCCTCAAATAATTAAGGGACTCCCGCAGGAGTCCCTAAGTAGTCCGGTGTGCGCGATAAAATCGTAGGGCTCACCGGAGTCTCAACCCTAGCACAACACGCCACTTTAAGCAAATTGAATTTCACCAGATGTGAACGATACGTCTGTCGCAGTGAATTGGATGAAAAAATTGCGACATGGAGTGCGCATCAGATGCCCAGTTTGTGGAAGAGATCGGTGGCATCCTTGGCCCGATGGACCGCAAGGTCCTGGGATGTTTTGCGCATGGTCTCTCGCGTGAGTTTGTTGGGCTTCAGGTCGAAGGACAGGGCGCTCTCGTTGGCGACGCGGGTCAGAACGATGCGCATCACGTCAGAGACGGTGATGCCCATCTCTTCGAGCACGGCGGTAGCCTTTTCCTTCACCTCAAAGCTGATCCGGGATCGAACAACGGCATTGGTGGCCATGGATAGATTGCAGCCCAACTGTGCTACGCAATGCCGTTCATCTCGCGGACTGGAGACCCTGCCTCAGCCCAAAACTGCCCGGTGAAAGCGCGGGCAGAGCATTACGTTGCTACTTGGCCGCAGCCGCCGCGCCGATCTCCAGCGTGTGCAGTTCCTTGCCGGGCTTGAAGCGGACGGCTTTGCCGGGGGCGATGCTGACTTCGGTTCCGGTGCGGGGATTGCGGCCGATGCCGGTTTTGCGGGCGCGGACGCTGAAAACGCCAAACCCGCGCAATTCGATGCGCTCTCCGGCCGTCAAAGCCTCTTTGAGACCTTCGAAGACCGTATCCACCGCAGCTTCCGCCTTGGTCCGGGGGAGGCCCGTGCGCTCGATGACTTGATGGACGATGTCCTGCTTAATCAATGGGGTAACCTCGCTGGCGCTACTGTTTTGAATGTACTACGAGTCGCGGAGAAGATGCTAGGAAATTTGCGGATTTTGTGGAAGAGAAAATATTTTGTTTCTTTGAAACGTTTTTGTTGTCAATTACGCACTCCTTTCGTAGTATGGGAAATTCAGGACATGTTTTGCCGGTAATTTTTTCTGGAGAAGAAAAATTCTTTTCGGAGCGGGAGATGTGTGCGATGCCGAACGCGCTCTAGTTTGGAGGCAGCCGCACAGCGCGGTTGGCACGATTTCGAGGGCGTAGTCAAGTCATCGCTCCTTTCCATGCGGTCCGATTTGGTCGCCAAGTCTTCGAATTTGTTTGCATTGACGCGTTTCGTAGTGTAGTTTCATTTTTCCCTGTGCGGTATGGACGAATTGCGTTGCGAAATTGACGAATGAGTGATGCGGAGCTTGTTGGGCGCAATGCCATTCGCCGCGAAACAGGAGGGATTTGCGACCATCGAGATTGCAAATACCACTCCGCTGTTGGGCCTAGGTTGAAGCGAACGAAGGACTGAGACAGATCAAGTTCTTCCGCTCCGATGCGAACCGCGCTGTCGGCAATACCGAATACGCGGGGTGAGATCGGATGCAACAGCGGATTGTGCCGCCCGGACTCTGAATCCTGGGATGCGGATTCGCTGAGCGAGTGTGAGGAACTGGAGTTGCCGAGCGAGTCGAGGGGAACCACGCCTTTGACCGTTCGGGGCCTGGTCCTGTTGCCCGCAACAGGAGTTGCGATTTATGTGCTCGATACGCCGTCCCAAGCCAATCCGCGTGGGGTTGCTGGCTGAAGAACCACTTCGGCTGGCGGGACTCACCTGCATCTTTGAGCAAGCACCGACCGAGGGGCAGGCACCGCTGATTCCCGTGATCGGCACGCTGCAAGGCTTTCTGACCGGCGAGTCTCCGGATTACCTGGTTGTGGACCTGAACTCGTGCTCCGGCGGACTGGATACGCTGGAGTCGATTCGCAGGGTTCGCCCAGAGATACGGCTGATCGTGATCGGTCCAGAGGGCAACGACGAGATGGTCTTGCAATCGATCATGGCCGGGGCACGCGCGTATCTGGACCTGTCGGCCAGCCCGCAGACGGTTCGGCAAGCAATCGATGTGGTGACCAGCGGCTCGATCTGGGCTCCGCGGAGGCTGATGTCAAAGCTGATTGACCGGCTGCTGTCGTCGTCGGATGCGAGCCTGTCGAACTCTTCGCCACACCTGACCGACCGGGAGCGTGAGGTGCTGGAACTGATCCTGCTGGCGCGGCCCAATCGCGAGATCGCGCGGCAGTTGGGCATTGAGGAGCGCACGGTCAAGGCGCACGTCAGCCGCCTGATGCGCAAGGCGGGCGTGGAAAACCGCATTGAACTTTCAATGCGCGTCTTGAACGGCATGATCATTCCCAGCACAGGCTTCATTGAACGCCGCCGGGGAGATCGTCGCAACTCATCGCGGCCACCGCAGTTTCCGCCCTCGGCGTAGGATGCGGCTTTTGGGCCTGCCTGAGATCGAATCTGAAGCCAATGCAAAGGGGAAACTGAGTTTTCCCAAGCCTTTGCGCCCCCGCGATTCCTCCGATATGTACCTTCCTTAACTGGCATGACGCGTGCAAGCCCACAAATAACTGGGGTTAGCGGGACTTGTTGACTGAAAAGGTACATATTACTAAAAGCCACACTCCTTCCGTACTCTTGCGGCCAGGTTTGCTTTTCCACATACTGCTTAAAGAAACAACGCAGATCTGGGGAAGGAGTTCCCAGGCAGCATGTCATCCATGATTCCTGGGAACTCCTCTTTTTTAGTTTTGATATCGATTTAATTTCGTAGTTTATAATTTCTCCAGTCGGCCCCCTTTTTCAAGTTATGGTGTCAAAGATGGTGAAGGCTTGCGCAAATGACAGTCAAAAGATCGCGATGGCAGGCGTGAAGTCCTCTTGAATTGTCGTTTATATTCTGGTTTCGATGCAGTTGCAGCATTTTCAGTCATTGAAAACCTATTGACTACTTAGTACATAAAGTTGGTTACTTTCATCTACACTCCCTTCGTACTCTTGTGCAGTATTGCTCGCTCCCTCAGACTTGCTCCAGAAACAACGCAGATCTGGGGAAAGGAGTTCCCAGGTAGCATGTAAACCATGATCCCTGGGAACTCCTCTTTTTTAGCTTTTTCAAACCACGGTCTACTTCGAATCCTTCCGCATACGCTCTCCCTTTCACACCCCTTTACGTCTATTTATTGAGCAATGGATCGCACTTGCGACGGCTTTGTTGCGTCAAGGGGCGGTCTGCCGACAGCAAGTTCGTAGGTGCAGATTGCGCCTGGATGCTGTAGGCTGATTGCGAGTGCCCGGTTGCGAGCGGCACCCGCGGCGTTGACCATGCCGCATTCCTTAACCCCCAGCGATCCGCTGCCTTGATGGGCCGCGGAGTGAAAAGGATTTTCATCATGAAAAAGACAATTGCAGCGATCTGTCTGAGTTTGATGCTCACCGCGCCAGCGTTTGCAGGCTCCGGCACCAAGCACGAGGAGTTGCAGGACCGGGTAAACCGGGCCAAGGCCGTATTGGACGAGATTATGGCGGCCGACGACCGTGGTGTGCCACAGAATATTCTGGAGCGTGCAACCTGCGTAGGCGTGGTTCCCGGCATGATCAAGGGCGCGTTTGTGTGGGGTGGGCAGTATGGGCAGGGGGTTGTGACCTGCCGCACCGGCCATGGTTGGAGCGCGCCGGTCTTCATTCGCATGGCGGGCGGATCGTTTGGCTTTCAGATTGGCGGCCAGGCGACGGACCTGGTGCTGATTGCGGTCAATGAGCGTGGCTTTCAGGATCTGCTGAAGAGCAAGTTCAAGATTGGCGGCGACGCGGCCGCCTCGGCGGGTCCAGTGGGGCGCAACGCGCAGGCCGATACCAACTGGAAGATGAGCTCGGAGCTTCTGACCTACTCGCGCAGCCGGGGACTGTTTGCGGGCATTGATCTGGACGGCACGGCCGTGACGCAGAACCGGGACGATACCGAGTTCTACTACGGCCAGCCGCATGATTTCGAGAACATTCTGAAGGGCGAAGTGGGGGTTCCGGGCGGCGCTGTGGAGTTTGTGCGCACGGTAGCCAAATACTTTACCGAAGCGAAAAATCGCCCGTAGTTCGGGCTGAAAACTGAAGTTGAAGAAGCGGGGATGGTCCGGGAATGGATCGTCCCCGTTTTGCGTGCGGGCAAAAATCGTCCGGGGAAGCTACACTTGATCTTTACCTCCGACAATGCGTGAACAGATCGAATATTGGCTGGTGATGGTGGTGGCGCGCGGGCTGGGACGGCTGCCGCGCGGACTGGCGCGCCTGTTTGCGAACGCGTTGGCGTGGACGCTGTACGGGCTGCTGGGACGGCTACGCCGGGTGGGTGAACGCAACCTGACGATGGCGCTGCCGGAGCTGACGGCGCAAGGGCGGGTCCGCATTCTGCGCGGGGTCTTCCGGCACCTGAGCTGGCAATTGGTGGAGTTCTGCCGCATGGAGCGTTATACGGCGGAAAATACTCGCGCGTGGCTGCACGTAGCGGGGCAGGAGCACTACCTGGCGGCCAAGGCGCGGGGCAAGGGAGTGCTGATTGTGACCGGGCACCTGGGCGCATGGGAGCTTTCCAGCTTCTACCACTCGCTGATGGGCTTTCCAATGAGCATGGTGATTCGGCGGCTGGATAATCGTCCGCTGGATGAGTTCGTCAACCGCATCCGCTGCCTGCATGGGAACCGGGTTCTGCCCAAGAACGATTTTGCGCGCGGCCTGCTGACGGCCATGCGCAACGGCGAGACGGTGGGCATTCTGATGGATACGAACATGACGCCGCCGCAGGGTGAGTTTGTCGAGTTCTTTGGGCAGCAGGCCTGCACGGCGACCGGAGTGGCGCGCGTGGCCCGCAAGACGGGCGCTGCGGTGCTGCCCGGCTTCATGCTATGGGAGCCAGGCGAGCGGCGCTACGTGCTGCACTTCGGGCCGGAGTTGCGGATTCCGCAGACCGAGAACGCGGAGGCCGATATTCACGCCGCCACGCAAATCTGCACAAGTGCAATCGAGAGCTGGATTCGGCGTTATCCTGACCAGTGGCTTTGGATTCATCGCCGCTGGAAGACGCGCCCGCCGGGCGAGCCGGGAATGTACTGAGGCGCAAATTGACGCGATGCGGCGCCTTCCATCCGCACAAATGCTGGGTGCCCCAAGTCTCGATTTTGAGACCAGGGAAACCTCGACTCCCATTCATTTTTTATTCAAGAGGAGACAGAAATGAAGTTAGGCGAACTGGTCAAGGCTCTGGGCGGCAAACTGGCGCAGGGAAGCGCGAAGTGGGAAGTGGGCGGCGTGAACTCGACCGCGCTGGCTTCGTCCACGGAACTGGTCTTTGCCGAGGATGAAGCCGCGATCTTCAAGGCTTTTTCCAGCCAGGCCGGCGCGATTGTGCTGCGGGCCGGCATGGTGCCAGAGTATCCGCCCAACAAGTGCATTGTGGAAGTGGCGCAGCCGCGGCTGTGGTTTGTGCGCGCGGCGCGGTTGTTGTTGCCTCCGCTTCCGGTGACGGGTGTGCATCCTTCAGCGGTGGTGGGCGCGGGTGTGCTGATGGGCGAAGAGGTCTCCATCGGGCCGTGCGCGGTTATCGGCGACGGCGCGACAATCGGCGATGGAACCCGCATCGAGGCCGGCGCGGTGATTGGCCGGGGTGTGCACATCGGCGCGGGCTGCCAGATTCATCCCCGTGTAGTGATCTACGGGGGAAGCACGCTGGGCAACCGCGTGGTGGTTCATGCGGGCGCTGTGCTGGGCGCGGACGGCTTCGGCTATGTGCGCGATCCCAAGACGGGCGCCTACCTGCAATTTCCGCAGCAGGGCACACTGGTGATCGAGGACGACGTGGAGATCGGCGCGAACTCGACCGTTGACCGCGGGGCGCTGAAGGAGACAAAAGTCGGCCGTGGAACCAAGATCGATAACCTGGTGCACATTGGGCACAACTGTGAGATCGGCGAAGACGTGATTCTGGTTTCGCTGACCGGAATCTCGGGATCATGCACGGTGGGCAATGGCGCGGTGCTGGCAGGGCAAGTCGGGGTAGGCGACCACGCACACATTGGCCCTGGAGTGATCCTGGGCGGGCAGGCAGGGGTTCTGACAGGCAAGACGGTCACCAATGACGGCCTGAAGCCAGGAACGGTCCTGTGGGGCACTCCAGCGCGACCTCTCAAGCAGGTGCTGCGCGAGCTGGCCGTGCTGGCGCGGCTGGCCAAGGCGCGGAACAGGGAGTAGGGAACAGGGAATAGGGAACAGGGAATAGGGAACAGGGAATAGGGAGAGCCGCTTGCAAAATCCATCGGTGAATGACGGTTTTGCAAGAGAGAACTCGGTGAGAAGTTTGCTGCGTAGATTCGCTTGATGTGATGTTTTGTAACAAGGGCACGACTTGAGTCGTGCCGATACGGATGAAATGATTGATCTTGGCCTTTAGGCCCTGCCAATGTCATTGCGGCTTTCCGTGCGATTGTTGCCGGGTGCCCCTGGTGCCTCGCTGTCAAGTGCACGGACATCCTTTACAGTTTGTCTCCAGACATCCTTTACACTTCGGTACAGTTTGAG
>Ga0209415_10005499_pt1 | contig 22736 bp, 17 predicted proteins | sample PeaSoiSIISIP2007_FD_187696 | JGI IMG/M metagenome (GOLD analysis project Ga0209415, IMG submission 187696) | Peat soil microbial communities from Weissenstadt, Germany - SII-SIP-2007 (SPAdes) (version 2) | ecosystem: Environmental > Terrestrial > Soil > Wetlands > Peat | place: Germany... | reverse complement strand
TCGACGTCGTCGGGTGGGACGGGGCAGCGTATCCATTCGCCCTGCCGATCCTCGCGTTTCAGCCGCGGGTCGGTCAAGTGCACCTTCCGCCGCCCGTGCACGCAACATTCGAGGCCCGGGGCGCTCAGATCTGCAGCTTCGTTCCGCGCCCGCTCGACTTCCACGCCGACGCGAACCCCTGCCCGTACCCCCATAGCTCCGTCGACGTCGACGAGGTGCTCTTCTACGCGAACTCGGCATTCGGATCGCGCCGCGGAGTCGGGGAGGGAAGCCTCTCTCACCACCCGGCGGGCATCCCGCACGGTCCCCACCCCGGCGCCTACGAGAACGCCCCGGGGACGACACGCACCGAGGAGATCGCCGTCATGCTCGACTGCCACGCTGCGCTGCAGCGCACCCCGGACGCGCTCGCATGCGAGGATCCTGGCTACCACGCCAGCTTTCGCGCGTGAGAGGAGTACCGAGCGCTCGAGTCCTCCCCGTCACACGAGCGCTACGGAATGCGATGCCACGTCGGCCGCACGCCGCTCGTTTTGAAGAACGGCTCGTCGACCGCGAGAATGTAATCGGCGCGTCGGTTGCGCGGCTCGTCGACCTCGTCGGCGGTCTTGACGGCCAGGGCGGACTCGCCGAACCCCTCGAAGGCGATCGGAATTCGAAGGCCGCGCTGCCGGAACCATCCCGCGATGGCCTGGGCGCGAAGCCTCGACAGACGCAAGTTGTAGCTGGCGTCGCCGACGGTATCGGTGTGGCCGGCGATGAAGAGCGTGACGTGCAAGTCGGCGTGCTTTGCGAGGGCCTCGGTGACGCGAGCGAAGCTTGCCTCGAGTTTCTGCTTCTCCGAATCCTCGATCTGCGAGGAGTCTGTCTTGAAATTCACCTCTTCGTGCGGGACCGACACCGCCCACGGCGTCAGGGCGATTCCCCTGTAGTAACCGTCCATGTCGTACGCGAACACTTCGATGCGGAGGATGGGTTCGTCGGCCGACTGCTGCCACTCGACCACGAGGGGCTTCCCCGCGGGGTAGGAAGACAGGTCTCGGTCGACGTCAGCGAGGATGTTGCCCGAGTCGCCGGTGACCTTGAGCGTCACGCGGGCGAGGGCACGCGAGGCCCGGAGCTCGAGATGGTGCTCGTTCAGGTCGACCTTGGACTTGTCGACGATCAGCTGCAGAGGGGGTCGTGCAGGGGCGGGCGCCGAGCTGGACCGTACTGGCGCGGGTGGCTCATCGGCCCCCGCGGTCCCAGAAGGACCGAGCAGAACGGCCACGAGCCCGCAAATCCCCGAGTGTGCCCACCAGCGCATGCCCCGCCTCCACGCTCCGCCGCTTCGCGCAGCGTACCGCGGGGCCAAGCGAGCGCCACCTCGCCGTAGCAGGCCGATCTCAGAGCCGCGGGTAGTCGCTCGGTCCGCTGGGACGCCGCGTCAGGACCATGGTGTAGCCCCTTCCTAGACCGGACAGGTCCTCTAGCGCGGGCGCAGCGACCCCGACCTTGACCCCGCGCCCATCGCCCCTATCTCCTCGCCCGATGACCCGCGCCCTCGTCATCGGCGGGAGCATGGCCGGCATGTGCGCCGCGCGCGTGCTCGCGAACCACTTCGACGAGGTCGTCGTTCTCGATCGCGACTCGTATCCGTCCCGACCGGAGCACCGCATCGGCGTGCCGCAGAGCCACCACGCTCACGCGCTGCTCACCCGCGGGCAGACCGAGCTCGAACGGCTCTTTCCGGGGTTCGAGAAGGCCATGACCGATCGCGGCGCTCGCAAGCTGGATGCTCAGCAGGGCTTCGCGATCCTCAGGAAGTGGGGCTGGGCGACGCCGTCTCGGTCCGGCCATACCGCGCTGTGGGCAAGCCGGCCGCTCATCGACGCCGTCCTGCGCGAGAAGATGGCGCACGTCCGGAACGTCACGCTGAGAGACAAGACGTCGGTGGTCGACCTTCGCATCGAGCGCTCGCCGCGCCCGCGCGTCTCGGGAGTGGTCATCAAGGGCCCCGAGGGCAACACCACGATCGACGCGGACCTCGTGGTCGATGCGACCGGAAGGGGCAGCAAGGCGCCGCACTGGTTCGATGCCGCGGGGCTCGATCGGCCGAAGGACGACATCGTCGAGGCCTTCGCGGGGTACTCGTCGCGCTTCTACCGCCGGCCTCCCGAGGACAAGAGGCCGAAAGACTGGTGGTGGGACGGGCTCTGGATCGAGGGCGTTCCGCCCAGCTTCCCGCGCGGCGCGGTGGCCTTTCCCATCGAGGACAACCTGTGGCTCGTCACGGCCGTCGGATTCGCGAAGGACTACCCGCCGGGGGATCCAGAGGGGTTCGTGGCGTTCTTGCGATCGCTGGCCTCGCCCATCGTCGCGGAGTCCGTGGCCGTCTGCGAGCCGGTAAGTGACGTGGCCGTGAGCCGGTCGACCACCAACCGCTTCCGCCACTACGAGACCTGGAAGTCCGAGCTGGACGCGTTCCTCGCCATCGGCGACAGCGTCTGCGCGTTCAACCCCGTGTACGGACAGGGAATGTCCACGGCGGCCGCGTCGGCTCGCGAACTCGAGGGCGCCATCCGCGAGGTGGGCATCGATCCGCGACGCTTGCCGAAGGCGCACTTTGCAGCGCAGGCGAAGTTCTTGAAGAGCGTGTGGCAGCTCGCTGCCGGGGCCGACTTCGTGTGGCCGACGACGACTGGCGACCGGCCGTCCGGCGCCGCCCTGTTTCGGCCTTACTTCCTCCTTCTCGGCGAATCGGTGCACTGCGACGCGGCCGTCATGCGGCGCGTCGCGCCGGTCGCGCATCTGGTCGACCATCCGAGCAAGGTGCTCTCGCCGCCGGTGGTGGCCGCGGTGCTGTTCTCGACGCTGAAGCGAAGGCTGACGGTGGGCGTGCCGTCCATCCCGCGCGGGTCGATGCCGCCGGAGACGCCGGCGAGGTGACGGAGCCGCGCGGCGAGCGCGCGCTGGCTATCTGGCGGCCGGCGCCCTGAACAAGCTGCCCCGCTCGGAGACGATGAACGACGTTCCCATCACGAGCGCGGGCAGGAGCTGCGTCGCGTGGTAGACGAGCATGAACGCGAGCGCGTCGGAGTGCCCGACCCCGAACAGCGCCAGCGCCGCCGTTCCGCCGGCCTCCATCGACCCCACTCCGCCGGGCGACGGGACGACCGCCGCGACGTTCAGACCGATCAGCACGCTCAGCGCCATCGCGAACGAGAGGTGCACGTGGAACGACGGGCCCACGAGCGCGATCGCGCCCGTCTCCCAGATCCACGGCAGAGGGGCGATGGCCAGCGCGATGAACAGCGTTCGCCGCGAGGCGAATGCGTTCACGCCGAGGAGGAACGATCGATAGGCCCGCTCCAGACGCGAGCCGGGCCGCGGCGAATGGCCACGCCACGCGGCGACGACCATCGCGCCTCCGCCCGCGAGGAGCGCCGCGGCGAACAGCGCGAGCGCCTTGAACACCCACCCCGGCATGGGGCTCGACCCGGCGGCAACGAGCAAGAGGGGGATCCATCCCCACCAGTCGAGCCACCGGTCGACGATCTCCGTCCCCAGGATCGTCGCGCGGCTCGTGCCGGTCCGGCGACCCAGGTGCTGCACGCGGAGCAGGTCGCCGCCGCGAGCCGGCAGGAGCGCGTTGAACATCGAGCCGACGACGAGCGCGCTGAACGCGTCCGCGTACCGCAGGCGCAGGACCGGCGCCATCACGAGGTGCCAGCGCAGCGACTGGAGCGCGAAGACGACGACAGCCGACAGGACGCATCCGGCGATCGTCCACGGGGGGACGCCGCGTGCGGTGGCGAGCATCGTGCCCGGGTGAACATCGAGCCGCCACGCCAGGAGGGCGACGACGACGATGCCCGCAGCCCACCCGAGCGCGGCGCGCGCGCGCTGCCCGGGCACGGAGAGCGTCGCCGCCGTGGTCAATGGCTCTCGACGACGTGCGCCCCTATGGGCACGGTGGGGGCGTCGCCGATGACCGGGAGCTTGCGGCCGGTCGCGCCCAACGGCATCGGACGGTTGCCTGCATAGACCTTGTGACGACCCCGTTGCTCGAACCACTCCTTGGTCTTCGCGACGGCGTGCATGTTCTCCACGATCTGACGCCAGCCGACGCCCGTGTTGTAGGCGCAGAACGAGATCTCGCCCTCCTGGGTCGCGTACGGGATGACGCACATCTCGGTGCGCCGGAAGTCGTACGTCCACAGGTCCTGGAACCACATCCCTCCGATCCAGAGCACCGTCCAGTCCTCTTCCACCTTCTTCGAGCCGAGCGTGCCGCCCATCTTTCCGTTGAAGAACAGCTTCACGAACTCGGACAGCGAGAGCCCGGGCGGCGTCTTGCGCCCGTCGAAGTTCCGGACGAACGCCAGGGCCACCTGCGCGAGCGAGAGGTTGCGGCCCCGCGCCGTATCGCAGATGACCGCGATGTCCTTCATGAACTGATCCATCTTGAAGAACTGCGTGATCGTGGACCACTCCTTCGTCTTGCGGTTCGCCACGACGAGAATGCTCGACCCGCAGTTCGGGTGGCACGAGCAGGCGAGGCTGCCGAAGCTCGGGCCCGACGGCCCGTTCAGCGCATTCATGTGATCGGCGAGCGCGCTGAACGCGCCCATCGCGCCGAGCGGGTAGAAGTCGCGATGGGGATCGATCTTGCCGCCGTAGTAGCGCTTCATTTCGTGCGCCATGTGCGAGATCGTGTAGCGCTGGCGGTGGCGGTCCTCGTCGGACACTTCCTCGTCCCGGCCTGTGAACGACACGGGCTGGAACGAGACGCCTCCCATCTTGTCCGCGTTCGCGAGGACGAAGTCGAGGATCGGCCCGACCTGGTCGTCGTTCACGCCGTTGACGACAGTCGTCACCGGGATGATGTCGATCCCCGCCGCGTACATCACGTCGATCGCCTTCTGCTTCACGTCGAACAGATTCGTGATGTGCCGGTGGCCGTTGGCGTCGTTCGTGACGCCGTCGAACTGGAAGTACGCGAGGTCGAAGCCCGCCTCCTTCGCCTGGTAGGCGAACTCCGGCTCGAGGGCGAAGCGCAGACCGTTCGTCGCCGCCTGAACGGAGAAGTAGCCGATCTCTTTCGCGTACCGGCAGGCCTCGAGGAAGTGCGGGGACATCGTGGGCTCTCCGCCCGAGAACTGCACCGTCATCTGGCGCCGCGGCTTGAACGAGATCGAGTCGTCGAGGATCTCCTTGATCTCGTCGAGCGTCAGCTCGTGCACGTAGCCGACCTGATTGGCGTCCATGAAACAGGGGTTGCACATCATGTTGCAGCGGTTCGTGAGGTCGACCGTGAGGACCGCCCCGCGCCCGTACTTGATGGTCGACGTCCCGTGCCGGTGGACGAGCTCGTCGCCCAGCGTGCGAAAGTCGCGACCGGGGTACCGCTCCTCCACGAGACGACTGAATTCCGGGTCCACCGAGAGCAGGTCTTCGAACGTGCCGTGCTCCGCGCACGTCTTGCGGATGATGATCCGGCCGTCTACTTCGAGGATCTCGGCCTTGATCTCGCCGACGTGGCCGTCGACCAGCTCGGCGAGATCGCGCTCGCCGCGCAGGATCGCGTTCCTCGTGTCGATCACGCACCGCGGACACAATGAGTCCGTCTGGCGAGGCCAGCCGAGCGGCGGCTTGGAGCGCTGGTGGCTCTTGAGCAGAGGTCCCGGCGCCCACCCGGGGCTGGGCGAGGGGCTCTCTCCCATTCGCGTATTGACTGCCTGGAAGCACTCCCAACCGATGCCGGCCAGTGCCTTCATGACGACGTCGACGAGATCACGTTTCAAGAATTCGTTTCTCAAGGCGCGCCTCCAGTCTGCTTGCCGACCTGCTCCTTCGTGTATCGATCCGTGCCCAGGAGAAACTGCCGGATCCGTGCCAGCGGCAAGCCTCTACCGGCGCTGCGATGAGAAGGAGCTTCGGCGCGGCCCGCGTCCGTCGCGCGGACCCCTGCCGGCGTGACGATCCACCTGGGGCAGACGTCTGCGATCTCTTCGGCGTCGCGCCCGGGCGTGCCGAGGACCACGATCGTGTGCCCGTCGGCGACGAACGCGCGCAGGGCCATGCGAGCCGGAAAGGCGACCGGAGCCCCGATGACGTATGCGACGTCACCCGGTCCCCCGCGCGCCGCGGACCAGATGTCGCGCACGTGGAGCACGGCTTCGCGGTGGCTGACGAGCGTCCACTCCACGCCATGACTCGAGCCGTCCGCGGGTACGGCGAACGCGGGCATGTCGGGCGTCACCGCCCGCGCGATCGTGCGAAGACTCTGGGCGCGCTCGGCCGTGTCGAGCGTGCCCCCGAGCTCGAGCGCCTTCGCGAACGACGTCCATCCGTCCGCGGATTCTTCGTCGATTTCGATGACCTCCGTCTCGCCCGCGGCCGACGGCAATCCCGCGAGGGCCGGCGGTCCCCCCATGCGAACCATGCGACGGAGAGCACGGCTCGAGACGAACACCACGCGCGGCGCGATGGCATGGAGCGATCGTGTCAGTTCGGCGTGGTCGAGGCCGGGATCGATCGCAGCGACGACGCCGCCCTGCACGATCGTCGCCCATTCGGCGACGATCGTCTCGAACGACACGGGGGCGACGATCGCGACCCGGTCGCCTGCGCTCAGCCCGCCGCGTTCGCTCATGTAGAGGCCGAGGCGAATGATCTGCCTGTGGAGTCGCCAGTCCGGAAGCTCGATGCGAGCGCCGGTCTCGGTCAGGCGCTCGAGGGCGGCGGGGCGGTCGTGAGCACGTTCGGCGGCGAGGTGGAGCAACGCGAGCGTCTCGGCCATTCGAGCGTAGGAGACGTCGAGGCGCTTCTTGTGGAGCGAGGCCATCGGGATCCGTCCCTCGCCTTGCAAGAGCGGTGCGACCGGTTCGCGAACCTCTCGCTGCGTGCCGATCGCTACCGGCTGAACAGCCGGAAGAGCGCCCGTTCCTCGTTCGGACCCCGGTACGCGCGGACCGACACGTTCGAGAAAGGCAGGGCAACCGAAAGGTCTCGCGCGATCGACACGCGGTCCGGAGGTCCCGCTGGCGCCCTCTGCACGACGATCTCCAGGTCTCCTGCGCGCGAGGGCCCATCGGGAATGTTTCCCGCCACATCGAGGCGTTTGGGTGGGGCGTACCACCACGCAATCACGTCCGGGTAAGCGGGCGCGACTTCGATGACGGCGCGGATGACGTCGAGGATCCGAGGCGCACGCCCGTGTGGTGTGGGAGGCATGGTGCGGGGCGGCTGCAATCGGTGTGCACGCGGTGCACGTCGGCCGGATCCGGCGAACAGCCGGCCGAGAGCAAACGCTAGAGATCGCTCGTCCGGGGCTCGAGCAGCGCCGCGGCGCCGAGGATGACGACGCCGACGAAGTAGTAGTAGTTGCAGAACGCCTGCTTGGCGAAGAGGAAGAAGCCGGCGTACGCGAAGGCCGTCGCGAGCGGCAGGGCGCCCGGCACGGAGCGCGGACCGAGCCGCGACCAGGTCATCGCGATGGCCGCTCCGCCTCCCGCCAGCGCGAACACCCCGGGAGCTTGCCAGCCGGTCGCCCTCGCCACGTACGCCGGGATCGAGAGCGCGTCCATCCGGAACGGTTGCCGCAGCTGGAAGAGCACGACGTCGGCGACGAAGTCGCGGGGTCCCCACAGAAGAAAGGGCAGCGTGACAGCCGTGGCGAGGGCCAGCGCGATCATCCATGCCCGGCGCGGGATACGGCCGTCCCGCGCGAGGATCGGCAAGGCCACGACGCTGTACTGCTTGAGCGCGACGAAGAGCCCGAGCGCCATGCCGAGCCCGCGCGCGCGTCGCTGGAGGAGCAGGGCCACGGCGAGGAATGCGAGGGCGGGCATCGAGTCCGTCCAGCCCTGATCGAGCATGTGGAGCCCGCGAAGCTCCAGCAGGTGCAGCGCGACGATCGCCAGCGCGACGGACGGATCGTGGCCCGCACCTCGCGCGATCGCGAAGAGGACGATCCCGATCCCGATCTGCGCGGCGAGCAGCGTCCACCGGACGTCGTGACCGACGACGTACCCGACTGCCGTCGCGACGAGGGAGAGCGGCGGATACGGGTACTCGCGGAGCTCGGTGCGCCCGTCGCCGAAGAACCTGCGTGTCTCGTCCGGCGTGTACGGATTCCTGAACGTGACCGTGTATGGGTCGAGGCCCGCCTCGAGGGCCCGGGCGCCGCCCTGCTGGATCTCGAGCACGTCGATGCGGGGGGGCGGCTTGAGCTCGATCACCGTGACGCCTGCGGCCGCGTAGATCCCGAGGACGACGCCCAGGCTCGCGCGCCCCGCCAGGCGCGGCCGCCAGAAGCAGAGGAGCGCGACGGCGCCGAGCAGCCCTCCGAGCGACCACAGGACCACGCGCAGCGCGCCGCCGTCGGTGGGATCGTGTGTCAGCGAGAGCACGGCGCTCGCGGCGACGGCGATGGCGGGCGTCGTGCGCGCGAAGCGCGCCGGTCGCCTGAGGCCGACGAAGAGAAGCGCGGCCGAAGCGAGCACCAGCGCCAGCGCCGCGGGGTCACCGTTGCCCGCCACCAGCGCGAGGCCGAGCAGGAGGTAACTGACAAACAGCACGGCGGCCGCACCGTACCACTCTACCGGGGGCGACCTCTCGATCCCCGAGACGCGGCCACGCGCCGGGGTGCGGTACGCTGCCCCGTAGCCCGGTGCTCCGATTCCCTCCGACGTTCCTCTTCGGCACCGCGACCTCCGCGACCCAGATCGAGGGAGGCTGCGCCACGAGCGACTGGTACGACTTCGCGAAGAAGCCCGGCCGCATCCGGCGCGGCGAGTCACCCGACGTCGCCTGCGACGGATGGCACAGGTGGCCCGAGGACGTCGCGCTGCAGCGAGCGCTCGGGCTCGGAGCGTACCGCCTGTCGATCGAGTGGGCGCGGATCGAGCCGCGGCCGGGGGAGATCGATCGCGCGGCCCTCGACACTTACCGGCGGATGCTCGGCGCGCTCCGGGACGCCGGCATCGAGCCGATGGTCACGCTGCATCACTTCACGCTTCCCCGATGGCTCGGCGAGCGCGGCGGGATCCTCGCAGGCGCGTTCGCGGAGCGGTTCGCCGCTTTCGCGCGCGTCGCCGCGGACGCTCTCGGGGACCTCTGCCGCCTCTGGATCACGATCAACGAGCCCAACGTCCTTGCGGCGCACGCGTACCTGCTCGGCGTCTGGCCGCCCGCCCGCAAGAGCGCCCTCGACGCTGTGCGCGCGCACTACCGGCTGCTCGAAGGCCACGTCGCGGCGTACCGCGCGCTGAAGGACGCGCGTGGTGACGCGGCGTCCGCCGGCGTCGCTCACCACCTGCGCATCACGGAGCCCGAGCGACCCGCGCGGATGGGCGACCGCGCCGCGGCTCGCGCCTTCGCGCACGTCTTCAACGACGCCTTCGCGCTCGCCACGTGCGAGGGGCGGATGTACGGCGCGCTCGATGCGCTCTTCCGCGGTCGCGACGGCTTCCGCGTGACCGACGCGCGACGGACACAGGACTTCTTCGGCATCAACTACTACTCGCGCGACGTCGTCCGCCTGTCGCTCCGCCACGCCGCCGAGCTCTTCGTCGCCCGCGCCGTTCCGCCGGGATCGGAGGTGAGCGACCTGGGATGGGAGGTGTATCCCGAGGGGCTCGGGATGCTCGTCCGTCGCTGGGCCGCGCGCAGCGGCTTGCCCGTGTATGTCACCGAGAACGGCATCGCGGACGCGACCGACTCGAAGCGAGGTCCGTTCCTCGTACGACACCTCGCCGAGCTCGCCCGCGCCGTCGCCGATGGCGTCGCCGTGCGGGGCTACTTCCACTGGTCGCTCCTCGACAACTTCGAGTGGGCGGAGGGGTACCGCCCGCGCTTCGGTCTCGTCGAGGTCGACTACGCGACCCAGGAGCGCCGTCCCCGCGACAGCGCACGCCTTTACGCCCGGATCGCCCGCGAGAGATGTCTCGCGGGGTGAAGCGCGCGGCGAGGCCCGCTACTGGCCCAGAATCTCTTTCGCGCGCGGGAGGTCCTTCGGCTCGACCTGCACGCGCACCCCACCGAGCGCTCCCGCGAGGTACGGCATGACGCCCGCCGATTGCCCGTCGAGGACGAACGCGCGGACCCCGTCGAGCTCGAGGCGTTCTCTCGCGAGCTCGGCTTCGGCGACGTCAGGAAAGGAGGCAACGGTCACGAGGTCATCCATGGGCGGGAGCCTATCCGAGAAGGACGAGCGCGCAACGGGAGCATCGACGTAGACCTCGCCCCGCGTCGTGCTACGGCGAGCGAATGCCCAAGATCCACCGTGCCATGCGGCTCGAGAGGCCCGGGCCTCGGCCGACGGCCCTCACGCCGGTCGACCCCGTAGAAGTGGAGCCGCCTCCCGGAGAGATCGCCGTCGACGTGAGCGCGTGCGGCGTGTGCCGCACGGACCTGCAGCTGTGCCGCGGCGATCTCCCGGCGCATCGCCTGCCCGTCGTTCCAGGTCACCAGGCCGTCGGACGGGTGGCAGCAGTCGGCGCGGGCGTGAGCCGGTGGCGCGTCGGCGACCGCGTCGGGGTCGCGTGGCTGGCCCAGACGTGCGGCCGATGCGCGCAGTGTCTGGCCGGACGCGAGAACCTGTGCGCCTCCGCGGCATTCACCGGCTGGGACCGCGACGGCGGGTACGCCACGCGGATGCTCGCGCGGGCCGACTTCGCGCTGGCCCTTCCAGACGGATTCGACGACCTCGATGCGGCTCCTCTGCTCTGCGGCGGCGTCATCGGCTACCGGGCGCTGCTCCGCAGCGGGATCGAGAAGGGCGGGCGGCTGGGCCTCTACGGCTTCGGCGCCTCTGCGCTCATCGCCATCCAGGTCGCCCGCCACTGGGGGTGCGACGTCTACGTGTGCACCCGGTCGGAGCGCGAGCGGCGGCGGGCCCTCGATCTCGGCGCGAAATGGGCCGGCGGGTACGGCGACGCTCCGCCCGTGCGCCTCGACGCGGCGGTGACGTTCGCGCCGTCGGGTGACGTGGTCGTGGCGGCGCTTCGAGCCCTCGAGCGTGGCGGCAGCGTCGCCATCAACGCCATCCACCTCGACCGGATCCCGCAGTTCTCGTACGACGACCTCTGGTGGGAGCGCTCGCTGAAGAGCGTCGCCAATTTCACCCGAGACGACGCGCGCGCGCTCCTCGCCCTCGCCGCCCAGATCCCGATCCGCACGACGTTCGAGACCCACCGCCTCGAAGACGCGGGCGAGGTGCTCGACCGTCTCGAGGCGGGGGAGGTCGAAGGCGCCGCCGTGCTGGCGACCCGCTGAGGGGCCAGCGCGACGCGCGCCTCACATGCAGGTGTGAGTCGTCGTATCGCAGGTCGGGAAGCGCACGGGGCACTGGGAGCTCATCAGGCATTCGACGCACGTGTTCGTCGCGGGGTTGCACTGCAGCGCAACTCCTCCTCCCGCCCCCGCGCAGTTGGCCGTGCTGAGGCACTGGACGCAGGTCCCGGCGCCTGCATCGCCGCCTTTGCAGTACGGCGTCCCCGCACCGCCCGCGCCGGCGCACTGGGTGTCGCTGGTGCACGTCGCGACGCACGTGTTCATTGCGCTGCAGATCGAGTTCATCGGGCAGTTGGCGCTGCCGACGCACGCGACGCACGTGCCGGCGGTGGAGCAGTAAGGAGTCCGCCCGCCGCACTGCGCGTCCATCGTGCACTGCGTGCAGGTGTGGGTGGTCATGTTGCACGTCTCGGTCCCCCCGCAGTTCGTATCTCCGAGGCACTGCACGCACAGACCGGCGGTCGTGTCGCAGTAGCGGTTCGGTGCAGAGCACATCGCGTCGCTCGTGCACGGCGTGGGCGCAGAGTCCGCTCCACCGGAGGACGAGGACGACGACGAGGACGTGCCGGACGAGCTGCTGGAGGCACCGGAGGAGCTACTCGAGGTAGCGCCGCTCTCCGTCCCCCCTCCCTCTTCTCCTACGCCGGAAGAGCCGCTCGAGCTCACCCCGGAGCTCGACCCGCCGCTGCTCGTGCCTGACGACCCGCCGCTTGAGGCGCCCGAGTCCCCGGCGGTCGTCGAGCTCCCGCTGCAGCCGAGCCCCACGACGACTGCCACCGATACTGCCCCGAAACACTGTAAGGAATTCATGCCTGCATGGTGCCACGAGGGGCCCTCGACCAGTCAACAAAGGGCTTCTTTCCTTCGCTCACACCCGACCCCACCCCGACGCCGTGCGTTCTCTGGTCGCGTCAATCGCGCCGGCGCCCGCCGACGATGCGCAGGAGGAAGAGGAACATGTTGATAAAATCCAGGTACAACGTGAGCGCGCCGACCAGCGGCATGTTGGCGCTCGCGTTGCCGCGCTCGAAGAGATCCTTCAGGCGCTGCGTGTCGTAGGCCGTGAGCCCCGCGAACAGCAGGACGCCCCCGCACGTGATGAGCCATTCGAGCCCACTGCTCCGCACGAACAGGTTGACGAGCGACGCGAGGATGATCCCGATAAGGGCGAAGAACCCGAAGCGACCGACGGCGCTGAGATCGCGATGGGTCACGGTCCCGTAGAAGGAGAGGGCCGCGAAGGACCCTGCCGTGACGAAGAAGGTCCCGGCGATCGACGACGCCGTGTACATGAGAAATAGCGTCGAGAAGGTGACGCCCGTGAGGGCCGCGTAGACGAAGAACATGAGCGCCGCCACGCCCGTGCTCACCCGGGTGGCCATCGAGCTCAGGGCGACGACGAGCCCCAACTGGCCGAAGAGCAGCGCGTAGAAGAAGATCGGGTGCCCGAGAAGCGCCTCGAGCGCCGCCTGCGAGTGCGCCACGCCGAGCGCGACCACACCCGTCGTGGCGAGCCCGAGCGTCATCCACCGGTACGTGACCCAGAGCGCGTCGCTCGCCCCTGCGCGGCCGAGGGGGGCCGCTCGCTCGACTTGGTAGTTCATGAGCCCGAAATCTAAGTCCGTTCGGCGCGAGCGGAAGGGGCTCAGGTCGATCCAGGCGAGAGCGTCATCAGCGGGTGCACTCCGCTCGACGTGGGCGAGGGACGCATGCTCTCGGCGCCAGGCATCGAGAAGCGCAGGCGCAGAGCAAGGTGGGCGCGGGATGCGCAAAACGCGACGAGGTCCGCGCGGCGGGTCTCGGCCGAGACCCCGCCGACGGGGGGGTCCCCCGACCGCACCATCGCGGCGGCCGTCGCCAGATCTCCGCAGAGGAGCAAGCCGACGCGGCACGCGGTGAGCTCCGCGCTGCGGATCCACGCTCCGACGGAGGCCCGTCCGCCCCGCTCGTCGAGCCTCCGCACGGCCTCCTCGATGTCGGCACGGTCCTCGCGGCGGAGCCGCCGGGCGATGCGCGCATGGATCGCGCGGATGGGCGCCGCCGTCACGGTCTGGTCGGGGAGGGCGACCTGCACCGTGGCGAGAAGGACGTTCGTCAGCTCGTCGCGCGTGGGGTAGTGGACGAGGATCCGGTACTCGGGCCGGTAGTAGGTCAGGTGGCGCCCGGCGAGGAAGGCGAGATCCTTCACGGACAGCCCGCGCAGGACGGAGGGCCCCAGCACGGTCGCGGGCGTCGCTGCCTGGACGGCAACGAGGCCGCCCGTCTGCTGCTCGCCAGTGTAGAGATCGGGGCAGTCGACGCCGCAGAAACGCGCGGCCCACTGGCAGCTCCTCGCGATCGTCGCCGTGCTCGCCTCGTCCAGACGCTTGGCGGGGTCGAGCCTGGGCAGCTTGCGGCGCTTGCGGAGCTCGTCGATCCGCGCCGCCGTCGCCGCCGGCTCGACTGCGGCGAAGAGGGACGCGAGGACGTCGTCGGATCCGGCGGCGCGCAGCGACCGCCACGCCTCGTCGTCCAGGGATGCCCGCACGCGCGTCGGCGTGAGGGACCGGAACTGAGTGATGAGGGCCTGCTGGTCCGCGTCGGCCGCGCCGAGCTCCTCGAGCGACATCGCCGCGAGCACTGCAGCGTCCGTCCTGCCGTCTCGCGAGTGCATAGCGAAGAGGCGCGCGTACGCGGAGGCGCGCATCGGCTCGCTGAGGATCACCGCCTCGAGCTCGGCCAGCGCGCTCTCCTGGTCTCCGTCGGCGTAGCGGCCCTCGGCAGCCTTCTCGCGCGCGTCGGCGTCGAGCTCGCCGCGCGCGGCGCGCAGACCCCCGATCGTCGCGAGCGCCTCCGCGTGCGTGGGGTCCTCCTCGAGCGCCGCCTCGAGCCACGTGGCGGCGCGGCTTTCGTCCTTGAGGTGATCGAGCGCGATCCGCGCCTGCGCAACCCGGAGCGCCGCACGCTCGGCGGGGGAAGAGGCCTGATCGGCGAGCGCGCCGACCACCTCCGCTGCTTCGGCCCAGCGGCCGAGGATCTCGTAGCCGCGCCGGAGCGCCTGGAGGACGCTGCCCCGTTTCCTGTCGATGGCCCTCGCCACCTCGAGGGCCTCGATCGCCCCCTCCGGATCGTGAAGCTCCGCCTGCAGCACGCGGGCGATGGCGACGAGCTCACGGACCTTGTGACGCGGTCCCTCGACCGTGTGGAGCCGCTGCCGGCGCAGATCGAGTACGCGATCCCACTGGCGAGCCGCCGTCGCCTCGGCGATGAGCTCGTCGAGTGGGCGACGGGCGACCGGCTTCGGCTCGTCCGCGACGGGCGGAGGGAGGTCGGCCGGAGGCGGCGCGGTGGACGGCCTTTTCAGCGCGAACGTGAAGCTCTGGGCCACGACGTGGCTCTCGGGCATCGCCACCGCGCGTTCGTGCATCGCCGCGAGGAGCGCGCCGTCATCCAGATCCATCGCCCCCTTCGTGGGCGGGGGGAACGTGAGCCGCGTGAAGGCGACGCGCTCGATCGCCGCCGACAGCGGCCGCACCGCGGCGACGACCGCGTGCCGCCGATCGGACCCACCGAGCGCCCGTACGGCGCCGTCGAGCACCTCGGCCGCGAGGAGCGCGTCGCTCGGGTCTTCTTCGTGCATCAGCTCTGCGATGAACGACACGCGCGCCGGCCCGCGCACCGCCAGCCCATCGCTCAGTCCGGCCAGCGGGAAGGACTCCCCGTTACCGCAGGCGAGCGCGTCCCGCCCCGCCAGCCGGGCACTCAGGTGGACGAGCACCGTGTCTCCCTCGGAGACGACCTCGATGGCCCGCGCGATGTCGGCCCGAAAGTCCTGCGCCCCTCCGACGATGAGGACGTTGAACTGGAAGCGGGTCAACCTGCCGCGCAGCCAGGCGAGGGCCATGCGCCGCTCTCCCGCGTCGCCGGTTCGGGCGTCGGACGGCGCGACGAGGAGGGCAAAGCGCATTGGACCCCCCCCACTCTAGACCGCCCGTGGCGCCTAGCCACGCCTCGCGCATCCCTGCGCCGTGCCTTTGGTCTTCACCACGCAAATTTTCGTCATGGCTGCACACCCGGCTTCATCGGGTGGTAGATCGATGCGAGATGTTCCCAGGCGAAGCCCTCAACCTCGATGAGCTCGAGCAGCTCGCGCGGGAGCGGCTCCCCAAGATGGCGTACGACTACTACGCGAGCGGCGCCCGGGACGAACGGACGCTCCGCGAGAACGTCGCCGCCTGGGCACGGATCCCGATCCACCACCGCGTGCTGGTCGACGTCTCGACGCGTGACCTCTCCACCACCGTGCTCGGGACCCCCGTGTCGATGCCCGTTCTCGTCGCCCCGACTGCGTTCCACAAGCTGGCGTGCGAGGCGGGCGAGCTCGCCACGATGCGCGCGGCGGCGCGTTCGCGGACGGCGATGATCCTGTCGTCCCTGTCGAACACCGCCGTCGAGGAGGTCTCCGCCGCCGCCGAGTCCCGGCTCTGGTTTCAGCTGTACGTCTACCGCGACCGGAGCGCGACGGAGGCGCTCGTCGCTCGCGCCGAGGCGGCGGGAGCCGAGGCGATCGTGCTCACGGTCGACGCGCCGATCTTCGGCCGGCGTGAGCGCGACGTGCGCAATCGGTTCCATCTCCCCGAAGGGCTGCGCGTGGAGAACATGACCGCCGCGGGCCACGCGCTCATGCCGCAGCGCGCGGCGGAGAGCGGACTCAACGCCTACATCGCGGAGAAGATGGACCCGTCGCTGACGTGGAAGGACGTCGCGTGGCTGCGGTCGGTTACCCGCCTGCCGGTGGTCGTCAAGGGCATCGTGCGGCCGGACGACGCCGTTCGCGCGGTCGATCACGGCGCGAGCGCCATCGTCGTCAGCAACCACGGCGGGCGGCAGCTCGACGGCTCCCCGGCGACCGCCACGGTGCTCGGCCCGGTCGCCGACGCCGTGAAGGGGCGAGCGGAGGTCCTCGTCGACGGAGGCGTGCGGCGCGGCGCGGACGTTCTCCGGGCGCTCAGCCTCGGTGCGCGCGCGGTGCTCGTGGGCCGGCCGATCCTCTGGGGGCTCGCCGTCGCCGGCGAGGAGGGCGCCCATGGCGTGCTCGAGGCGCTGCGCGCGGAGCTCGACGAGGCGATGGCCCTGGCTGGCTGCGCGCGCGTGTCGGATGCCACGCGGGATCTAGTAAGCGGATAGCAAGGCGACGAGTGCGCACGCCCGGGCGCAGCGACCCGCCTGGCGCTAGGATTGGGCGTGCGCGCGCGCTTCGTTGGACCGGCGGCGGCGGCGGCCGTCGTGGTGCTGGCCGCTCGAGGAGCGCTCGCGAACGGCCGGTTCCCGGCGTCCAACCAGATCGTCTTCTCGCCGACGAACGACGACATCATCATCGGCCGGGCGACGTTCGCGATCCTCCCGACCACCGACAACGGACGGTCGTGGGGCTATCTCTGCGAGGACACTCTCGCGCTTCCAACCGTCACGTTCCAGGATCCCGAGATCGGGGTGACGGCCAACAACGCGATCGTCGCCGGACTCCTCTCGCCGACCATCGGCCTCGACGTCTCGACCGACCTCGGGTGCAACTGGAGCTGCATCGGCAGCCCGCTCGCCGGCCAGCCGATCGCGGACATCGTCGTGCGGCCGGACTCGGCGCCCGCCGGGGCGGCGCTCGGGTCCTCGTCTCACCAGGTGCTGGCGCTGACCAGCGCGTTCGGTGTCGCCGACGCGGGGACCTCGTCGCAAGTCTTCCAGAGCGTGGACGACGGCGCGACGTGGGTCCCGCTGGGGCGGCCGATCGATCCGTCAGATCCGATGCTCGAAGTCGCGACGATCGACGTCGCAGCGAGCGATCCGGCGCGGATCTACGTGTCCGCCAACCGCAACTTCGCGCTGATGCGCACGGCGTCCCTTTTTGTTTCGACGGACAGTGGCATGACCTGGACCGAGCACGTCGTCCCAGGATTCAACAGCCCCGTGCCGTGCTGCACCGATCCCACGACGATGTGCCAGAGCGAAGACCAGCTCTTCATCGCCGGCGTCGATCCCACCGACGAGAACCGCGTCTACCTTCGCTCGAACGGGCCTGCAGGCGCTGCGACGCCGGGGAACTCCGTCCTGTACGTGACGAAAGACGGTGGGCAGACCTTCCAGATCGCGAAGACCTTCCCCCTTCCGCCGCCGAACAGCGAATACCAACTCTCCGGAGAGGTGCTCGGCTTCGCCCTGTCCGCGGATGGGTCGAAGGTCTACGTCGGGACGAAGGAGACGGGGTTATGGGCGGCGTCCCGGACGGACCTCACGTTCACGAACGTCAACTGCAAGGTCCAGGTGCAGTGCCTCGCGGACCGCGTTCTGAAGAGCACAGGCCAGGAAGAGCTCTGGGCATGCTCGACCGAGCTGGGGGGGTTCATCTTCGGCAAGTCCACGGACCAGGGGAAGACCTTCACGCCGATGATGCCGACGACCACCAGTATGTCTGGCCCCATCGCGTGCAGCGCGAGCGGCCCCACATCGAGCGCCTGCCTCACCGACGCCAATGCCTCCGCCTGCTCCTGCTCGGCCTATCAGCTCTTTTGCGGCATCACCGAGCCGATCAACGCATGCTCCGGCTGCGGCCAGGATGGCGGGAGCGTTCCCCAGGTCCCGAATGACGAAGGCGGCTGCAATACCTCGGTCGATGGGGCCGTGAGCTGCCCCTCGGACGGCGGGACCGAGCCCACTCCCCCTTCGAAGGGAAGGTGCGGCTGCACCGTCGTCGGCGGCGGCGGCGCAGCGGGGTGCCTGGTGGCTTGGGCGCTCGTCGGGGTGGCCCTGAGGCGACGGAGAGCCCGCCGGTCGTCCGGCTGAGCCAACCCGTCGCGTTCCGCGTGACGATGAACCCACGTTGGGCCATCATCCCTCCAATGAGTCTACCAACCACCACATCCCCCGCCGTTGGTCGCGCCATCCGGGCCGCGCGAGAACGCTCGGGAATACCCATCACGCGCGTCGCGCGGGAGTCCGCCCTGACCGCGTCCGAGCTCACCGCAATCGAGGCTGGCCGGTCCAGACCAAGCGTCGCCGTCCTCCAGCGCATCGCCCAGGCGCTTGGTTCGAGCCTGGTCGATCTCGTGCGCGGCGGGGAGGCCAACTCGGGACGCAACAGCGCCGAACGCGACGGGGTGCCTTCCAGCGCGCCGTCCCGGCTCGGGCTGTCGCAGATCGCCAGGGCGATCGCGGATCTCCCGGTCACGAACGGCTCGAAGCTCGACGCCGCCGAGGCAGCCGTCATCCTCTATGCAATGACCGCCTGTCATGACAACCAGAGCGCCGCCGCGCGCCTGCTGTCGATGGAACGCAAGGCTTTCGTCAGGAGGCTGAGGCGCGCCAGGCGGCGCGCCGGCCGCGCAGGCAGGTAGCCGCGCCCGCCCGCCACGGACTCGCGCTCAGACGGGGTCGCGCCTCTTCAGAGCGACGAGCAGGACGCCCATCATCGCGAACGTCATCCCGAAGAGGGCCGCCGACGGCAGCCACATGGTGCTCCACTCGGTGAAGCCCCAGGCCCCGTTGAGCGTGTCGCTCGCGACCTGGGCGATGGCGCACTGGAAATGCCCGGACTGAAGGAAGTCGGGCGCGCTGGTCAGATCGGGCTTGTGCAGGTCGATGTTCCAGGCGCTCGAGCCGGCGATGGCCAGGCGTTCGCTCGCGATGGCGCCCTCGAATCCCCAGCGAGACGGCATCGCGTACATCAGCGGCTTCAGGTTCGGGTTGGTCGTCATCGGGACCATCAGCCCTCCGAGGACCACCTGCGGGATGAGCGCGATCGGCGTCAGCGCCATCGCGGCCTCCGCGGACGAGACGAGCGCCGACACGAGCAGCCCGAGCGCGGTCGCGTTCATGGCCAGGGCGACGAGGTTGCCGAGCTCCACGAAGAAGGCGACCGGGCCGCCGTTGAAGCCGAGCGCGCAGAAGACGATTGCGAGGAGCATTGCGCACTGGATGACGCAGAAGAAGCTGAGGAGGACATACTTGGAGAGCAGGTAGTTCAAGAGGCGCAGGTTGACCATGCGCTCGCGCATGTAGATCGCGCGCTCGGTGACGATCTCGCGAGCCGCGTTGCTGGTCCCGAACCAGACGCAGCTTACGACGACGAAGAACATCGCCCCGGTGTGGTCCGTCGTCGGCTGCATCGAGTCGAGCAGCTGCGTCGTCGTGCTCGCGCTCATGTTGTTCTTCGTCGACAGCTCCTGGAGCGCACCCAGGCACCAGTACGGGACGCCGGCCGTCTGATTCCCGAAGACGAGCCAGAGGAGCACCCCGATGATCGGCGCCTGGAGGAACATGATCGCCGCCCCTGCCCTGTCGCGCAGCTTCACCTTCCAGTATCGCGACAACAGGAGCGCGAACTGCCGGGCGACGGCGATGTCCGCGTGGTGCGGCACTCCGCGTGCGCCCGGGGCGGTACCGATGGCGCGGCGCCCCGAGTACATCGCCTGGAAGATGGGGTTCTCGGGGCGGAAGAACTCGGCGCGCCAGCCTCGCGCCGCCTCCGACCGCGCCATGATACGCGTCGCCTGCGGGTTCGCCCGGCGCATCTCGTCGAGGACGAGACGCTCGCGCACGTTGAGCATGTCGAACATGTCGCGCGGGTTGTCGACCCGCTTGCGTGGCTGCGCGGCTCTCGCCGCGACCGATCCGAAGAAGGAATACGCGGGCTCTCCGGTGGGCCCGAAGTACGTCGGGACCCCGCCGTAGCCCATGATGAAGCACATGTTGAATTTCTCGAACTCGTCCTTCGCCGGCTGGTGGATCGTCACGACGATCGTCTTCCCGGTTTTCCTCGTCAGATCGGCCAAGAGGTTGATGAGCGCCGTCGTGTCGTCCGCCGCGAGGCCGCTGGTCGGCTCGTCGAGGAAGAGGATGACCGGATCGGTCACGAGCTCGAGCGCGATGTTCACTCGCTTGCGCTGGCCGCCCGAAAGGACCTTCTTCTCGGGCTTGCCGATCTGCAGGTTCCTTACGCCCTCGAGGCCGAGGTCGCGCAACGTCTCGTCGACGCGACGGTCGATCTCTTCCTCGCTGTAGTCCGGGGGCAGGCGGAAGCGCGCCGAGTACTTGACCGCCTCGAAGACGGTCAGCTCCGGGTGGACGATGTCGTCCTGGGGGACGTAGCCGATGCTGCCGCGGAGCGCGTCGTAGATCGTGTAGAGGTCCTCGCCGTTGATCCGCACCTGGCCGCTCGACGGGGGCAGGTACCCGTTGAGGGCGAGCAGCAGCGTCGTCTTCCCGGCGCCCGAGGGACCCATGAGCGCGATCATGTCGCCCGGCAGCGCCTTGAACGACACGTGGTCGAGCAGCACCTTCATCTGCGTCTTGTCGTCGCGGTCCGGCACTTCGAGGTACAGGTCCCACCCTTCGATCTCGTAGAGCGGCTTGCCCGCCCAGTCGGCCTGGTCCTCGACCACGACGTTGACCCGGCTGTCGCCCACCTGGATGACGAGCGGCATCGGGCCGATGAAGACCTTCTCGCCGCTCGTGATGGGGACGCGCTGTCCCGCCGCGAGGCGCTGGCCACGGACATACGTCCCGTTCGCGCTGCCGCGGTCCTCGAGGAAGAGCTCGTCGCCGACCTTGACGATCTGCGCGTGTTTGGATGAGACCTGCGGGTGGTTGACGACGATCTGGTTGTCCGGCGTGCGGCCGACCGAGATGACGCTGGACTGGAGCTGGTCGAGGTGGAGCTCGCCGATGACGGTGCGATGCTTGCGCGGCGCGTCCTGCGATGGCACGGCAGGGAGCGCCGCCTGGACCCCGGGCGAGGGCTGGGCGAGGCGCGCGAGCAGGCCGACGGGCACCGGGACAGGACCGAACGCGATGACGCCGTTCGGATCGATGGGCGATGGCTGGTTGGGCGGAAGCTGGCGGCCGCCCACCCACGTGCCGCTCGTCGAGCCGTGATCGATCGCCATCATCCGGTCGAGCATGACGGTCGCGTGCTGCCCGCTGACCGCGGCGTGCGCGACGACGAGCGTCGCCCTGGCCGCGTCGCGCCCCACGACGACGTGCCCCGGGGGTGCCTGAAGCTGACCGGGGGACATCAGCATCGCGACGAGCGCGGGGTGTGGCAGCGGCACCGGCATGCCGCCCAGAGCGAACACGGTGCGGAAGTCGAACGGGACGGACTGCTGCGCGACGATCGGCGCCCCGTTGGCCGTCGACGGGCCCGCCCCGAGGTCGACGAACACGAGCTGGCCCCCCTGGCGGACGACGTGGGCGTGGTGCGGCGCGACCCCCGGCCCCGCGAGGACGATGTCGTTGTCCGGTGCGCTGCCGATGGAAATTTTCTCTTTGCCGAGAGCCGCTCCCATCGCGCCGTATCCTACCCCGTTCACTGTCATCCTGAGCGAAGCGAAGGACCCCACACGCGGCTCGGGTTGGGTCCTTCGCTTCGCTCAGGATGACAGCAGGGCCTTCACTTTGCCGAGCACCACCACGTCGGCAGGGGGGAAATGGGCCGGATCGAGATCGTCCGGCCCTGCCCACGCGAAGGCTGCGACGTCGAGCGCGCGCGGCTCGCGTGAGCCCGGAGCGCGTTCGGCCTCGAAGAAGAGCAGCAAGACCGCCTTCTCGGCCTCGGGGTAGTGGTGAAACGTCACGTCGACGACCTCCCCCACGGTGGCGTCGATGCCGAGCTCCTCCTGGAGCTCGCGCCGCAGCCCGGCGCGCGGGTCTTCCCCGGGCAGGAGCTTGCCGCCGGGGAACTCCCATGCCCCTTCGAGGTGCGTTCCGGGCTTTCGCCGGGTGACGAGAACTCGGCCGTTCTCGACCATGACCGCCGCCGCCACGAGGACTGTTCGCATCGACAGGGCCGGAGTGTATCCGGTATCGTGCCGCACCGAGCGAGACCCCAAGGGAGGACACGCGATGAGCAACGAGGCATTTCCCGCCGAAGACGGGAACTTCAAGCGCGGTGCGTTCAAGCCGGTCGCGATCATCATCGGCATCTTGCTCGTCGGGGGCGCCATCGTCCTCGCTGTGCTCAGCATGCACGGCGAGGCGCAGGTGCTGACCAAGGAGCAGGTCAACAAGGAGGTCCTCGAGATCCAGCTCCTCCCGAAGGCGGATCAGATCCCCCGCTGGCGAAAGTGGGCCGACGTCGACACCGAGCATCGCCTCCAGCAGGAGGCCTACGTGCACCTCGCGTGGGCCAAGGACAAGCAGAGCATCCCGGTCATCACGAAGGGGCTTGCCTCGGTGGACCACGGCGTGCGGGGCACGGCCGCGATGGCGCTCGTCGACTTCGGGTCGCCGGACGCGGACGCCGCCAAGCCGGCGCTGCTCAAGGCGCTGGCCGAGGCGGACAGCAGCGACAAGCCCCAGATCGCGTGGGCGCTCGTCGCGCTCAAGGAGCAGTCCGCCTTCGACGCCGTCATGGGCGTGTACCGCCTCGGGCACCTCGCCAACGTCCAGAGGCTCGACGGCTTTCCCGTCTTCGACGCGACGGCGCT
>Ga0209415_10005498_pt1 | contig 22739 bp, 20 predicted proteins | sample PeaSoiSIISIP2007_FD_187696 | JGI IMG/M metagenome (GOLD analysis project Ga0209415, IMG submission 187696) | Peat soil microbial communities from Weissenstadt, Germany - SII-SIP-2007 (SPAdes) (version 2) | ecosystem: Environmental > Terrestrial > Soil > Wetlands > Peat | place: Germany... | reverse complement strand
GGCGCGGTCTCCGGTGCTATGGGAAGAACCGCGCAGTATCGGGGAAATTAGCGAACAAAAGGTTAACCGGAGGTAAATAACCAAACTTCAACCGCGCAACCCCCGACGAATTCCCCAGGCAGCGCCATCCCTGGCACGGACGCGGCACCCGCACCCGGCAATACCTGATTCCGTTCGCCGACCGCCTGGCACACCTGTCCGGAACGAACATCAAATCTCGCGCCGGATCGCCCGCCGCTACGCCGGCGCGTCGATCATCGCGGCCGAACATCTTCGCGGGTCCCCCAGGGCTGTTCAACGCTCCCAAGTGACGCACCGCTTGGCCGGGGCGAAGCCGAACATTCGCTCGGAAGGCCGGTTCGGCACGGACCCAGTTGCGTTCATTTGCGGTTCAATTGTCTTCGCTTCGCCACAGGCATCCGACGATGACCCGGGGGCTGACTGCCTGAGGGCCGCCCCGCCAGTGAGGCAGGGTTTCAACCGCAAATGAACGCAAATGGACCGGTAACCGAGCAGGCACCGAACGAGGCACTCGATGTGCGGGCACGGGTTGCCGGACCCAATGCTCAATCCATGTCGAGCGTCAATGGAGAGCGTTGAACAGCCCTGGCGGGTCCCCGGACCTCCCTCTGCCCGCCACCCTCGACCTCTCGCGTGCCGCCCCCGATTTTCCGCAATCCATTTACCGCCCATTCATCATCGGAGCGTATCCGACTGCGCTCGATCTCACTTGTCGGGGGCGGCTGATTGCCTGGCGGCCATGGGCGAATGGTTGATCGGCGAGCAATGCGTGGAAGGAGCGATCGATGCTGACGATTCCATATCTGGAAATACCGATAACGCACGTCTGCAACCTGCATTGCGATGGCTGCTGCTATTATTCGAATTACAACATCAAGTCGATGGTATCGGCCGACGAAATCCGGCAGACCGTTGCGGCGTGGTCAAAGCGGGTCAAGCCGCGGATGCTCAAGATCCTTGGGGGCGAGCCGTTGGTCAATCGGCAGCTCCCCGAGATCTTTCTGAGCCTGCGGCAATTGCTCCCGGACAGCCATATCCAGGTCATCACCAACGGCCTGCAACTGGACAAGTGCCCGATCCTGCCACACCTGCTCACCGCGCCGAACACCAGCCTGTCGCTGTCGATCCATTCCAGCGACGCAGCCTACATCGCCAAGCTCCAGGAAAGCATCAACGTCATCAATGGATGGGTGGCCAAATACGGCATCAAGGCCATCTCGAGCGACAATCGTGTCGGCTGGAAACGCCACCATACCGGCCTTGGCCAACACATGAAGCCCTATGCGGATGGGGATTTCCGGGCAAGCTGGCGCGTCTGTCCCGCGCGGGAGTGCGTCGTGCTGTTCGAAGGCCGCCTGTGGAAGTGCCCGCAGACCGCCAGCCTGCATCTTGCCGCCGAGAAATTCGCGCTGCATGCGATCGAGGCGTGGACCCCCTACCTGGACTACAAGGGAATTGACGTGACGTGTTCCGATGAGGAGCTGCAGCTCCATTTGAATCGGGGTCCGGAGCCGGTGTGTGGCATGTGCCCGGTCAATCCCGAATCATACGAGAAGGATATCTACAATGCCGACTTCGACCTTCCCGGCGCCATGCGGGTCGATCGCGGCGGCACGATCGTTCCCATGAAAAATCAATCCAGCGCCCCCGCCCTGCCGGTGGCCCTGCCCGCGATGGCCCCCGTCTCATAGTAGCTGACTCATGCTAGCTGATCCGCGCCCCGCACCCGTCGGGCGCGGGTATTGCCGGCACAGACTCCCGGCCAGGTGATATCAGCCGCCGGCAACCGGCCAGCGATAGCGTGCCGACGATCCAGGCCTGCGCATACCTCGGAGCGAGCCCCGCGTGCCCGCCTCCCCGCGTGCCCCCGCACCCGGATGATTGTGGTAACATCATACCACAGGCGAACCCGCTTGACGCGGCTTCGCCCTTCGCCCATAAGCCGCGCCTCCTTGCAGGACCGTCGCCAATGAAGACCACCCTCTCGCTGAAGCCCGCGGAGGTGAAGAAGGCCTGGGTGCTGATCGACGCCGAGGGCGTCGTGCTCGGCCGCCTCGCCTCCATCATCGCCATGCGGCTGCGCGGCAAGCACAAGCCGCAATTCACCCCGCATGTCGATTGCGGCGACAACGTCGTGGTCATCAACGCCGAAAAAGTCCACATCACCGGCAACAACAAGGCCGAGCAGGCGGTGCTGTATTACCACACCGGCTATCCGGGCGGCATCAAGGGTCGCAGCATCCGCCAGCGCCTTGAAAGCGCCCACCCCGAGCGCGTGCTGGAAAAGGCGGTGGAGCGGATGATCACCCGCGGACCGCTGCAGCGGCTGCAGATGAAGCACCTGTACGTCTACCCCGGCCCCACCCACAAACACGAAGCGCAGCAGCCCATCGCACTCGACGTCGCCGCGCTGAACCCGAAGAACAAGAGGGCCTGAAACAGATGTCCGGCACCCAGACCCACTCGCTCGCCGACCTGAAGGACCTGATGGCCACCGCCGCCCCGCCTCCCGCGGCGGGCGCGCCGCCCAGCGAACAGGGCAGGCCCGAGCCGAAGCGCGATGCGTTCGGCCGCTCCTACGCCACCGGCCGGCGCAAGAACGCCGTCGCCCGCGTCTGGCTCAAGCCCGGCAAGGGCGAGATCAACGTCAACGGCAAGAAGGCGGCGCAGTATTTCGTCCGCCCGGTGCTGCGCATGCTGATCACCCAGCCCTTCCTGGTGGCCGACCGCTACAACCAGTTCGACGTGTTCTGCACCGTCGTCGGCGGCGGACTGTCCGGCCAGGCCGGCGCGGTGCGCCACGGCATCAGCCGCGCGCTGACCAATTACGAGCCCGACCTGCGCGGCATCCTGAAGGTGGCCGGCTTCCTGACCCGCGACTCCCGCGTGGTCGAGCGCAAGAAGTACGGCCGCGCCAAGGCGCGACGCAGCTTCCAGTTCAGCAAGCGGTGATTCAGTGATCAGTGATCAGTGATCAGTAGCGGGGTCCGAGACTGGCCGGGCATCCGCGGGGCTGACTTCCTACTGATCACCGATCACTGATCACTGATCACTGGGGCCGGAGGAGTGATATGGCAGCCAAGCCCAGCGTCTTCATCGATGGCGAGTCCGGCACCACGGGCCTCGGCATCCGCGACCGCCTGCTGGCGCATCCTGGCCTGACCCTGCGCAGCATCGCCGCCGAGCACCGCAGGGACCCCGCCGCCCGGCGCGACCTGATGGCCGAGGTCGATCTCGTCGTGCTGTGCCTGCCGGACGACGCGGCGAGGGACTCCGCCGCGCTGGCCGACAGCCTGGGCAATGCCGCGCCAAAACTGCTGGACGCCTCGACCGCGCACCGGGTGCATCCGGACTGGGAATATGGCTTCCCCGAGATGCAGCCCGACCAGGCGGCGAACATCGCGCGGTCCGGAAAAGTGACGAACCCGGGCTGCTACCCGACCGGCGCGATCGGCCTGATCCGCCCGCTGGTCGACGCCGGCCTGATCCCGCCCGACTACCCGATCACCATCAACGCCGTGTCGGGCTACTCCGGCGGCGGCAAGTCGATGATCGCGGCGCATGAAAGCGCCGGCGGCCCCGCATTCGAGCTCTACGCGCTGGGCCTGGAGCACAAGCACCTGCCGGAGACCCAGCGCTACGCCGGGCTGACGCGCCGGCCGATTTTTACGCCCGCGGTCGGGCACTACCGCCAGGGCATGCTGGTCTCGGTGCCGCTGCACCTGGACACGCTGCCCGGCAAACCGAGCGGCACCGACCTTGCCGCCGTGCTGGCGCGCCACTACGCCGGCTGCACCCAGGTCCGCGTTGCCCCGCCCACCGCCGATGCCAAGCTGGAGCCGGAGGCGCTGAACGACACCAACCTGTTGGAGCTGCGCGTCTACGCCAACGAGAAGCACCGCCAGGCCGTGCTGGTGGCGCTGCTCGACAACCTGGGCAAGGGCGCCTCGGGCGCGGCGGTGCAGAATATCGGCCTGATGCTGGGGCTGGACGAGCTCGCAATGCAGCCAGCGCGGGAACCGGCGCATGCGTGAGACGGTGAAGCCTCTTCTCCCCCTCCCCTTGAGGGAGGGGGTTGGGGGGAGGGGTCGGTGCCAGGGTCGCACCACGGCTTCCCGCGTGCGAACCCCTCCCCCCATCCCCCTCCCTCAAGGGGAGGGGGAGAAGATGCGCACATGACCACCCCCACCCCGCCAGTCGGCCCAATCTACGCCCTCGACGGCGTCGTCCCCACCATCGCGCCCGACGCTTTCATCGCCCCCAACGCGGCGGTGATCGGCGACGTGGTGATCGGCGCGGAAACCGGCATCTGGTTCGGCTGCCTGGTGCGCGGCGACATGAACATCATCCGCATCGGCGCCCGCACCAACCTGCAGGACTGCACCATCGTCCACGTCGATTCCGGCGGCCTCGCGACGCACATCGGCGACGACGTCACCATCGGCCACGGCTCGATCATCCACGCCTGCACGCTGCGCAACCGCGCCTTCGTCGGCAACGGCGCGATCATCCTGGACGGCGCGGTGATCGAGGAGGACGGCTTCCTCGGCGCCGGCGCGCTGCTGACCCCGGGCAAGGTGATTGGCCGCAACGAGCTGTGGGCCGGCGTCCCCGCCAGGCTGGTCCGCGTGATGAGCGAGGAGGAGCGGCGCAAGTACGACCGCAATTCCGAGACCTACCGCCAGCTCGCCGCCCGGTTCCGCGCCGGACTGCGCGCGGTCCCGCGCTGAGCGGCGCATGGCGGTCACCATCCGCCAATGCGCCATCCTGGTGGGTGGCCTTGGCACCCGCCTCGGCCCGCTGACCGCGACCACGCCGAAGCCGCTGCTGCCGATCGGCGATCGCCCGTTCCTGGCTTGGCTGATGCGCGAGTTCGTCCGCTTCGGCGTCGACGAATTCCTGCTGCTGACCGGTCACCTGTCGGCGCAGGTGGAGGCGCAGGTGCAGGCGCTGGCCGCGCTGCTGCCGTGCGGCGCGCGCATCGCGATCTCCGAGGAGCCGGAACGCGCCGGCACCGGCGGCGCCGTGCTTTACGCGCGCCACAGGCTGGCGGACCGGTTCCTGCTGTGCAACGGCGACTCGCTGTTCGACTGCAACCTCGCGCGCCTGCTGGCCGATGCCGCCGCCGACGGCCCCGAGGTGGTCGGGCGGGTCCTGCTGCGCCGGATCGAGGATGCGTCGCGCTACGGCGTGGTCGAGCTGGAAGGTGACCGCATCGTCGCGTTCCGTGCCCGCCCGCCACGCGGCACCTCGGACCGAAGCGCCGCAAGCGTGGACACCGCAGGCGTGGGCGCGTCCGGCACGGGCGCGTCCGGCGTGGGCACCGCGGGCGTGAAAACCTCGGGCGCCGGCACCGCGGGCGTCATCAACGCCGGCGTCTACGTCTACGACCGAAGGTTGCTGGACGAACTGACAGCGCACTGCTCGCTGGAACGCGACGTCATGCCGGTTCTCGCCGCGCGCGGCGCGCTGCGCGGCACGGTGGCGGAGGGATACTTCCGCGATATCGGCATCCCCGAGGATCTGGCCCGCGCCGACGCGGAGATGCCGCGCGTGCTGCACCGCCGGGCACTGTTCCTCGACCGCGACGGCGTGATCAACGTCGATCACGGCTACGTCGCCGCGCGCGAGCAGTTCGAATGGATACCAGGCGCGCGTAAAACCATCCGCGCGGCGACCGACGCCGGCTGGCACGTCTTCGTCGTCACCAACCAGGCCGGCATCGCCCGCGGCCTGTACACCGAGGCCGCGATGCAGGACCTGCACGCCTGGATGACCGACGAGGTCCGCCGCGCCGGCGGCACCCTGGACGACCTGCGCTTCTGCCCGTTCCACCCCGACGCGGCGGTCGCGGCGTATCGCCACCCGGCGCATCCCTGGCGCAAGCCGGCCCCGGGGATGCTGCTGGACCTGATCCGCGCCTGGCAGATCGATCCGGCGCAGGCGGTCCTGGTGGGCGACCAGGACACCGATCTGCAGGCCGCCGCCGCCGCCGGCGTGCCGGCGCAAAAATTCACCGGCGGCAATCTGCTGGACGTGGTGCTGCCGTTGCTGCAACGGTCGCCGGCATGACAACCACCATTCGCGCCCGCGTCCCGCTGCGCCTCGGGCTGGCCGGCGGCGGCACCGATCTCAGCCCCTATTGCGACCGCTTCGGCGGCGCGGTGCTCAACACCACGATCGACCGCTACGCCTACGCCTTCATCGCGCCGTCGCCGGACGGGTTGCTGCACTTCATCGCTCCCGATCTCGGCATCGAGGAAAGCTTCCCGCCGGACTTTTCGGCGATCGCCGCGGCAAAACTCGTGCTGCACGCCGGCGTCGCGCGGCGCATGGCGCTGATGTATGCCGCCGGGGTGCTGGCGCCGCTCACCGTCACCTCCTATGTCGAGGCGCCGGCCGGCTCCGGCCTCGGCTCCTCGTCGGCGCTGGTGGTGGCGCTGGTGGAGGCATACCGTGCCTACTACAACGCCCCGCTCGGCCCGTACGACGTGGCGCACCTGGCCTTCGAGATCGAGCGGATCGATCTCGGCCTGGCCGGCGGCAAGCAGGACCAGTACGCCGCCACCTTCGGCGGCATCAACTTCATCGAGTTCCAGGCCGGCGACCGGGTGATCGTCAATCCGCTGCGCGTGTCGACGGCCGTGGCGCACGAGCTGGAGACCTCGATGGTGATCTGTTTCACCGGCGTCTCCCGCCGGTCCGAGGCGATCATCGTCGAGCAGCAGCGCGGCATCGCCGCCCCCGCCGGCACCGCGCTGGACAGCCTGCACCAGCTCAAGCGCGACGCGCTGGAGATGAAGGATGCCCTGCTGCGCGGCCAGATCCCGCGCATGGCGGAGATCCTGAACCGTTCCTGGGTGGCCAAGCAGCGCACCGCGTCCGGGATCAGCACCGGGCTGATCGAGGAGCTGTACAAGGTCGCCTTCGCCAACGGCGCGATCGGGGGAAAAGTGTCGGGTGCCGGCGGCGGCGGGTTCATGATGTTCATCGTCCCGCCGCATCGCCGCGTCCAGGTGATCCGCGCGCTGGCCGAGGCCGGCGCCGACGCCGACGGCGTGCGCTTCGTCACGGTGGGCGCGGAGTCCTGGACGGTCGAGGAGGCCTGAGCGGGGGATGGTCGAAACCAGCACCGCGCCGCATCAGATCGCGTACCAGCCACCATCGATCGACACCGGCGAGCCGGTCATTTCGCTTGCGGCGGGGCTGCAGAGGAAGACGATCAGATCCGCCACCTGCTCCGGCTGGACGAATCGCCCGGACGGCTGCCGCGTCGCCAGGAAGGCGCGCTCGGCCGCCTCCCACGCGGTGCCGTCGCGCTCCATGCGTGCCCGCACCTGGCGTTCCGCGTGCGGGGTCAGCACCGAGCCGGGGGCGATCGCATTGCAGGTGATGTTGTAGGGCAGCGCCTCCAGCGCGGTGGCCTTGGTCAGTCCCACGACGCCGTGCTTGGTGGCGACATAGTCGGAACGACCGGTGGTGCCGGTCAGGCCCCAGTTGGACGCCATGTTGACGATGCGCCCCCAGCGTTTCGCCTTCATGTCGGCCAGCGCGAGCTGGATGAGCTGGAACGGCGCGGTCAGGTTGACCGCGACGGCTTCCTGCCAGCGTTCGAACGGCAGCTCCTCGATGCTGTGGAAATTGCGGGTCACCGCGTTGTTGACCAGGATGTCGACAGTCCCCAGCGACCGCGCGGTCGCCGCATACAGGTCGCGAACCTGCGCCGGGTCGGCGAGGTCGGCGCCGTGGAACCGCACCGCGACCCCGGCCTCGGTCTCCAGCGCCGCGCGCATCGATTCGATTTCATCCGGATCGCCCAGGCCGTTCATCATCACCTTGCAGCCCTGCGCGGCAAGCGCGCGCAGGATGGCGTGACCGATACCCCCCGTGGACCCGGTCACCAGCGCGACCTTGCCGGTGATGGCGGCGTCGATGTTCAGCCGTTGGTAGCTCATGGATTGGGACTCCGCGTTCAGCGTTGTTGCCAGACCAGCAGGCGCCGTTCGATCACGGTCACGATCTGGTCAAGCACGAAAGCGCATCCCGTCAACACGATGATGCCGGCGAACACCGCGTTCATGTTGAACATGCCCTCGGCCTGCAGGATCAGGTAGCCGACGCCGCGCGACGAGCCGAGATACTCGCCGACCACCGCGCCCACGAACGCCAGGCCGACGGCGTTGTGCAGGCTGGCGAAGACCCAGCTCATCGCCGAGGGGATGTAGACCATGCGCAGAAGCTGCCGCCGGTTGGCGCCGAGCAGCCGAACGTTGGCCAGCACGGTCGGGCTTACCTCGCGCACCCCCTGGAACACGTTGAAGAACACCAGGAAGAAGACAATCGTGACGCCGAGCCAGACCTTCGACCAGATACCAAGCCCGAACCAGACCGCGAAGATCGGCCCGAGCACCACGCGCGGCATCGAATTCATGCCCTTGAGGAACGGGTCGGCCACCTGGGCGGCGAACGGGCTGAGCCCAAGCCACAGCCCGGCGACCAGGCCGAGGATGGTGCCGATGGCGAACGACAGCAGCGTCTCCAGGATGGTGACGCCGAGATGCAGGAAGATCTTTCCGGACCAGAACCAGTCCACGATCTGCCCGAACACCAGCAGCGGCTGTCCGAACACGAAGGCGGGCAGGATGTCGGTCGCGGTCAGCACGTGCCAGCTCAGCAGGAAGCCGCCGAACAGCACCAGCCGCAGTGCCGTGACCCGGAAGGTGAAGCCGTGCGATGCTGTCATGGCCATGGCCCCGGAAGCGCCGTCATGCGGTTTCGCGGCTCTGGCGATAGCCCTCCAGCACCGCGGGACGCAGGCAGCTCCAGATGCTGGTGTGCAGGTCGACGAAGCGCGGCGTCAGGCGGATCTCGGCGACGTCGCGCGGACGCGGCAGATCGATGATGAACTCCCCGATCGGCCGGGAGGCGGGGCCGGCGGACAGCACGATGACCCGATCCGACAGCGAGATCGCCTCCTCCAGATCGTGCGTGATGAACACCACCGACTTGCGGTCGGCGTTCCACAGATCAAGCAGCTCGTTCTCCATCATCAGCCGCGTCTGCACATCGAGCGCGCTGAACGGCTCGTCCATCAGCAGCACGCGCGGGTTGACGATGAGCATCTGCGCCAGCGCCACGCGGCGGCGCATCCCGCCGGAGAGCTGGTGCGGGTAGAGATGATCCTTGCCGATGAGGCCGACGCGCGCCAGCCAGTCGCGGCCGAGTCGGGTGCGCTCCGCCTCCGCCATTCCACGGATCTCCAGACCGGTAACGACGTTGCGCAGCACGTCGCGCCACGGCATCACCGCGTCGGCCTGAAACAGATAGCCGACCTGGCGGTTGAGGCCGCGCAGCGGCTCACCGAACACCGAGACCGACCCGGCGCTCGGCGTCAGCAGGCCGGCAATCATGTTGAGGATGGTCGACTTGCCGCAGCCGGTTGGACCGACCACGGAAAGGAATTCACCGTCGGCGACCGCCAGCGAGACATCGGCGATCGCCGTATAAGCCGCGTGGCCGGCACTTCGAGAAGGGAACGTCACGGTCACCCGGTCGAGGCTGACCGCTGGCGGGGCGGTGTTCATCAGGCCGGGACGATCGGATGCGTCAATGATACTTCTGGTTCGCCTTGATCATGAACGTGTTGGTATATGCCTTGCCGAGGTCGATCGTCGCCTTCTGCAGGTCGGGCTCCAGCAGCGCGACGCTGTTGAACGCATTGCGTGCCGCGGCATCGGTGCCGATGCCGTCCCACAGGAACGACGGGAGATTGGCCTCCACCACCTTCTTGTACAGCGCCCGGTCTCCCATCCAGTACTCGTGCGGCATCGCATCGACGATCTGATCCACGCTGGAGACACGCAGGAACTGCAGCGCATGCGCGATACCATTGGCCAGCGCCTGCACCGTGTTCGGATGCGCATTGACCCAGGCCGTCTTGGCGAACAGGCTGCCGACCATGTCGTCGCCGCCGTAATATGCGCGGGTACCCTCGGCGGTGCGGCTGTCGGCCAGGATCTCGACATCGCCCGCGCTGCTCAGCACCGTGGTGTTCGGGTCCAGCGTTACCAGCGCCTCAAGCTTCCCCGCGCGCATCGCCGCGACCGCCGTGGGTCCGGTGCCGACGCCGACATACGAGCAGCAGTCGAGCACCATGCCGTTCTTCTTCAGCACGAGCGCAAAGAACGACTGCGTTGCACTGCCTGGCGAGGAGATGCCGATCGTCTGCCCCTTCAGATCGGCGATGCCGTGAAACGTGCTCGCGCGGCGCTTCGGGATCATCAGCACATTTCCCGGATACCGGCTGAACAGGGCGAACGAGATCAGGCTGACGTTCTTGGCCTGCAGCTCGGGGACATGCTCGAAGGCGCCCTGCGTGACATCGGCCGACCCGCCGACCAGCGCCTCCAACCCCTTCGCGCCCGAGTTGAAGTCAACCGACTCGACGTCCAGGCCTTCTTCCTTGAAGTATCCGCGATTCACGGCGACGGCATACGGAAGCTTGTCCATCTGTCCAGTAACGCCGCCGACGGCGAGGATCACGTGCTTCTGCTCGAGCTCCTGCGCGATGGCACGCGGCAGCGCAGCGCCGAACAGCAACAGGCAACAGATCAGCGCGGCGCACTGGCGCGGTTGCATGACATATCCTCCCGCTTCGTATCGCAAGTTCAGCGACACAAACGCGCCCATGTCAACACGACGCCAATCCAGCGAGGCCATCGTTCGAACCACGCAAGGCCGGAGTTCGGCGATAGGCCATGATCTTCCCCATTCCGCTCGAATGCCTTGTCGAGCCGGGTGGCTGGCTGGGGGCGGGCGTGTGGTGCACTGTTGCCCACCGGTTGCACGGGGAGAAGTGGCATGTTGGTCGGCTTCATCGGGCTGGGCGCGATCGGGCGCCCGATCGCCGAGCGTCTTGCCGCGCACGGCGATATGGTGGTGCACGACATCCGCGACGAGGCGGTGGCACCGTTCCGGGGCCGTGTCGGCGTCGCACTGTCGCCGGCCGATCTGGCCGCGCGCGCCGACGTGGTGTTCGGATGCCTGTCAACGCTTGACGCGTACCGCTCGGTGGTTGCCGAGTCGCAAGGGATCTATGGCGGCCGGGCGCGGATCTATGTGCATATCGGCACCACCGGGTCGGACCTGGCGCAGGAACTCGAGGCCGCGCTGGCGCCGCACGACATTGCGATGGTTGACGCACCGATCACCGGCGGCGTGGCGCGCGCGTCCGAGGGTACGCTGACCAGCATCGTGTCGGGCAGGCGTGAGACGGTGGAGCAGGTCCTGCCGCTGCTGCGCGCCTACAGCCGGGAGGTGGTGTATCTCGGCGAACGCGTCGGGGCGGCGCAGACGATGAAGCTGATCAACAACATGCTCTCGGCCGCCAACCTGGCGGTGGCGGCCGAGGGGCTGGTGATGGGGGTCAAGGCCGGACTGGACCCGGAGACAATGTTGCGGGTGATCAACGCCGGGACCGGTCAGAACAGCGCGACGCTGACGAAGATCCCGAACAACATCCTGACCCGCCGCTTCGATTACGGCGGGAGTCTGGCTATTACGCTCAAGGACCTTGCGGCGTTCATGCGGGAGGCAGGCGCCCTGGCGATGGAAATGCCGCTCGGGGCAGCCGTGCGGCAGGCCTACCTGGCAGCGGCCGCGAATGGCGTGGATGGGTTGGACATGACGACCGTGATCCGCCCGATGGAGCAGCGTGCCGGCGTGGAGGTCGGGCAACCACGGTAGGGGACCGGTCGGCAAGCGCGGGCACGTCCGGCCGGCGCACGCGGTTCTGTTCCTGTACCGGAACCAGGTGTGCCGCACGTGCGTCGTCCTGGGGGTTGATCACGATCTGCCGCGAGATGCATCTCACGCAACGTCACGATCCCACGCTAGTCGCGGAAAGAAACTCGTAAGCGGAACGATATCCCAGACGCCGCACCTCGCCCTCACGCCGCCACCCGCACCCCCTCCCGCATCTCCCCGCGCATCATATCCGCTGCCTTCTCCGCGATCATGATCGCCGCCGCGTTGGTGTTGCCCGACACCACCGCCGGCATGATCGAGGCATCCACCACGCGCAGCCCCTCCAGCCCGTGCACCCGCAGCGTCGCATCCACCACCGCCATCGCATCGCTGCCCATCTTGCAGGTGCTGGTCGGGTGGAACACCGTGCTGCCGTACTGCCGCACATAGGCCAGCAGCTCATCGTCGGTCTGCACCTGCACCCCCGGAATGTATTCGCTGGCGATGAAATGTTGCATGTCCGGCGTCGCCAGCAGCCGGCGCGCCAGCTTCAGCCCGTCGACGATGGTGCGCCGGTCGTTCTCCGTGGACAGGTAGTTCGGATGCATCGCCGGCGCCGCCGCCGGATCGGGCGATTTCAACTTCAGCTCACCGCGGCTCTCCGGCCGGAGCTGATACACCACCACCGAGAAGCCGGAGAACTTGTGCAGCCCCTCGGCCGGGCGATCGGCGCTAAAAATCACCGTGGCGAACTGCAAATCCGGCGTCGCCAACTCCGGCCTGGTGCGCGCGAACAGCCCGGCCTGCGCCGCGGCGATCGTCAGCGGACCCCTGCGGAACAGGAAATACTCCAGCCCCGTCTTCAACATCTTCCAGCGGCTCAGCATGATGTCGTTGACGGTGATCGGGAAGCGGCATTTTTCCACGATCCGCGTCTGGTAGTGGTCCTGCATGTTCTGCCCGACCCCCGGCAGGTCGTGGTGCACCTCGATGCCCATCTCCGCCAGGTGCTGCGCCGGACCGACGCCCGACAGCAGCAGAAGCTGCGGCGAGTTGATCGCACCGCCGCACAGCACCACCTCGCGCCGCGCCCGCACCGTGCGCAGCGCGCCGTTCTGGCGGAACCGCACGCCCACGGCGCGCCGGCCGTCGAACAGCACCTGCTCGGCCAATGCGTTGGTCTCCACGCGCAGGTTCCCCCGCCGGCGCGCCGGGCGCAGATAGCCCACCGCCGTCGAGCAGCGCCGTCCGTTGCGCGTGGTGAGCTGGTAGTAGCCGGCGCCCTCCTGCACCGCGCCGTTGAAGTCATCATTGCGCGGAAACCCCAGATCGAGCGCGCTCTTGATGAACGCCTTGCTGATCGGGTCGTAATCCTGCACGTCGGACACCGCGAGCGGCCCGCCCACGCCGTGCAGTTTGTCGGCGCCGCGCACCTGGTCCTCGGCGCGGCGGAAATACGGCAGCACGTCGTCGAACGACCAGCCGGCGTTGCCCAACTGGCGCCAATGATCGAAATCCTCCGCCTGGCCGCGGATGTAGACCAGCCCGTTGATCGAGGATGACCCGCCCAGCACTTTTCCGCGCGGCCAGAACACTTTGCGGTTGTTCACGCCGGGATCGGGCTCGGTCTCGTAGCACCAGTTCACCCGCTTGTCAGTGATCGTCTTGCCGTAGCCGAGCGGGATGTGGATCCACATGTTGCGGTCCTCGCCGCCGGCCTCCAGCAGCGTGACGCGCGTGCCGGGGTCCTCGCTCAGCCGCGCCGCCATCACGCAGCCGGCAGAGCCGGCGCCGACGATCACGTAATCGGTCTCGATCGCATCGATTGCCGAAGCCATGTGCGTTTCCCCTTGTCCGTTGCCCGAGTGTGCGCGGCGGGGCGGGCCGCCTCAAGGGCGCTCGGCCATCACCTCCTCCGCCAAACTGTTGTCCACCGCGACCTCGAACGGCGTGCCGGCGACGAAGCCGCCCGAGACCAGGCTGGACAACAGCCGATCATAGCCCTGACGCGGCAGCACTGGCGTGGTGCTCCAGACACCCAGCGCCTGATACCGCGTGCAGGCCGCTTCACGAATCGCATCTGGCACGTCGGGGAAATAATCCGCGATCGCATCGGCGATCTGCGCGCCGGTCGCGCCGGCGACCCAGAGCTGCGTGCGATGGATGGCGCGCACCATCCGCCGCAGCTCGTCGCGTCGCGCCGCCAGCAACCCGCGCCGCGCATAGAACGTGGTATACGAGGTCGCGCCCCGCCCGGCCGCGGCGTACCACACATGCCCCACACCCTCGACAACCAGCGCCGAAACGAACGGCTCGAACAACTGCACCACGTCCACCGCGCCCGCGCGCAGCGCCGCGATGTTCTCCGCCATGCCGCGATCCCCGACGCGATCAACCCGTCCCGGCGCAACCCCGGCGCGGCGCAGATCCTCTTGCAAACACATCCACGGCGTCGGCACCTCGCCCACCGTCGCCACGCGCAGGCCAACCAGATCGGCCAGCCGAAACCCCGGCCGCTTCACGCCGCCCACCAGCAGGAACGGATCGCGCGTCACCACCTCGGCGAAGCTGACCAGGTCGCACCCAGGCACCAGCTTGTAGGTCTCCATCACCCGCATCGGCCCGCCCCAGCAGACATCGACACTGCCGTCGAACAGCCCGCGCGCCGCGTCGCCCGGCCGCGGCGCGGACACGAAACGAACTTCTACACCCGCCGCCGCATAGGCACCCCGCGCCAGCGCCACGTAGAACGGCGCGTAGAACAACCCCCGCAACGATTCCTGTAGCACGATCATGCGGGGACTCCTCGTTATGGCGCCAACCCTGAGATCGCGCCTGCCTGCTCTCTCCGTCATGGCCGGCCCTTGTCCCCGGGCCCCTGTCCCGGGGACAAGGGCCGGCCATGACGGAGAGAGCCCACTGGGACTATCGCGTGGTCACTGATCGCGGCATAGAGGCCGCCTCGAAACGCAGGGGAAACGCCGGTGTCGCACACCGCGATCACCACCGCGCCGGCATCGGCGCGGCGCTGGATTGCCTGTGTCGTGCTGCTGGCCGGGGGCTTCCTGCCGCCGGCCGACTTCTTCATCGTCAACGTCACGCTGTCCTCGATCCACGAGACGCTGCACGCCACCCCGGCGCAGGTCCAGCTGGTGATCTCCGGCTACGCCGCGGGCTACGCGGTGTTCCTGGTCACCGGCGGGCGGCTCGGCGACCTGTATGGCCGCCGCCGCATGTTCCTGTTCGGCATGGCCGGCTTCACGCTCACCAGCATGCTGTGCGGCCTGGCGAACTCGGCGCTGGTGCTGGTCGTCGCGCGTGCCGTGCAGGGCATCACCGCCGCGCTGCTGGTGCCGCAGGTGCTCGGCGCGCTGCCAACCCTGTTCGACGACGAGCGCGGCATGGCGCGCGCGATGAGCGCCTACGGCATCATGATGGGCCTCGCCGCCGTTGCCGGCCAGTTCGGCGGCGGCGCGCTGGTCGCCTGGAGCCCGTGGGACCTGGGCTGGCGCGGCGTCTTCCTGTTGAAGCTCCCGGTCTGCCTGGCGGTGTTCGCCGCCGCCTGGCTGGTGGTGCCGGAGACCAGCACCTCGCGCCGCGCACGGCTGGATGGCGGCGGGATTTTGCTCCTGTCGGCGATGCTGGCCTGCCTGATCCTGCCGCTGGTCGAGGGCCGCCAACTGCACTGGCCGCCCTGGACGCTCGCCGGCCTGGCCTGCGTGCCGCTGCTGCTGGCGGCGTTCCTGCGCTGGGAGGCACGCTTCGCCCGCCGCGGCGGCATGCCGCTGCTCGACCTGGCGCTGCTGCGCATCCCCAGCTTCCGCCGGGGCGCCGCGGTGGCGACGCTGTTCTTCTTCACCACGCCCTTCTACCTGCTGTTCGGCCTCTATGAGCAGGAGGGGCGGGGCATCGCGCCGCTGTTCACCGGGCTGGCGTTCCTGCCGTACGGCATCGGCCTGTTCACCGGCTCGATGGCCACCGCGCCGCTGCCGGCATCGTTGCGCCCACGGCTGCTGACCATCGGCATGGTGATCCAGGTGGCGGGCTACGCCGCGATCGGCCTCGGCGTCGCCAACGGGCTGCCGCCCTGGCAGGTGACGCTGACGGTGTTCGTCGCCGGCTTCGGCCAGGGCATCGCACTGCCGCGCCTCTACAACGTCGCGCTGGGCCGGGTGCCGCCGGACAAGGCGGGTGTCGCGGCGGGGGTGATCAATTCGCTGATGCAGATCGGCTCGGCGATCAGCGTGGCGGCGATCGGCAGCCTGTTCTTCACCGTGCTGGGCGGCACGCGAGGCGAGCCGGCCTATGCGCACGCGTTCGGGGTGGCGATGATCGCCGTGGTGGCAGCGCTCGGCCTGGCGATGCTGGCGACGATGCTGCGCGACTGAGCGGGGCTGCGCGACTGAGCGGGGCTGCGCGATTGAGTGGGCTGCGCGATTGATCGGGGCTGCACGAATGCGGCAGCGCCATGGGCGGCGTCGGCGCACGGGATTTGATCACCGCGCGACGTTCGGCTGCGTGGCCGTGGGTGACGCCGGTCCAGCGACGGGCGGTCATACGAGTGCCCGGCTTGTGGTCGGCGGTGTCGCCTCCTCCATCGCCGCGGATCATCGCGCGGCATGGCATGGATGTGCCCAAGACAAGTCATGAAAATGTCATGAATTGAACCGGTTGATACGCGTCGGAAAGTTTTACGTCATATTTCCGCAATAAACCCAACCCATTGAAAACGGAAGGATTCTTTGGTTGGTATAATATTTGCTTGTGATTTTCATAGGGTATGCGTGACGGTTGCTCTGGCCGCGTCGGCCCGGTAGCCATCCGGTTGTGTCGTGCTGCGTTTGCGATCAGGGGGGGAATGAAGCGATGGGCAAGTCTCGGGTAGGATTAAGCATCACCGTGCTGGCGATCGGCGTGATCGGCCAAGCCTGGCGCGGCCAGGCACAGTCGCTCACCCCGGGCGATCTGGTTATCAGCACCGTCTCGTGTTCTGTCGGTGCCACAATTTGCAATAGTGCGAGTGGCGGACTGGATACGGCGGCACCGATCGTGCTGCAGCAGTTTCAGCTCGGCGCGGGTGGGACCTCTGCCACGCCGAACGGCACACTCACCCTGCCTTCGTCGATCTCTGGCGAGTATGGCTCGGCCTCGGAAGGCATCCTTCAGCAATCCGTGAACGGCCAATACCTGACGATGATGGGCTACGGCGTAAATGCCAACACCTTCAACAGCGCGCCGCTCTCGACCTATGGCACCGCCGCGCTGGGACAGACCACCAGCCTGACTGCCGCCAACCAGACTGGCACCATCTACACGACGGTGCCGCGCACGGTCGCGCTGATCGGCGAAAATGGCAGCGTCGACACCAGCACACAACTGACCGGCGTGTTCAACACCAACAACCCACGCAGCGTGGCGACAGTCGATGGATCATCGTTCTACGTATCGGGCCAGGGCGCCAGCAAGACCGATCCGACGCAGGGCGTGTTCTACGCAACGCTGGGCGCCACGACCGCGACGCCGATCGACAACAGCACCGACACGCGCGTGGTGTCGATCGTCAACACCGGCAGCGGCAACACGCTCTATGTCTCGCGCGACCAGAACCCACCGGGCAGCGGCGGCCAGAACTTCACCAATGTCGACAGCCTCACCACGGCCGGCGGCGGACTGCCGACCTCCTCCGCGGGAGTGACTGACACCCATATCATCCCGCCGGCCAGCCCGCTGTCCTCGGGCGGCAACAACGGTTCCATCAATCTGACGGCGGCGACGGCGAACGGGGTCAACAACTCTCGTATCGGCAAGTTCGTCTATCTCAGCCCCGAGCAGTACTTTTTCGCCAGCCCGACGGTGCTGTACGTGACCGACAGTGGCCAGCCGAAGAATGGCAACGTCAATGCGGCGGCGCTGGGCGAGGGCGGTTTACAAAAATGGGTCTTCAACGGCAGCACCTGGATCCTGGACTACGATCTCGTTGCCGGTCTGAACCTGGTCAACAATGCGAACGCCAATGCCAACACGCCCACCGCCCCCGGCGTCACCGGCCTGTTTGGTCTGACCGGCGAGGACGTCACGGTCAACGGCGTTCAGGAGGCCGAACTGTTCGCCACCAGCTACGGGTTGAACGAGCTGTCGCCGAGCTATCTGTACGAAATCACCGACACGCTGGCGGACACCACTATTACCCAGGCAAGCGGCGAAAACTTCACGACGCTGTACGCTCCCGACACCTGCAACGGCTGCACCGACACCACCTCGATCCGCGGCGTCGCGTTCGCAGCGGTGCCAGAGCCTGCCTCGCTGGTCCTGCTCGCGACCGGGTTGCTCGGTGTCGGTGCGCTCCATCGCCGCAAGAAGGGGTGAACCGCCGCGACGCCAGCGCCGCGGCAACGCAGCGCTGTCGTCGGCGCTGGCGCCCTGCGCCAAATGGCGTAGCCTGGGGTCGCCGACCCCGGACACGCAACGCCGTCATGACCGACCCCCTGAAACCGCCCCAGCGCCTGGACTACCAGGCCAGCATCGACCGCCCGCGCCTCGCCCTGCCCGACGGCAAGCGCGTCGCGGTATTCCTGGTGGTGAACGTCGAGGCCTGGGACATCGACCTCCCGATGCCGCGCCAGGTGCTGACGCCCCCGCAGGGCGCCTCCGTCGTGCCCGACCTGCCGAACTGGGCGTGGCACGAATACGGCATGCGCGTCGGCTTCTGGCGGCTGAAGGCGGCGCTCGACGCGCATGGCATCGCCCCGTCGATGACCATCAACGGCACCGTCCCCGCCGCCTATCCGCGCGTCACCCAGGCGGCGCGCGACGCGGGCTGGGAGTTCATGGGCCACGGCTTCCAGCAGACCGCGACGCACCGGGTCGAGGATCAGCGCGGCATGATCCGCGACGCGATCGCCGCGCTGCACGCCGCGTCGGGCCACGACATCGTCGGCTGGCTGGCGCCCGGCCTGACCGAGACGCTGGACACGCCCGACCTGCTGGCCGAGGCCGGCATCCGCTACTGCGCCGACTGGGTGGTGGACGACCTGCCCTGCGCGCTGCGCACCGCCCACGGAACGATATTGACCATGCCGTACAGCGTCGAGCTGAACGACATCCCCATGATGATGATCCAGCACCATCGCGCCGAAGAACTTTTGGCGCGCACCGTGGCACAGTTCGACCGGCTGTACGCCGAGGCCGAGACGCAGGGCGCCAAGGTGATGGGCCTCGCCGTGCACCCCTATATCAGCGGCGTGCCGCACCGCATTGGCTGGTTCGAGAAGGCGCTGGCGCACATGGCGGCGCGGCCCGGCACGCTGTTCTGGCAGGGAAGGCAGATCATGGACTGGTACCTGAAGGCGACAGCATGATTGACTGGGGCACGCTGAGCCGCGCCGAGCGCAACGCGGCGTACGACAACTCCGCCGCGGTGCAGCACAGCGCCGAGCTGAACGCGGCGCGCGCGGCGGCCGCGGCGGCGTTCCGCGCGGCGCACCCGGAACATCTCGATCTGCGCTACGGCCCGAAGCAGCGCAACACCTGGGACCTGTTCCCGGCGGCCGACCCCAACGCGCCCTGCATCGTGTTCATCCATGGCGGCTACTGGCAGCGCAACAGCAAGGACCAGTTCGCCAACCTGATCGCCGGTCCCTACGCGCACGGCTGGGCGGCGGCGCTGCCCGGCCACACGCTGGCGCCGGACGCCTCGCTCACCGACATCGTCGCCGAGATCAATACGGCACTGGATTGGCTCGCCGTGCACGGACCGGCGCACGGCATCAACGGCAAGGTGGTGCTGTCCGGCTGGTCGGCCGGCGGCCACCTGACGGCATTATGCCTGGGCCACCAACGCGTCAGTGCCGGCCTGGCGATTTCCGGCATCTATGAGCTGGGGCCGATCCGCGACACCAATCTGAACGACAAGCTGCGGCTGACCGATGACGAGATCGCCACGCTGTCGCCGCTGCGCCTGCCCGGGGTGGCCAAGCCGCTGGCGATCACCTACGGCACAGCCGAGCTGCCGCCGCTGGTGCTGGACAGCCGCCACCTGCACGGCAAGCGTGCCGGCGCGCATCTGCCGGGCGTGCTGATCCCGGTGCCGGGAGCGGATCATTTCACCATCGTGCACGAACTGCGCGACGCGGACGGCGCGCTGACGCAGCAGGTTCTACTGTTGGCCTGACCCCGCCAGCCCTTCCTCGAACAGCTTCGCCTCCGCCTCGCGCCGGTCGCGCAGGCCGCGCGCGTCGGGCCACAGCCGCTCCATCGCCCGCAGCAGGTCCGGCACCGCGGCCGGGTTGCCCGCCGCCAGGGCATCGCGGATTTCGCGCATCTCCTTGCGTCGGTCATCCGGACTGTCGTCGGTCATCGCGGTGCCACGGTTGTACACCAGGCTGACCAGCACGCCGCGGCAGAGCATCGGCAGCGCATCGAACCCGGGGAATGCGCCACGCGTGGCGGCGACATACTTCGGCAGGCTCTTGCTGACGAACACGGTCCAGGCGGGATCCCATGGCACCGGGAAGCCGGCCAGCGCGTCGGCCATCGCCTTGGTCCCCTGCTTGCCGACGCAGGGACGCAGCGCCGCCATGGTTGCCGCCGGCAGCAGGTCCCCCCAATCAGCGTCGAACCCGGTCTCCATGCGCAGATCGTAGCCGACGCCGATGGTGATGCCGCTGTCGCCACCGGGATAGTCCGGCAACGCGACCACCGCGTCATAGTGTGCGCGATTGGACACCTCCTGCTGGGCGATAAAGTTCACCGCGGTGGTGGCGATGTCGGGGCACGGTTCCGGCAAAGCACGCAGCACCGCCCAGGTGGGATCATCAACGACGCCGCTGGCCGACAATCCTGCCTTCGTCTGGCATGCCTGAACCGCAATCTTCGTGCCGCCGCCGAACGCGCCATCTTCATCCAGCAGTGCTCCATCGCGGTTGAGCAGTCCCTGTGCCAGTTCCACATCGAGCCCGGTGTCGCCGCGCGATAGTTGCCTGTCCGCCATAGGGATCCTCCCGTCGGTAGGTGCAATCAGTGCGCGATCATGATGTCGGGCGGCTCGGCAAGGCAAGTGGCATTTTTCAACAATTTCTCAACCGATCAAGCGGGCGGAAGGCTGCATTGAAGTTCCCGTTCCGCAGCCACGCGCCCTTTGATCGGCGCGATGAATTGTTCCCTTGTCACGGTCGGCGTCGCGTCACGAGCCGCGGCCTGGATCCGCCGACGCTCGCGTGACGTGGCATGATGCACGAATGCCGGCAGCAGCGGCGTCACCCCGCCGCACCCTGTCTCAGCCTTGCGAAAACAGCGCGCGCAGCGGCGATCCGCCGTCGTCCGCCCGCCATGCCATCGCCGCGCGCACCAGCGCATCGAGGCCGGGACAGTAAGCCGCATGCGGCGCGTCGGATCGCAGCGCCGCCAATGCCGCATCCGGATCCTGCCCGTCGCGGCGCATCGCGGCGAGCAGCCGTGCGAGCAGGACCTTGCTGTCCGCCGCGCTCAACCGGGGCTGCGGATGGTCGGTGGCATCCGCCAGCAGCCGCGCCGACATGGCAACTTCATCGCGGCGCTGTGCGGGCGACAGGTAACGCTCCTGCGCGATGCTGCCATGGTGTAGATACGCCCAGCAGGCTTCCGGGTCGGCCTGCTGGATCGCCGCCGTTTCGATCAACATCGTGGTGGCGAACTGCCGCAGCGCACCGTCCGGCGCCACCGGCAGCAGGCGCCGCGTGGCGCGCGCTATGTGCGTCCTGAGCTCGCGGCTGAAGCCGGCGATCGTGTCGCCGTTGCTGACCGTCCGGTCCCAAATCGCCATCAGCGCCGGCCAGTCCGGATCGGCCCGTTGCAGGGCCGCATAGATCGGCAGCGCGAGCAACTGCTGCTCGGTCTCACGAAGATTCGGTTGCGGACCAAAGCCCGACACCGCGAACGTGCCGTCGGCCGCCAGACCGGTCACCACATGCGCGCTCGCCAGCTCGTCACGGGTGGGGAACCAAAGCTCGCTGGGCGGTGTACGGAAGACGTGATCGAGGAAGTCGGCGTGCAGCCCGTATCGCTCGTACCACCGGCGAAACCCGGCATCGGCGACGCGATTGGCGGTGCCGGCAACGGTGCCGCTGTGGAACCCGAGCCTGCCGCGTTCGCCGATCCAGCGTCCCCGTCCGGCGAGGAACGCCAGCGTGCAGGCCGATGCGCAGACATGGTCGACATAGGTGTCGAGATGCCGCTCTGCGATAAGGTCGGCGATGCTCAGCGCCACGCCGATGCGCCCGCCGAGGCTGTCGAGGTGCACCACATGCGCGTTCGGCGCGCGCGCCAGCGCCGCGCCCAGTTGCTGCGCGAGATCCCAGGAGAACGCGCCGCTGACCTCGATCTCCGCCCCGCCGCGCAACACGCGCACGCCGTGCGCGCCAAGGCGCGGATCGCCTTCGACATAAGCCGTGGCGTCGACGATGGCCGGCACCGCCCGGGTGCGCAGCAGGTTGGCGTTGCCGAGCAGCCCGATGACCGTCATCACCTGGGCGACCACGGGCCAGAACCGCCTGCCGCGCAGAAGCTTGGCACGCGCGGCCGAACGCCAGGTGCCCACCGACTGCCAGATCACCGCCAGAACGACGAGGCTCCAGGTCAGCAGCAGCCCGGCCAGGTACAGCCACGGCTGCCGGCTTTCCTTCGACGCCACGCCGACGAGCACGGCAACCGCCGCGATCGGAATGACCGCGAGCCAGCCGTTGACCCAGTAGCTGACGCCAAGCGAACACTCGCCCCGCCAATGGCGCAGGAAATAGTTTTTCGCCCGGCTCGTCGGCATCGGTACGGCAACATCGCTCATGACGCCGGCAGTCTATCACGCATCGGCGTTGCGGGCACGCGATCGGCCCCTACGGCGAGGGTAATCAGGCGAACGAAAGAAAGGTCAGGGCTCCGCCCTGAAACCCGCCAGGGGGCTTTGCCCCATGTGCGTTAAATTAGCGTCTGACCGGGTACGG
>Ga0209415_10005497_pt1 | contig 22740 bp, 23 predicted proteins | sample PeaSoiSIISIP2007_FD_187696 | JGI IMG/M metagenome (GOLD analysis project Ga0209415, IMG submission 187696) | Peat soil microbial communities from Weissenstadt, Germany - SII-SIP-2007 (SPAdes) (version 2) | ecosystem: Environmental > Terrestrial > Soil > Wetlands > Peat | place: Germany... | reverse complement strand
TAGCCGAAGCCGGTTCCGCCTCCTCCGAATCCAGTGGCTCCAGGGCAAGCTCCCATGCCGCCGAATCCGGAGCCGAAGGCGTTGGCATTGCCGTAGCCCCCGGGATTTCCATAGTTCCCGCCATACGCTCCCCCATAGGCCCCACCACCGCCATAAGCCCCTCCGTAACCTCCGCCCCCGCCGTAGGCTCCGCCGTATCCGCCTCCATATCCGCCAGGATATCCACCGCCGCCGCCATAGCCAGGCGCGGCGTAACCACCGCCTCCGGGGTACCCGCCGCTGTATCCGTACGACCCGCCGGAAGTGGGAATGCCGTAGAGTTGGCCCAGCGCTTGCGCCAAACAATCGGACCGGCCGTACGTGACGCGATAGACATTCGTCTCAATAGCGCCACCGGCAGCGACCTTCACGGGCACATCCAGTTTTTCGATCCAGGTCTTGACGGTGTCGAAGACTCCGGGATTGGGCGCGACGGCGATCAGCGTATTGATCCGGTCGATGGGAAGAAATCTTACCGTGGACGATTTCGCGTCGAGCGAGATCGATTTGAGAATGGTCTCGAGATCCTTCTGTAAATCCGACGGCCGCGCATTTTTCACTTCGAACAGCTTGACCCGCTGGTTGGCGAAGACGTCGCTGTCGAACAGCGCGACCAACTCCATCAGGCGGCGCATGTTGCGGCGGCTATCGAGAATGAACAGGAGATTCGAAGCCGGGTAGGAAATCAGGTTGGCATGCTCGCCTTTGAATTCGTTCAGCACCTTCATCAGTTCGTCCACGGAGACGTACTTAAGGAACACCAGATTGAGCATCGGCTGGTCGTCTTCCGGGATCTTGCTTGCACTATTGAGCTGCTGCGGCGGCAGCGGCTGATGCTGCAGGTCGTTGAGCGGAATGATGCGGTAGATTCCGCCCGCCTCGGTCATGCCGAAGCCGTTAATGCGCAGAATCTCGTCGAGCAGGTTGCGGGCATCCAGATTGCGCGGATCGCCGTAGGTGTTCAGGGTAACGCCGCCTTTGACGGTAGGATCGACGATCACATTGAGATGCAGGTACCGGGCAAGCTGATCGATCACCTCGGTTAGAGAAGCATTCTGAAGATTCAGCGCGCCCATCGGAGTGGCGGGAGCGGGCGGGGCTGCCTGCGCTGCGGGTCCAGGCGGAGGCGGCGTCGGCTGCTGCGGCGCGGGTGGAGGCGCCTGCGCCGAAACCACCGCCGTCACCAGCAGAATCGCGACAGCACTCTTGAACGGATGCATCATTTAACCTGCTCCCATTGACACGTTTGGCCCATCATGGTGTGCGAAATCACTTTCTTGTATCCGTCGAGAATGGTTCCGGCGGGCGAGGTGTCGCCTGGCGTGCAGGCGCGATATCCGTTGCCCCAGTCCGCTCCGAGCGCGGGGCCGGTGTTGGAGGGGGCGTCGCCCAGCGATACCGCCCCGAGCGATTTTGCCGAACTTTGCGCGGCGGCCGGGGCCGGCGCGGAATAGCCCGCCTGCTGCGGCGGCGCCTGATCCTTCGGCTTCAGATCGGCCAGCTTCTTCTCGATGGTTTCATCGTTGAACTCGAGCTTGATGGTTTCGTGATCGAATCCGATCAGCTTGAACTTATCGAGACTGTCTCCTGCGTGGTAGGTTTTCTGCGCGGCTCCGTTCACGGAGAGAAAGATGGCCGGTTCGCCAAACGCCAATTGACCGTAGTAAAGCGGCATCGGCGGCACGGGAGGCTTGGGAGGCGGAGCCTTTACTTCCACGATGACGTTCGGATTGCGGTCGCGCGAAAACAGCATCCTTTGCGCGACGTCGAAATATTCGGCCGGAGAGATCGGCTTGGGCGGCTGGACGGGAGGCGGCGGCAGAATCGCTTTCTTCTGCGCGGCGCGCGTGAATATTTCGCGCTCATGACGTTTTTCGTCGATCCAATGCAGGCGCAGCAGCCAGCCGAGCGCGCCCGCCAGCGCGAATAACGCAAAATTCAAGAGCAATACGCGGCGATTCATGAATGCCTCTCCGGGATCAGCTTGCGCGCGACCACGCCCGAAACGGTGAGCCGCACGGAGACCGTTTTCTCCTTCGAATTCGTGGGCGTGACGCGCAGATCGTTGGTGGAAACCAGCTCGGGCCGCGCCGCGAGCCCCGCCAGCATGTTTACCAGCTGATCGATGCGGCACTCGAACAACAACGAGACGCTGGCTTCGGCGTAGACATCGCCGAGCGGACGCAGGCCGAAGCTTTCGGTGCGAATATCCACGGCGGGATTCTCCGCGCCACCGATACTCCGGACGATTTGAATGAGCTGCGCCTGCGCCTGCGCGGCCGTGTCGGCGACGATCAGGCCATGTTCACGAAGAGCGAGTTCGGCCTGCGCCTTCCTCAGAATGTCTTCCTTGGCGGGGACCGTGGCCGCGATGTCGCGGAGCCGGGCCAGCCGCTGTTCGTCAAGGGCCACCGTTTCCGCAACGGGCGCGGTGGTGGGCGTGGAATCCTCCGGCCAGAAGCGAACCACCAGACCCAGCAGCAAGGAGACCGCCGAGAAGGCGAGCATGCGGCGATAGAACGGGCTGAGCGTCATCGGCCCGACTCCCGATTGGTGCGGATGCGAAAAATTTCTCCGTTGGCCCCGTGAACTGGTGCGCCGAGGAATTCGGACGCCTCAAACAACGGCGATGCATCCAGCGTTTTGAGAAGCGGCTCGGCCTTCTCGGCTTCCCCGCCAATGACCACCTGACTGCGATTAATGTCGAGCGAATTCACCCAGGTGGGGGGCGGGAGGATGCGGGTCAGCTCGGCCAGAACGTCCATGTCGTTTCTGGCACGGCGGCGGAAATCGTCGAGCAGGAGCGTTCTGCGGCGCACCACATCGGTGTCTTTGTCGAGCTGCGCGGCGCGCCCGGCGCGCTTTTCGATCTTGCCAATCTCGCTCTCGAGCGATTTCTCGTAGCGGCGGTGTTCCATCGCGGGAACCGCGGCCAGCGAGATCGCAGCTGCCAGCACCATCATGGCGGCGGCGCCCGACACGATCCACATCGCGCGCGATCCGGTCTGGCGGCGATCCGCAGGCAGCAGATTCAACTTGAGCGACAGACGCGGGCACGCCGAACACAGCGCCGCGGCGAACGGCAGCGCGGGCGCGCCTGACAAAACCTGCTCCAGCGGTTTCGGTTCGACCGCCGGATCGATGCGCAGCTCCGAGCGTGCCAAGGCCGCAGCGCGGGATTCGGCGCCGGTTTCGTCAGCGGCGTCGCTTACGTCGAAGTTGGCGGAGAACAGAGGGCGCGAGGGGCTTTCGCCGTAAAACTCGACTCGCGTACCGTCCTGATCGCTTGCCAGAATCTCGGATCCCGGCGGGGGGCCGAACAGACGCAGCGCGGAATAGATTGCAGAAGCCGAGCAGGTAAAGTTTCCGATCTTGACACCGGCTTCGGCAAACAACGCCGCATAACGATCGATAGCGGCACGGCGAGCGATGGCCACCAGTACCGTGGAGTCGCCGTGAAGACGGCTCCAGCTCGACGCGACGTCGTCTTCCGCGTAGGGGTGCAGGCCGTCCATCTGGAACGCGACTGCCTGGGGAAGATCCTTATTCGAAACGCCTGGCAAAGACAGAGGCCGCACGATGACGTCCTGGCGAGGCAGAATCACAGTGGCCGCGACATATCGCAGGTCCAGCTTGCGGACGAAAGCCGCGTATTCGGTTCCCCAAACTCCTGCCGGCTGATGCGGAAAATCCGCGATGGTGAGGCGGCCGGCGATGCGCGCTCCGTTGGGGCGAACGCGAACGGCTACGATTTCGAGTGATTCCGCGCCATGCGGGCCGGTAATCTGAATACCGATGCCGCTGCCGAAGGCCAGCCATTTCTTGAAATCGGCCCCGGTCACGGCTGCGGAACTCCTGAAGGCGGCGTGATCGCCGACTCCGACCAGTCGTCGTCGTACCAGCGGAGAATGTGCACCGGCATGTCGGGATAAACATCCGGATCGAGAATTTTCACAACCGCGCCGGCGGTGCGAACGACCTCAGAGGGCGATCCGTCGGGACGCTTCAGGCGCGCGGTGCCGCGCAGCGTCCAGATCACGTTGCCCCCGATCTGGAGCCGCGGCAGAGGGACGCCGAGCGCGCCGGCTTCGCCCATATTCTTGAACGCCTGCAACTGACGCCGCGCGATCACGGCATCGGCGCCGGCCGCGGGCACGCCGACTGCCTGCATCACCGCTGAGCTGGCAGTATTGATATCGAACGGCCCGGCGCTGCCCCAGACCGACAGGCTGTCGCGCAGACCCCCGGTGGCGTACAGATGACCTTGGCCATCCGGGACGTAGTTGCCGTAGTAGATTTCAGGAGTCACGCCGCGCACCAGCAATAATTCCTCGATCTCCTGAAAAGACGCGTGGCGAGCCCGAAAAGTCGGATTGATGGTGGAGTAATACTGGTCGAAGATGCTGGGATAACCGCTGCCGCGCCAGTCAAGGATGCCATCGACGATTTGCTGCGCGCGCCCGAGGTCGCCCGTCACCACCGAAACCACGCGCAGCAGGTCGCTGGGACTGGCTGTGTTGATGTTGAACTTGGTCGATTCCGGGATCAGCTCCACGATGGCGTCGCCGCTGGGGAAGGACATGAACATGCGCGGTACTTTGTTCCAGTCGTAGAACTTCGGCGTGCCGTCCGGGTTGCGGTACTGGTTGCCCCAGCACATCCACTGAATGGCGCGCTCGACAGATCCGCTGGCGAGATACCAGGCGCGCAGTCCATCGGCTGCGGTGGAGACGCGATTGGTTTCGGACCGGACTGTCGAGGATACCGACAACGCAATCGCCGAGAGCGCCGCGGAAATCCACAGGACGGTCAGCAGCGCGCTGCCTTTTTGGGCGCGATGTTCCCTCGCGAATCTGTGTGAATCGCCACGACCCACCGCTCCCTGTGGTCGCGGCTCGCGGTCGGCGCTTTCGAGTTTCAGTCGCTCAGCGAGCCGCGACCACAGGGAGCGGTGGGTGGTCGGGTTTTCACACACGCGCGAGCTAGTGCCAGGAGTCGACATACGGCGACAGAACCTCCCGGTTGATGTGCAGTGGAACGGTGACCGTGAGCAGAGGCAGGCTGGCCGGATCGGGAACCAGTTGGGTCATTTCGACGCGAACGGCCGCCGGAAGATTGGGTCGGTTCCATGTGGGCAGCCAATTCCCGCTCACCGGAGTATCAGGCCGCGATTCTTTGTAGAGAATCCGGCACGAGGCCAGGCGGTCGGCCAAGATGAACGACTGCGCGGTGGCCTTGGGCCGCGTGAGCAGGCCGTCGCCGCAGAAGACGGCCGTGCTGAAGGGACCAGTATAAAGAAATTCATTGACGATCAAACGCAGGCCGCCCTGGTCGCCGGGAATGACGACCAGTTCGACCAGGCGAGGCTCGCCACGGGAGCCTTCGGTCATCGAATAGCTGGAGGCCAGACGCAGCGTCTGCGAATCGCCATTAAAGATCGGCCCGCACGCGCCGACGATCGGCATCACGCCGCCGACCTGGTGCGAAAGGATCTGATTCACGCTCATCACACGGCGATTGGACTGAAGCCGGTTGTCGGTTTTTTGCAACGTCAGCAGCCCGGTGCGCATCGCCATCAGCATCCCGGTGGAGAGCGCGGCGACCAGCGTGATGGCGATCATCAGCTCGATCAGCGTGACGCCGCGTTCGCTTTTTTTCATCATCTACCGAATGCTCCGCCGGAATCCTTCGAGATTGAACGCTCGACGCGTGGATCCGTTCATCCACCAGATTTCGAGCTGGATTCGATCGACCACCCAACTTCCCGGGCCTCGGCCGGGAGCCATCTCGAAAGGCGTGACCACCGCGTTCCATCCCGCCGTGACGCCGCCGCACTGCACCGGATCGAAAGCGCCGCCGATGGGCACATTTCGCGGCAGCTTGTGATCGACCAGCAATTCATCCATCTTCGATTTGGCGAGTAACGTAGCCCGATCGTAATCGGTAAGCCGGGCGGCGTTGCGCGATGCCGTGGCGAGACCGCTCAGAAGCCCAGTGACGGCGATGCCCATGATCATGGTCGCGACCAGCACTTCGATCAGTGTGAAGCCTTTTTGGGAACGCTTCATTTTTCGAACTCCGCGCGCGGGACGCCGGTGATCGGGTCGATTCCTACCATTCGTTTGCGGCCGGATTTATTGGAAATTTCGATGCCGATGCCCGGCACTGAGCCACCGGGATAGAGCAGAAACGTGCGCGGCTCGTCGGCGGACACTTCGGCGGGCGGCGTGATTTTCGTGATTTGAATGGAATCCGCGAGCTCCAGGCGGCGCATGAAGACAGCGTCGGCGGATCGCGCGACCAGGCTGTTTTCCTTGGGCGAAATGACGATCTCGACGGCTTGCTGGCGGCGGTCGGCACGATCGAGCGCGGTGTTGAGCAGGGCCATGATCGAGTCCGAAGTCGAGCGGAGCCGCAGGGAATCGATGCCGGAGGTGAGCGAAGGATACGTCAAGCCGGCGAGCAGCGCGACGATGGTCACGACGATCATCATCTCCAGCAGCGTGACGCCGGCTCGTTTATTTCTTGTTGCTCCAGCTATCGATGTCGGCATTGTTCCCTTCCCCGCCGGGCTGGCCGTCGGCGCCGAGCGAGAGAATTTCCGGCTCATCGCCATGTTCGCCGGGATACTTGTAGAGATACGGACGGCCCCATGGGTCCATCGGGATGTCCTTGGGCAGATACGGTCCGGCCCACTGCGGCTGGCTTTCGGGTTTCACGCGCAAGGCGTTGAGGCCCTGATCGGTGGTGGGATAAGTTCCCGTATCCAGTTTGAAGGCGCCCAGCGCGGTCATGAAGGCTTCAATTTGCGCGTGCGCGGCCGTGCGCTTGGCTTTATCGGCTTGCCCCATCATGCGCGGAGCCACCAGCGCTGCGAACAGCGCAATGATGGTCACCACCACCAGCATTTCGATCAGCGTAATGCCTCGTTCAGATTTTTTGTGTGTCATAGTTACACCGCCACGTCGTTGATGCTGGTAATCGCCAGCATCATGCTCAAGATCAATGTTCCCACCATCAGGCCCATCACCAGAATAATCATCGGCTCGAAGATCGAGGTGAAGCGCCGGATGGCGGTACGAGTTTCATTTTCGTAGATATCGGCCATGCGGTTGAACATCGCGTCCAGATGGCCGGTTTCTTCGCCGACGCTCAGCAGATGGCTGGCGAGCGGAGGAAATTCTCCGGCGCGAGAAAGCGGCGTCGCGATGCCTTCGCCTCGCTTGACTCCTTGCGCGATCGCTTCGAGGGTCCCCGCGATGCGGCGGTTGTTCAAGATGCCGCGCGAGATTCCCAAAGATTGCACCAGCGGCACGCTCGCCGCCACCAGCGTTCCCATCGCGCGCGCGAATCGCGCGGTTTCGGCTTTGCGAAGCGCGTCGCCGAGCAGAGGAACGCGCAAGCGGAATCCGTCCCACCAGAGTTTCCCGGGCGTCGTGCTGATATACATACGAAACGCAATCAATGCGACCGCAAGGCCAATCGCGGTGGGCGCCCAATAGGCTTGCACAAAGGCGCTGAGTTGCAGCATCACCAGCGTGGGAGTCGGAATGGTCATGTGCGGATCGGAAAAGATAGTGGCAAAGCGCGGCACTACGAAATTCAACAAAATAAAAATCGACGCGAGTCCGACGACGGTCAAGAGGCCGGGATAGATCAGTGAACTGATAATGTAGCCGCGCAGATCGTCGCGGGTGCGCTCGAATTCTGCGAGGCGTTCGAAGATCTGCGCCAATGATCCGGATGCTTCTCCAGCTCGAACCATGTTGACGTACAGCTCGGAAAAATGAGCCGGATGCGTGGCCAGGCTGTCGGCCAGCGACTTTCCGCTCTTCAGCACGCGCACGATATCCACCACTACGGAACGGAATTGGCCGCGCGTGGTGAGCTCGGCTGTGATCGACAAGGAGCGGTCGACTGGGATGCCGGCATTGAGCAGCGTCGAAAGCTCCTGCGTAAAGAAGAGAACATCCTTGCGCTTTCCGCGATTCAGCGACGGCAAAGTCAGATCGAGGCCGGTCTTCTTTTTATCCGCACCCACATAAACAGGAACTAAACCTTGCCTGCGGAGTTCCTGAACGACAGACTTGTCGGTCTCCGCGGTCAGCGTCCCGGTCCGAAGTTTCCCGTCGGAAGCGACCGCGCGAAAGTGAAAGGTAGTGGCCATGGCGCGCTAAAACTCCTGAGTGACGCGCATGACTTCTTCCGTGGTGGTGATGCCGCGGCGGATTTTCAACCAGCCGTCCTCGCGCAGGTTGCGCATGCCCTGGCGGCGGCCGATGGCGGTGATTTTGCTCGCGTCCTCGTTGCGCATGATCGATCCGCGCAGCTCTTCGTTCATCTCCATCAGCTCGAAGATTCCCATGCGGCCGCGAAAGCCGGTTTTCAGGCACTCATCGCAGCCCGCGCCGCGAAAAACTTCGATGTTGTCGCCGTCGGGCGTAACCGCGGTCCCGGCCGAAATCCGGCATTGGTTGCAGATGACGCGAACCAGGCGCTGCGCGAGCACTGCGACCACCGACGACGTGATCAGATAATTTTCGACGCCCATATCGGTAAGCCGCGTAATCGCGCTGGGAGCGTCGTTAGTGTGCAAGGTCGAATACACGAAGTGGCCGGTGAGCGCGGCGCGTATCGCGATGTCGGCGGTTTCGCGATCGCGAATTTCGCCGATCATAATGACGTCGGGGTCCTGGCGCACAATGTGCCGCAGCCCCGCCGCGAAGGTGAGTCCAATCTGCGGATTCACATGGATCTGATTGATCCCATCCATCTGATATTCGACAGGGTCTTCGATGGTGATGATCTTTTTGTCGGATTGATTGATGCGCTTGAGCGCGGAATAGAGCGTGGTCGATTTGCCGCTACCGGTGGGGCCCGTGACCAGAAAAATTCCGTGCGGAAGCGACGTGTAATACTCCATGCGGTTGAGCATGTGCTCGTCGAAGCCGAGGCGTTCCAGGTCGTAGAAATCGCCGGCCGATCGGTCCAGCAGACGCATCACGACGCTTTCGCCGTAAAGCGTGGGCAGAGTGGAAACGCGGAGGTCGACTTCGCGGCCCAGCGTTTTGATCTTGATGCGGCCGTCCTGCGGTAGCCGGCGCTCGGCGATATTCAGCTTCGCCATCAGTTTCACGCGCGAAATGATAGCGGCTTTCATCTCGCGCGGCGGCGAATCCTGACTGACCAGCACGCCGTCGACGCGATAGCGGATGCGAAAATCCTTTTCGAATGGTTCAATGTGAATATCGCTGGCGCGCTTTTCCACCGCCAGGCCGATCATCGCGTTGACCATGCGAATGACGGGCGCTTCGCTGGCCATATCGCGCAGATGTTCCAGATCCTCGGTATCGCCGCCGGGCACGACCAGTTCGGTTTCGGTTTTTTCGGCCTGACCATAGAAGCGATCGATGGCGTCCAGAATTTCCTGCTCTCCGGCGATGCCCGCGCGAACGGTGAGCCCGGTGCAGGATGTCACGGTGGAACGAGTTTCGAAATCCAGAGGATCGGCCATCGCCAGCGTGACCGTATGATCGTGCAGCGCCACTGGAAGGCACTTGAACTGGCGCAGAAACCGGGGCGAGAGCGTTTCGGTTTCGGGCGAAACCGCGGGCGGGCCATCGAGCGTGAGCAGCGGAACCTGCAACTGCTCGGCCAGTGCTGACAGGACGTCGCGCGCGGCGATGAAGCCCAGGTCGACCAGAATTTTCCCCAGCTTTTCGCCGCCCCGCTCCCGCTGCAATTCGAGCGCGCGATCCAAATCCTCCTGCGTGATCTGACGCCGCTCGATGAGGAGCTCGCCCAGTCTCATATCAACTTCTTTGGCTCATGTCAGTTTTCTGTAACGCGAATCACCGAGTCCAGGGCCGCGCCGCCGGAGCGCTGCGCCTCCAGAAGCTTGCCCTTCTGCGCCTGCACCATCACTTGAGCCGGCATCGCCGCCGGGTCCTCCCACGGGAAATAATCCAGGAATGCGACGATAGTCACCTGCTCATCGGCCGGAACCGTGTCGAGCGAAGCGGCGGACGCCACCAGGGCGTCGCGCAGGGCTTTCTTCAACATCGGAAGCCGCTCCATACGCTTGGCGCGGACGCGCGCAATGTCGTCCTTGTTCACCGCCGCGTGCATCAGCGAAGTCGGGTTTGAAACCAGGTTGACTTCCGCCGTGAAGACCGCTCCGTAACCGTCTAAATAAACGCCGCGCGTGGTTCCGATCAGCAGGTACGGAGTATCGTTCCACAACTGCGAGATGCGGAGATCGAGACTCTTTTCCATGGCTCTGAGCGTGGTACGGCTCACGCGCGGCGCGGCGGCTGCGGTCAATCCAAGAACCGCGGCAAGGAGAAGGGCGGAGAGACAGATTTTTTTCATGGAGACTCTTTTCATTGACGGACCAGTCCGGCGTTTTGGAAATACATGAGGCGATCCTGCTTCTGAATTTCCTCGTAATTGGCGAGTACTTCTTCCAGCTGCTTTTGATGCCGCTGCTCGGTATCGGCGACGGCGCGGGCGACCGATTGCTCGATCATCCTCTGCGTGGCGGTCTGATCGAGCGCGGGCCTGGCGAAACCGTGCGCCAGAATCGCCAGCGCAATCACACAGGCGCCGGCGAAGGAGGGCCGCAGCAGATTCTGCCACCATCGCGGCTCGAAGACTTTATCGGACACGAAGGCGATGCGCCGCGGAGCCTCTTCTTCCCGCAGCGTCGACAATGCGTCGAGCGTCAGGCGCAGTGCGGCCAATTCCTCGCGGCACTTCGAACATGCGGACGCGTGCGCCTCAGTCTGGCGCCGCGCATCCTGATCCAGTTCGCCGAGCGCGTATGCTTTCCAGTCGTAATCGGAACAGCTCATGATTCACCTCGCAAAACCGCCGGAGAGAGCGTTGCTTTCAGAAGGTCGAGCGCCGTGTACAGCCGCGACTTTACGGTGGAAACGGGGCAGCCGAGCACTTCCGCCATCTCTTCGAACTTGAAGCCTTGATAAACCTTCAACAGAACCGCTTCGCGCTGATCGTCAGAGAGCCGCTTGAGCGCGCTTTCGACGGCCAGCGATAACTCCATGGGCAGGAGACGCGAGCCGGTGTCCACGGGCCGCGGCTCGCCGGCCAGATCCGCTTCGGGGCGCCGCTTGCGCAGCAGCGAAAAGGCTTCGTTGTGGGCGATGCGGAACAGCCACGCCGAAAAGCGCGATTCATCGTCGAGTTTGGGCAGGTTCTGGTAGGCTTTCAAAAACACGTCCTGGCTGAGGTCCATGGCATCCTCGCGGTTCGAAACCAGCCTGAATAGATACGAAAAAATACGCCTCTCCCATCGGGACACGAGGAGGTTATAGGCCTCGACGTCGCCCCGTCTCGCTTTGGCGATCAGGTCGCGATCCTCGACTTCTCGAAAGATCAACTTCTGTCTCCGTTTCTAAAGACGGCAATGGGACTAAAAAAGTCGGACTGGTCTCTTAAATTATGACTTAGTGTCATAATGCGGGTAAGGTTTCGATGAGCACCAGAGTCCTGATGAGCGTTGACGAGTATCTCAAGACCACCTTCGAAGGCCCTGACTGTGAGTATCTCGAGGGCGAGGTGGTGGAACGGAACATGGGAGAGCTTCCGCACGGAGACCTCCAACTGAATCTGGGGCACCTGTTACGGCAGTTCCGGTCTCGGCTGGGGATTCGCGTTGTATCTGAGATCCGGATCCAAATCAGTCCGCGCCGCTACCGGGTCGCTGACCTCGCCGCCTGGCGGGACGACAACATAGGAACCAGTATCCCGACCGTCCCGCCCTTCCTCGTTGTCGAGATTCTATCACCAGAAGATCGAATGGTCCGCATGCTGCCGAAAATCCAGGAATATCTCGCGCACGGCGTGGAATGGATCTGGGTAATCGATCCCGAGGAAAAGAGCGCGCTATGCTTCTCGCGCGAAAACCCGGTCGGAACCGTCGTCGACGTCCTTCGCACCGAAAATCCGCATATCGAAATTCCACTGGCAACCGCGTTCGATCTAGACGCCTGATCTGTGTACCATAGCTAGATCATGAATGACCATGCCTGAGCTCCGCCGCGAGCTTGGACTGCGCGATCTGACTCTGTTCGCCATTGCCTGCATCGTGGGAGTGCGCTGGGTGCCCGCCGCGGCGCATGCCGGTCCAGGATCGGTCACTTTATGGCTGCTGGCCGCAGTATTCTTCGTCGCGCCGCTGGCGGTTGCCGTGGGGACGCTTTCGGTGAAGTATCCCGGAGCGGGCGGGTTGTATTTGTGGACCCGCGGCGATTTCGGGCCCTGGCATGGGTTCCTCTGCTTCTGGATTTACTGGATGGGAATCGCGTTCTGGTTCCCTAGCGCGGCCGTGTTTTACATGAGCGTTGGAATCTCCACGCTGGGACCCGGATACGCGCATCTGGCGGATAACAGGACCTATCTCATCGCGGCCTCATTAGCCGGCATCTGGATCGCGCTTGGGACCAATCTGATCGGCATGAAGATCGGGAAGTGGACCGAAAACCTGGGTGGGGCGGCAACGTGGACGCTCGGTATTTTGTTTGCGGCCGTTGCCTTTCTGGTCTTTTCAAGGCACGGCAGCGCGACGCGCATCGATATCCTCCCCAAGTGGAATTGGGAAACGGCTAGTTTCTGGGCGACCATCGCCTACGCGATGACCGGCCTGGAACTGGCGGCTCTGATGGGCGCGGAAATTCGCGATCCGAAACGAACGCTGCCCCGCGCGGGTTGGATCGCATCGGGCTTCGCCACGGTTTTTTATTCGGCTTTGACCATCGCTTTGCTGGTGCTGCTCCGTCCGGATCAGATCAGCGAAATGAACGGTTACGCGGAAGCCGGCGAGACCGCTGGACGCCTTCTGAGCGCGGCCTGGCTCTCGCCCGCGATCGCGATTATGGTCTTCCTAGCCGGGATCGGACAATTCGGCGGATTAGGTACAGCGGTTTCGCGGCTGCCGTTCGCGGTTGGCGTCGATAAGCTGCTGCCGCCGGTTTTCGGAAGGATTCATCCACGCTGGGGTACGCCCTACGTCTCAATTCTGGTCCTCGGAGCCGTCGCGTCGTTACTGCTGGTGGCGATCCAGTTGGGCGATACGATGCGCGCGGCTTATCACGCCATGGTGTCGCTGATGGTGATTGCGGGCTTCATCCCTTACATCTATATATTCGCGAGCGCATGGGTCGCCGGCCGCCGGCTGAGCGCTGTATGCGGCTGGGCGGTGACGGCGCTGGCGTTGATCTGCTCAGTGGTTCCGACGGCTGATGTAAATCATGTCTGGCTCTTCGAGTTGAAGCTCGCCCTGGGAACGGCTGCGGTGATCGGATCAGCGTGGCTGGTTTATCGCCGAAAGGTCTAGTGCGGCAATTGTTCGCGCAACATCGGATAGAGAGTCCGCGCAAAACTCGCAGCGGCTGAAGTTGCCGAGTCATCGTGCCCTTCCGTCGACCATACAACTACGCGGACTAAAGCCGTGTCGGTTCGATGATCCCGGAAGGCGTCGGCGATCAGCCACAGTTTCGCTTGCAACTCACCGGCAACCACTCGTCGAGGCGTCTGATACCAGTACAGGACCACCGCCCGTTCGGCGTGGTTCACGACGATGTATCGATTCACGACTATGGGACCCGCTGAAGTGTCGATAGTCATTTCACCAGTCGACTGCGGAGTCCACCCTGAGGCCGGCAAACAGACCTGCGGCGAGTGCGGCTGGCTTTTTCCGCCCCTTTGCGACTGGAACCATGCGATAAACAGACCCGCCACAGTCCCGGTCGACGATTCGGTATAGCTCCGGCTGAGCAGCTCATCCGCCTTGAGCTGCGTGACGACTTCGGGGTCCAGGATGTCCTCGCGAAACTGTTTCCAACCGCCGATCTCCGCCGGGAATCGCGAGAGTTGTGGAAGAGCGGGCGGCCGCTCCGCGCTGGAAACAGAATAAACCAGCAGAGCTTGTACGGCGAGCAGACCCGGAACCAGAAACTTAAGCATGAACCGCCTCGTACACGGCGTTAAACAGCCGGCGCAAGGGCACCAGCGACGCGAGGCAAAGCATAAAAATAATCCAGCCGGAAACAGCGTGCAGCGTTCCCTCCGCTAGCGCTGGCGACGCGCCTGCCACAGCGACGCGCACTGCATTGGCGAGGATGGCCACCGGAATCGCAGCCAATAATAACGCCAGACGCATCCACGCCTTCGAGTCGGAAAGATATGCGAATACAGTCCCCATGAAGCCGAGCGGCAGCAGGTAACGAATCCCATTGCATGCCTCCGCAACCGAGATGCGGTGTCCGCCGATGTCTAAAATGTTCCCTTCCCGCAGGACCCCGAATCCGGAGAGCGTTAGCATCCCGGCCGCGGTCTTGCTAGCCAGCAATTGAAGTGGCAGCGTGCCCTGGTTATAGACAATCGCGAGCTTCGGCAGCATGAACAACGCCAGCAGGAACGGAAATGCCCACGCGCGTAGACGGGCGAAACCGAGAAAGCACACCACCACACCTGCAATCGACAACAGGAATGCCACGGAGCTGACGAAAAGTCCCGCGCCCGCGGCTCCGGCGAGTTGCAGGACTGCGGCCGCGCCCAGAATCGCGAATCCCCATGGGCTTGGCTGCGTCGGCAGAGCGCTCCATCGCGCTCGTTCCCGCCAGATAATCCAAGCGATCACGAACGGAACCACGAATCCGTGGCCCATATCCTCGTCATACCACCATTGGTCGACCATTCCGCGTAGCGTGGGTGCGTAACAGGCCGCGAGTCCCGCCACCGTCAGCGCGACCACCAGCCATCGCCTGGAGTGCATGAACGTTCTAGTATAGCGGGGCGCCGACGTACACGATGCCGGTCAGGCTGCCTTGTCCGGTCAGAAGCGTCTTCTGATTCGAGCCATCAAGATTCGCGCTATAAACGGTGCCGCCGAGATCCGTGAAGAACATCCGGTTGCCCTTCAGATCGAGCGAGATTCCAATCCCTTCGTGCAGGCCGCTGACGAGGATTTCCTGATCTTTGCGATTCTTCGGGTCCGCGTTCTTGGGCGGATTCATCGGCGCGCGATTCACTGTGTTGCCGCGTGGCGGATCGCCGCGATCGGTCCAGTACATCATGTGATGCTCGAGGTCCAGATCCATGTCGATGGGCTCGGGCAAGCCGTCGAACAGCACTTCGATATCGGAGCGGTGCGCGGCGTCCTGCCCTTTCGGAATCTCGATGTTCGCGCGCAGGATTCTGCCCACGCCGGCGTTATCGCCGCCCTTTTGGGTCCAATAAACTTTGCCGCGCGCGGCATCCACGGCGATGCCTACGCACCAGTTCTTCGGATCCGAGCGATCTGCGTCGCCATGCCCGGTTTCGATGAGGGTTTCGATCTTCGAGCCGTCCAGATTCGAGCGCATCACGCGCATCCCCTCGCGGTCGGACCAGTACAGTTTGCCGCTCTTCGGCTCAAGCTTTAGCTGCTTGGCGGTAAACGTTCCCCCGATCGGAACCACGGTCGCAAGATTCGAGCCGTCGAGGTCGGCGCGCTGGATTGAGCCATCATCCACTTTGGCCTTCCCCATGTTGGTCCAGAAGATGTGTTTCGACGCGACGTCGACTACGATGCCGTCCGGGAGCATTTTCAGCCCATCGACCAGGACCTTCGGCTCAGATCCGTCGGGATTCGCGGTGAGCACGCGGCCGCCCCTGATATCCAGGTAAAACAGCCGTCCCGCGGAGGCAGGCCGATTCGCATCGGCAGCCGCGAGGGCTAACGGAAGAGCGATGAGCGACAAGAAGCGCATATGTTTAGTCCGCTGGGTTGGTTGCGAAGACCGACAGCTCCGGCGTGAAGCCGCGGTCGTCCATTTCAAGAATCGCCTTCACGGCGTAAGCGATTTCTTCGCCGCGCAGCTTGGTCGGGTTGTCTTTCTGCGGGAAACCGGCGGTCGCCGCGAAATTGGTGAGAACTTCGCTGGGGTTGACCAGGAAGACGCGGATGTTGTGCTTGCGGAGCTCGGCACGCCAGCATTCGGTCATCCCGCGAAGCGCGAATTTGCTGGCGTAGTATGCAGATCCCTGCGGAGCTCCGCGCAGGCCGGCGGTCGACGCGATGTTCACGATATTGCCGCGCTTCTGCTGGATGAAAAGTTTCGCGGCTTCGCGGCCCATCAACATGGCGCCGGTGACATTGGTGGCGAATACGGCATCGAAACTGGCCCGGTCGAAGTCGACCAGATTCTTGAAGACGCCGAAGCCGGCGTTGTTCACCAGAATGTCGAGCGCGCCAAAGCGATCCATTACCTCGCGATAAGTGCGTTCGACATCGGCTTCGTTTGAAACGTCGGCGTGAATGGGATGAACGCCCAGAGCTTTGCCCGCTTCATTCAGCCGGCGCTGATCGCGGCCAGTGATCGCCACGCGCGCACCGGCGTTGGCGAGGGTTTGGGCGATGGCCCGGCCGATGCCCGCACTACCCCCCGTGATCAACGCCGCCGAATTTTTGAGATCCACAAACTAGCGCTGGCCGGCGCTGGTATCGTCCGTGTCCGGAAGCGCGAACGCCAGGTACTCGCCCGAGTACGTTCCGCCGCTCACCGCGATGATGATGTACTGCTTCCCGTGCCAGCTATACGTCATGGGCGATCCGCTCACCGGAGCCGGCATCCACACTGCGCCTACTTCTTTGCCCGTCGCTTTGTCATAGGCGCGCATCATCGCGCCGCGCGGATGCGTCACCGAAGTGATCTGGCTGTCGCCGAGAATCACCAGTGTCTTGGTGATCAGAACGCCGACGCTGCCGTTCATGCCGGTGTTTCCAATGTCTTTGCCCTTGAGCGCGGGATTGTTGCGAATCGCGTCCGGCGTCTCGCCGTAAGGAACCTTCCACTGGATGTCTCCACGATCCAGATTCACCGCCGAGATCACACCGTAAGGAGGCTTCACGATCGGCAAGCCTTGAACCGTCAATCCCCCACCGAAAGCCGCGGGAGCAGGACCGCGGCCGCCTGCCGCAGGAGCAGCAGCCGTCTCAGCTCCGCGACCCGCGCGAGCTCCACGAGCAGCGGTGCGCTGCGGAGCATCCGCCGCGCTTCCAAACCCGGGACCTTCCGCCACGCGGAACGTCTGGTCGTTGCGGCCGGATACATATTTAATGTCCGTGAATCCCTCGGGCGGCGTGCGCAGCGAAATCGGAGTCACAAACGACTGCGCCGCCTGCGCATAGACGATGTGGGTTTCCGGGTCGTAGCCCGCGCCAGGCCAGTTCGTACCGCCGCTGGCGTTGCCGAGATTGATCGCACCCAGCCAATGGCTCGGACTCCCGATCACTGGCGGAGTGAACATGCCTTCCACGCGATAGCTCTTCATGCGGTCGATGGCATCGGCGCGCATCTCCGGCGTGAAGTCGATCAGATCGTCGGGAATTTTGATGAAGTTGCGCCCGTACGCCGGCGGCTTGGTCGGGAACGGCTGAGTTGGCGAGGTCTTTTCGCCGGGCACATCCGTCTGCGCGACTGGCTTCTCTACGATCGGCCACACCGGCTTCCCGGTCACGCGATCGAACACATACAGGAAGGATTCCTTGCTGGGAACGGCGACGGCTTTGATCGGCTTGCCGTCGACCACGATGTCAGCCAGAATCGGCGCGGAAGACAGATCGTAATCCCAAACCGGATGATGCACGATCTGGTAGTGCCACTTCTTCACGCCCGTTTTCAGGTCGACGCAGACCAGGCTTTCGCCGTACAGATTGTCGCCGGGGCGCTCGCCGCCGTAGTAATCCGAGGTCGGCGATTCCACCGGCAGATAAACCAAGCCAAGCTGCGGATCGACCGTGATCTGCGTCCACACGCCGGTATTGCCGTTCACATCCGCCGAACCGTTTTCCCATGTCTCATAGCCGGGCTCGCCCTTTTTAGGAATTGTATGGAAGGTCCAGATCAGTTTCCCGGTCCGAACATCGAAAGCGCGCACCAGCCCTTTCGTGTTGTTGTGCGTGATTACGGTCATGCCCTCTTTGAAGGCAGAGCCGACGATCACCGTGTCGTTCACCACCGTCGGAGCCGAATGCAAGCCGGCCTCGCCGGTTTCAAGATCGATCTGCTGTCCGGTTCCGGTGTACATGCCTTTCTTGAGGTCCACCATGCCGCTTTCGCCGAATCCGGGGATCATCATGCCGGTCTTCGCGTTCAGCGCTACCAGCTTGTACGCAGTGGTGACGTAGATCACTCGGTCGTCGCCCCGGCCATCGCTCCAGAACGACAGCCCGCGCCCTGAAAGCTGCCGCGGGGAAATCGCGGCGCGATTGCCTTCGCGCAGGCTATGCACCCACATGACTTCGCCGGTCTTGGCATCCAGCGCCACCACGTCGCGGCGCGTTCCGGCGGTCGCATAAATTACGCCGTTGACCATCAGCGGCGTTCCTTCCAGCTTGTATTCGGGGCGCGTGCCGAGATTGTCGGTCTTAAAGCGCCACGCGATTTCGAGTTTCCCGAAATTGGACGCGTTGATCTGATCGAGCGGCCGGTACTTCGTTCCCGCCAAATCTGCCGTATAGATTGGCCATTCTGTATCCTTGGGCTTCCATTGCCCGGATACCGCCACGGCCATCGATAGCAACGCGGCTATCAACCACGAATTGCGAACATGCGAACCGTTCATCGGATAATCTCCTCGAAATTTACAAGCTCTGGACAATAATATTCGCCTGGCGGTCCCAACGCAAGCCCGTCGTCAGACCGGCCGTCCGGTAGGACTCCAGTAGAGAGTTGCGCTGTCACGGCTCTGGCTGGTTCCAAAGAGCATGTTGACAGCGCGATTTCAATGCGCGAGTCTCTTAAGGAGCACTTGTTTCACGAGGAGGAGTCGCATGCGATTCAAAGTAGTAATTGCCGCCCTGGCGTGCGGAGCGGCCTTATCGGCGCAGTCCGACGCGCCCACCAACGACGCACCGAATCCGTATAAGACGATCGAAGGCTGGGCCCAGCTTCCCGAAGGAAGGCACTGGGGGTCGACCAGCGCGGTGGATATCGACAGGGACGGCAAGTCGATCTGGGTGGCCGAACGATGCGGCGCCAATGGCTGCCTTGATCGCGCCACAGGCATTATGAGCGATCTGGCGCCGGTTCTTAAGTTCGACGCCTCCGGCAAGCTGCTGACCAGTTTCGGAGCGGGAATGATGATCTTCCCGCACGGAATTTACGTCGACAAGCGCGATAACATCTGGATCACCGACGGTCAGGACAACGCTCCACTGCCTGCCCGGGGAGCGGGTCGCGGCGCGGCTGCGGGAGGCGGCGGTCGAGGAGCGCCGACGGGTCCGATCGGGCCGCGGCCCGGCGCGACCAAGGGAAATCAGGTGTTCAAATTCAGTCCGGATGGGAAGCTGCTGATGACCCTCGGCAAGCCGGGCGGCGCGGCAGAGCCTGACTATTTTTATCAGCCCAATGACGTAATCGTCGCTCCTAACGGCGACATTTTCGTTTCGGAAGGTCACGGGGCGGGCAACAATCGCATTCTCAAGTTCACCAAAGACGGGAAGTTGATTAAAAGCTGGGGCAAATTGGGAACGGGACCGGGCGAGTTCGATCAGCCGCACGCATTGGCTTTCGATTCGAAGGGCCGACTATACGTCGGCGACCGCAACAACAACCGCATCCAGGTATTCGATCAGGACGGGAAATATATTTCCGAAATGCGACAGTTCAGCCGCCCGAGCGGGATTTTCATCGACAAAAACGACATGATTTACGTCGCGGATTCGGAGTCAGTCTCGGTTTCCCGAAACCATGACGGCTGGAAGCGCGGCATCCGAATGGGAAGCCTGAAGGACGGCAAGGTGGTCGCGTTTATTCCGGATCCCGCGGAGAACGCTCGCGGAACCAGCGCGGCGGAAGGCGTCGCGGTGGACGCTGCGGGCAACATTTACGGCGCGGAAGTGGGTCCGAAAGATTTGAAGAAATACGTCAAACAGTGAGTATGCAAACGCGCCGCGAAGCCCTGGGTTTGATCGGCGCTGCCGTGTGGCAGGGTATCGCTTACGGCGCGGACGACCCGAAATTTCCCAAAGGCGCGATCATCCGCACGATCCTGAAGGATCTGCCTCCTGAAGCTCTTACCGGCGGAGCGACTTTGTTCCACGAGCATCTGTCGCTCGCGCCGGACTTCATGCCGAGGTGGATCGCGCTGGCCAGGCCTCAGCAGGCCGGTAAAGCGAATCCGACGCCGCCAGCGATTCCTCAGCCGTTTTTCATGCAGGACCTGGATCTGATGTCGGGCGAGCTTCGGACGGCGGCGCAAGAAGGAGTCGCGTGCATCGTCGACGGCGGGCATCCGGATATGGGGCGCGACCTGGATTTTCTGAAGCAGCTATCCGTGAAGTCGGGCATGCCGATTGTGGCTGGATGTGGATATTACTCGCAGCCATTTTACCCTCCCGAAATCGCAACGATGACCGAAGATGAGATCGTGCGCGAGCTGGTTCGCCAGGCAAACACCGAACGCGTGGGCGCGTACGGAGAAATCGGCTCATGGGCAGCAGAAATCAGTCCGGATGAGAAGAAAGTATTTCGCGCCGTGGGCCGGGCGCATCTCGCAACCAACCTGCCGATCTTCACGCACACAGCCTTCGGCAGAGGCGCGCTGGAGCAACTGGACATCCTCGAATCGGTGGGAGTGAAGCCGCAGAGAGTCGTCATCGGCCACGTCGGCGGGCTGATCGATCCGAAGGTGGAAGTGCACAAAACATTGTGCAAGCGCGGTGCGTTCATTGGATTCGATCGACAGGGGGGGCCCGGTGACGCTTCTCAAGTGCCGATGGTGGTGGCTCTGATCGAAGCCGGTTTTGCGGATAACCTGATGTTTTCGTCGGATCTCTCTACCGCAACGCAGCTCAAGCACAACGGCGGTGGCGGGTACGCGAAGACCGTGACGGTGTTTGTTCCGAAATTGAAGGACGCCGGAGTCAAAGAGGATACGCTCCACGGCATCCTGGTCGACAATCCGCGGCGATTCCTGGCCTTCGTGCCCAAGAAGAGCAAATCATAAATGCGAATCAGAAGAACTTCCATTCTGGCGGCATGGATACTCTGCGCGGGCGTCTACGCGCAAGATTCCAGCCCGGACCTGGACGCGATCGCCAAGCGAGTGATGACGCAGGAGCGGGTGGTCGGCGCTTCGGTGTTGGTTGCTCGAGCGGGCCGCGTCATTTTCCATGTCGGATACGGCTTTGCCGATCTGGGGTTGGAAGCTCCCACGATGAGCGAGAGCGTTTATCACGTCGTGGGACCGATGATGCCGATTACGGGCGTCGCCATCATGCAGCAGGTGGAGCGCGGGAAATTATCGCTCGACGATGACATTTCCAAGTTCATTCCTGAATTTCCTCTGCAAGGGCACCATGTCACGATCCGGGAGTTGCTGAATCACACTTCGGGAATCGTCGATTATCACTATCTGGGCGATCCGATTGAAGCGACCAGCCGCCAACCAAAGGCTCTCGACGAAGTGATGGCGTTGTATGCCGGGAAACGTTGGGTGAATGAACCGGGGACGAAGTGGGATTGGTCCATATCGGGCTTTCAGCTCCTGGTGACAATTCTCGAGCGCGTCACCGGCGAAAGCTACGAAGATTACGTGAGCAAAAACATCCTGGTTCCCGCAGGCGTCAAATCGACCACTTACTGCGACGATTTCGCGCTGGTGCGCGGCTTGTCCCATGCGTATCGAAGATTCGGAAAGGGGCACGTGCCCGCTTTGGAAAACGGCGTCGCGTATAACACTGATCTTCGCTATTGCAGCACCGTGGACGACCTGTATCAAATCTGGACCGCGGTGAAAGAAAAGAAACTCATTCGCCCGGAAACGCTGAAGACGATGAGCACCGCCGAGGGTCCCGCGGAGCAGATGAGCGCGCAGGATCCCAAGATGCACTACGGCCTGGCGCTGACCCTGAATCACGAAGACGATCATCGCAGCGTGGGGCAGCACGGTTCACTGCTCGGCTACAGCGGCGCCCTGTACGATTTTCCGGATGATCGGCTCACCGTGGTGGTCCTCACCAATACGGAAGGCCAGAATGCCTACGCCATCGCCAGAGCTTTGGCGCGCGCGGAATTGCATCTGCCGGAACTTCCGAGGCCGCCAGCCGCAGGACCCGAGGTCGCGTTATCCGACAAGCCCGTGTCGACGGCGGAACTGAATCATCTGACCGGGACGTTCCTGCTTAAAGCGGGCAAACTGCCGCCCACGCTGCACGATTCCTACGCGCAATATCGCCGGACGTACAGGGTCTTCAATGAAAACGGGCGGCTGATGATCCAGATCCTGGGACAAGGCGCGGAGCGTCTTTTGAAACAGGATGACGGCAGCTTCGCGATGCGCTCGGCTCCCAGGTCGCATATTTGGTTCGTAATGGATCACGATCGCGCGACCGGCATGAAGTTGGAGCCGCAAAGCGGCGGACTACCTCTCGCCGGCGATCGCGTGGGCGGCGGCGATCCGCAGACCTTTCATCAACAGTTGCGCTAAAGCCCATGTCCTGAGTCAGAAAATCGCAGCATTACATGCCGAGGCTGTAATGGCCATCCGACCCCAAAGTCATTCCGGGCGGAGCGAGGGATGACGGCGGGTCGGTTGATGACGGATCGTTGCCGCTGAACGTTCAGATTTTCAAAGAACAGATTTATCGGGCGCCCTTTAGCCGGGGTTTTACTTCGACCGGCGACGAAGATCCGT
>Ga0209415_10005496_pt1 | contig 22741 bp, 23 predicted proteins | sample PeaSoiSIISIP2007_FD_187696 | JGI IMG/M metagenome (GOLD analysis project Ga0209415, IMG submission 187696) | Peat soil microbial communities from Weissenstadt, Germany - SII-SIP-2007 (SPAdes) (version 2) | ecosystem: Environmental > Terrestrial > Soil > Wetlands > Peat | place: Germany... | reverse complement strand
CACTACGAGCACGCCGAGGAGGAGTGGCTGATCGTGCTCGCCGGCACACCGTTGCTGCGCCACCCCGACGGCGTCGAGCCGCTCGCGCCGTGGGATGTCGTCTGCTTCCGGCGAGGCCCGGAGGGCGCACACAAGGTCACCAACGAGACCGGCCGGCCGGTGCGCGTGCTGTTCTTCTCCAACGTCGTCTGGCCCGGGGTGTGCGTGTATCCCGACAGCGACAAGATCGGCGTCTTCACGGCGGGCCGCACCGACAACGTGATGGTTCACCGCTCGAGCAACGTCGACTACTACGACGGCGAGCGCAGCGCCTAGCGCGGCAGCGTGACGGCGACGCCGCGGTGCGCGTAGAAGCGCTCGAACTCCTCGAGCGCCAGCCAGACGCCGCGGGCGCGGCGGGGGCTGTCCCCCGCCGGGTCGTGAAAGCAGATGCGCCGTCCGTCACTCGAGCGCTCGATCACGAGCACGAGATGCCCGCCGCGCCGCGCCGGGGCCGCGGCGAGCGCGCGGATCTCGGCGCTGACCGAGGCGAGCACGACCTCCTCGCCCGCCACCGCCTCGGCCAGCGCGCCCAGCTCGAGCGGCGCGGCGACGCGAGCGCGCAGGCCGAACTCGGCGGCGACGAAGCCGACGAAGCCGGCGTAGATCAGCGGCCCGAAGCCGCGCGGCGGCTCCGCCTCGTAGGCGCCGTAGCCGATCGCGCGGCGGCCGAGCTCGGCGAGTGGCGGCACGGCGGCGTCGCCGCGCGCGGCGAGGATCATCTGCAGGCAGGCCATGCCGCAGCCGCAGCGCGCCCAGCGCCTGTACTCGCGCGGGCTGCTCGCGCCGAACTCCTGCCAGCGGGGGTCGTCCTCGAAGGCGATCGCGGCGCTCTGCAGCTCGCCCGCCAGCTCCGGCGATGCGTACTGCGAGCGGTAGGGGATGTCGGTGCGGGCGGGCAAGCCGGCGCAGCCTACGACGGCGCCGCGAGCTCCTCGGCGCCGTCGCGCACGCGCCGCGAGACGCCGTCCTCGTCGGCGGCCGCGGCGACGGCGGCGGCGACCGAGACGACGACGTCGCGGTTGAAGACGCTCGGAACGATGTAGTCGGCCGACAGCTCGTCGTCCGCAACGGTGGCGGCGATCGCGTGCCCGGCCGCGACCTCCATGCGCGTCGTGATCGCGCTGGCGCGAACGTCGAGGGCGCCGCGGAAGATGCCGGGGAAGGCGAGCACGTTGTTGATCTGGTTGGGGTAGTCGGAGCGGCCGGTGGCGATCACGGCGGCAAGGCCGGCGATCTGGTCGGGCGCGACCTCGGGGGTCGGATTGGCCATCGCGAAGACGACGGCGTCGGCAGCCATCGAGGCGATCCCGGAGACGCTGACGGCGCCGGGCACCGATAGCCCGATGAAGACGTCGGCGCCGGCCAGCGCCTCGTCGGCGGAGCCGGCGAAGTTCTCCGGGTTGGTCGCCTCGGCGTAGCGCTGCTTGACCGCGCTCAGCCCGGGGCGCCCGCGGTGGACGACGCCGGTGCTGTCGGCGCCGATCACGTTGCGCACGCCGGCCGCCGTGAGCGTCTCAGTGACGGCGATGCCCGCCGCGCCGATCCCGGCGACGACGACCTTGACGTCCTCGACGCGCTTGCCGACGACTCGCATCGCGTTCAGGAACGCCGCCAGCACGACGACGGCGGTGCCGTGCTGGTCGTCGTGGAAGACGGGGATGTCGAGCGAGGCGCGCAGGCGTCGCTCGATCTCGAAGCAGCGCGGCGCCGAGATGTCCTCGAGGTTGATGCCGCCGAAGCCGGGCGCGATCGCCTCGACCGTCGAGACGATGCGGTCGGTGTCCTTGGTGTCGAGGCAGATCGGCCAGGCGTCGATGCCGCCGAACTCCTTGAACAGCTGGGCCTTGCCCTCCATCACCGGCATTGCCGCCGCCGGGCCGATGTCGCCGAGCCCGAGCACCGCGCTTCCGTCGGTGACGACGGCGACGGTGTTGCGCTTGATCGTCAGGTTCCAGACCTTCTCGGGGTCCTCGGCGATCGCTATGCAGACGCGCGCGACGCCGGGCGTGTAGGCCATCGAGAGGTCGTCGCGGGTCTTGACCGGAACCTTCGAGTCCATCGCGATCTTGCCGCCGAGGTGCAGCAGGAAGGTGCGGTCGGAGATCTGCTCGACCTCCACCCCGCCGACGCGGCCGCAGGCCGCGACGATCGCCTGCGCGTGCGCGTCGTCGGAGGCGAGCACGCTGACGTCGCGCGTCTTGCTCCCGGGGTTGACGCGCACCAGGTCGATCGCGCCGAGCAGGCCGCCGGCGTCGGCGATCGCGCGGGCGAGGTCGGCGAAGCTGCCGGGCCGGTCCTCGAGGCGGACGCGCAGGGTGATGCTGAACGATGCCGACGGTTGCGCCATGGGGCGGTCAGAGTATGACCCGCGCCAGCGGCCGGCGCGGCGAGGGGACGACGTCCCACTAGGATTTGCGCGATGGACTTCGGCGTCGGCTACTTTCCCACCCACGACGGCATCGGGCCCGGCCCGCTCGCGCGGATGCTCGAGGAGCGCGGCCAGGAGTCGCTCTTCTTCGCCGAGCACACCCATATCCCGGCGAGCCGCGAGAGCCCCTATCCGGGCGGTGGCGCGCTGCCGCAGAAGTACTGGCATTGCTACGACCTGTTCGTGGCGCTGACCGCCGCCGCGGTCGCCACCACGAGGCTGCGCGTCGGCAGCGGCATCTGCCTGATCATCGAGCGCGACCCGATCGTCACCGCCAAGGAGGTCGCGAGCATCGACCACCTCTCGGGCGGGCGCCTCGAGTTCGGCGTCGGCGCCGGCTGGAACCGCGAGGAGATGCAAAACCACGGGACCGACCCGCGCACGCGGATGGCGCTGATGCGCGAGCGGGTCGAGGCGATGCGCGCGATCTGGACGCAGGAGGAGGCGAGCTATGCGGGCGAGTTCGTCAAGTTCGAGCGGATCTGGTCCCACCCCAAGCCGGCGCAGCGCCCGCACCCGCCGATCCTCATCGGCGGCCTCGGGCCGACCGTGCTCGAGCGCGTGCTCGCCTTCGGCGACGGCTGGCTGCCCAACTTCACCGGCGAGGACCTGATCGGCCGCATCGCCGAGCTGCAGGCGCGCGCGCAGCGGCCGATCGAGGTCGACGTGCTCGGGATGCCGGCCGACGCGCATGCGCTCGCGCTGGTCCGCGACGCCGGCGTGCGCCGAGCGCTGCACTGGCTGCCGACGGGCTCGAGCGGGACGGTCGAGGCCGCGCTCGAGCGCTGGGAGGCCGCGATCGTCGAGCTCAACGGCGGGTGAGCCCCGCGCGCTCGCGCGAGCGCTTCGCCGCCGCCAGGCACGCGCTGCTCGCCACGGCCGACCGAAGCGGCGCCCCCCACATCGTGCCGATCGTCTTCGCGCTCGCGGGCGAGACGATCTACAACGCGGTCGACCGCAAGCCCAAGCGCACGACCGAGCTGCGCCGCCTCGCGAACGCGCGCGCGAACCCGCGCGCCGCGGTGCTGGTCGAGCACTACAGCGAGGATTGGGAGCAGCTGTGGTGGGTGCGCGCCGAGGGCGGCGCGCGAGTCGTCGCCGCCGAGGCGCCCGAGGGCGCGGCCGCGCTCGAGCTGCTGGCGGCCCGCTACGAGCACTACCGCCGCGAGCCTCCGCCGGGGCCGCTGCTGGCGATCGACGTCGCACGCTGGAGCGGTTGGTCGGCGCGCGGGGACTGAGCGTCCGCGCGAGTGCGTGGCGCGACGGCGGAGTATGCTCGGGCCAACCCATCAGGAGACGCGAGCATGGCCTTCGAAGTAGGCACAACAGTCATAGCGCACGCTCAGTCGACGAGCCGCGGGCCCCGGCCCGGGGTGATCGAGGAGGTGCTTCGCGGCGAACCCTCGCCGCGCTACCGCGTCCGCTGGGAAGACGGCCGCGAGAGCATCTACACGCCGGCCGGCGGGCAGCTGCAGGCAACACCCAAGCGCCGAAAGGCCAAGCAGGCCTAGCGTCGCGCCGACCACGGCCGCCCCGCGCCAGAGCGCCGGCGCGGGCAGCGGCCGTGTGACAGAGTCCCCGCCGTGCGCACGATCACGCTCGAGGAGCACTGCCTGACGCCCGAGCTGCGCGAGGTGCTCGGCGCGCAGATCCACCCCTACTACCCGGTCCACCGTTGGCCGCCGGCGCTCGAGGCGAAGCTGTCGGACATCGGCGCCGGGCGGATCGCCGAGATGGACGCCGCCGGCATCGACATGCAGGTGCTCTCGACCGCGCAGCCGGGCCTCGAACACATCGAGGCCGCCCGCGCGGTGGCGGTCGCGCGCGCCTTCAACGACGGCGTCGCCGCGGCGGTCGCGGCACACCGCGACCGCTTCGCCGGCTTCGCCGCGCTGCCCACCGCGGACCCGCAGGCCGCCGCCTCCGAGCTTCGCCGCGCGACCGGCGAGCTTGGCATGGTCGGCGCGATGGTCAACGGGCGTACGCAGGAGCGATTCCTCGACGATCAGTTCTTCTGGCCGATCTTCGAGGCCGCCGAGGCGCTCGCCGTCCCGATCTACCTGCACCCGATGCCCCCGCCGAAGGCGGTCTACGACCTCTACTACGCGGGCTTCGGCGACGACGTCGGCTTCATGCTCGGCGCCGGCGCCTGGGGCTGGCACGTCGAGATCGGCCTGCACTCGCTGCGACTGATGCTGGCCGGCGTGTTCGACCGCTTTCCGGACCTGCAGCTGATCGTCGGCCACATGGGTGAGGTGCTGCCGTTCATGATCGAACGCGCGACCGGCGCGCTCGGGCGCGCGATCGCGCTCGAAGCGGTCAAGCACAAGATGGCGCTCACGCCGAGCGAGTACTTCAGACGCAACTTCCACATCACCACGAGCGGCTTCTTCAGCGACCCGCCGCTTCGCTGCGCGATCGACGTGATCGGCGCCGACCGCGTGCTGTTCGCGGTCGACTACCCCTTCAGCGACAACGCCACGGCGCGGCGTTTCATCGACACCGCCGCCGTCAGCGACGAGGAGCGCGAGCAGATCGCGCACGCCAACGCCGAACGCCTGCTCAAGCTCTGAGCCGCCCGCTCAGGGGTGGACTGTCGCCGCCCAGTCCGGCGCTCCCCCCGGTCCCGCCGGAACGAAGTCCATGCCGTCGGGCGTGTTGAGGTAGCCGGGTGCCGTGCCCGGGTGGTCGGTGTGGCCGTACTGCCAGACGATCCGCCCGCTGCGCGGGTCGATCACGACGACGCGATCGCGGTAGTCGTCGTTGACCGCCACATCGCCGTTGGGGAGCTCCATCGCGAGCGACGGGTGGTTCAGCGCGGCCTCGCCGGCGGCCGGCCCGTAGCGCCACAGGACGCGCCCGTGGCGGTCCATCACGATCACGTGCCCGGGGGCAGAGTAGTCGGCGAGCAGCACCTGGTCGCCGGGCAGCGGCTGGGGGTCCGAGGGGTAGGCGACCGGGGCGGCAACCGACCAGCGCAGGCTGCCGTCGGCGTTGATCGCGTCGACCCAGTGCCCGGGAATCTCGCTGACGAGGACGCCGCCGTAGGGGGTCGGCGTGTCGCCGTTGACGGCTCCGAAGTGGTGCGGCGGATCGTGCGTGCAGTGCCCCTCGGAGCCGTATTGGCGCACGATCCTGTGGTCGCGAACGAACAGGATGCGGCAGTTGTAGGCGTCGGCGACGGTAAAGCTGCCGTCCGCGAAGGCGTAGGCGTCGTCGGGATAGTTCAGGCCGGTGCGGCCGCCGCCCAGATGGCCGGGCACGCCGAAGAGGAGGGTGATGCGGTGGCTGGCGATGCCGACGGAGACGACCGCGCCGTAGTCCTCCTCGTTGGCGATCAGGGCACGGCCGCCCGGCTCGACGAAGGTGTCGTCGTTGAAGTGCAGGAGGCGCCCGGCGGCGACGTCGGCGGGGGTCGGGAAGCGCCAGACGACGTCGCCGCGGGGGTTGACGACGAGGATGCGGTTGTTGCCGCGGTCCGCGATCAGCAGGTAGCCGGGCAGGCCGGGGCGTGCTGCGGCAGCCTCGTATGGAGCGATGCTGCTGGGGTGCGCGAGCAGCGTCGCTCCCAGGCCGCGGGCGGTGAGCGCCGCGAACGCGCGGCGGGCCGTGGCCGCTGCGCTCGTGGGACGCAAAGCGACGCTGCGCACGAGCGGCGTCAGCGCGAGCACGGCGCGCTGGGGGTTGCCGGCGGCGTCCTCGCCTCCGGCGACGATGATCCGCCCGCCGGAGAGCGCGACGGCGGCGTCGGAGAGCGGCGCCGGCAGCGCGCCGAGGACCGTCGCCACCGCGCTGGCCGGGTCGATCTCGACGATCTGCGCGGTCTGGCCGCCGGACACGGCGCGGCGGCCGCCGACCACGTACACGCGGCCGCCGTAGGCCACCGCGGAGGCATGCGTGAGCGCTGCCGGCAGCACCCCCACCTGCACGACTGCGCCGTCGGCGGGGTCGTAGCTCCAGATCGCGTCGCTGAGTCCCGAGGCCGTGGTGCCGCCGGCGATGATCAGGCGTCCCCCGACCGCCGCGACAGCGGCGTAGCGCACCGCGAAGGGCAGCCGCGCGACGATCCGCGCCCGTGCACCCGGCCGCCAGGCGACGATCGTGTCGAGCGGCGCGACGCCGTCGAAGCCGCCGACGATGTAGACGGTGGCGCCCAGCGTCGCGACCGCCACATCCGAGGAGCGCTGCGGCAGCACGCCGGCGTGCGTGACGGCGGCGCCCGCCGGGTCAAAGCGCAGGATGTGGGTGTAGGAGGCGATGTCGCCGCCGCCGAAGACGTAGACCTCGCCGCCGAGCGTCACCGCCTGAGCGTCGTGCTGGCGCTCGGGCAGCCGCGCCGCGAGCGCGCCGCGGCCGCCTGCGGCCACGACGATCGCGCTGGTCGAGCTGCCCGCCGCGTCGATCCCACCCAGCAGCAACAGCCGCCCGCCGACCGCGGCCACCGCCGCGTCCTGGACGGCCGCGCCGAGCGCGGGCGCGCGCGCGACGCGCACCGAGACCTCGATCGCCCGCGCCCCCGCGGGCAGCGGGCGCGCCCGCCCGCCGCCTGAGCTCTCCACCACCACGACGGCCGCCACTGCCGCCAGCGCCAGCGCCACCGCGGCGAGCCGCAGCCGCCCGCGCCGCCGCCGCGTGCGCCGCGCGCGCTCGCGCTCGCGGCGGCGCTCACGCAGCGAGCTTTCGAGTTCGCTCGCCGGCTGGTCGGCCACGCGGCGACTCTAACTCGCGCCCAGGATGCCAGCCCGCAACGCCGAAGTGCTAAGCAGTCTCTCACCCTCCGCTTATGTGGAATTGGGGGTGCGGTCGCAACAATTACGGACATGATCGGGCCACGTTCGCACCCCCATCCGCAGCGCGGAGCGCCGGCATGAGCCGCCGCGTCCCCCGCTCGCGCGCCGCCGTCGCCGTCGAGACCGCGACCCGCCGCGCCGTGATGGCCCGCGATGCGGGCCTGCGCCGCATCTCCGCGGTCACGCGCTGGACAGCGGTTGCGGTCGTCGCGCTCTCGGGCGCGCTTGCGCTGGTCGCCGCGAAGGCGTTCCACGGCCACACCGTCACGACGACGCCGTCGAGCAGCGCGACGTCCGGGACGCAGACGCCATCACCGTCGCCGGCCTCACCGACCCAGCTTCAGCAGCCCGCCCAGGCCCCCGCGCCCGTCCAGCAGGTGCCGGTCGTCGTCTCGGGTGGGTCGTGAGCGCGCCCGCTGCCGGCAACGCCAGCTGGCGCGCGCTCGGCACGACGGTCGTCGTGCTGACCAGCGACCCGCGTGAGCTCGACCGAGCCGCCGAGCGCGTGCGCGCCGTGATCGAGCAGATCGACCGCGCCTGCAGCCGCTTCCGTGAGGACTCCGAGCTCTCGCGCCTGAACGCCGCCGACGGCTCGCCGCGGCGGGTCAGCCGCATGTTCGTGCGGGCCACCAGCTGCGCGCTGCGCGCGGCGGCACTGACCAACGGCGACCTCGACCCGACGATCGGCTCATCGCTGCGCGTCGCCGGCTACGACCGCGACTTCGCCGCAATCCGCGCCGGCGGGCCGGTGCGCTTTCGCCGCGCGAGCGGCTGGCGCTGCGTCGAGCTCGACGACGCCCGTTCGATCGTGCGCGTGCCGGCGGGCATCGAGCTCGACTACGGCGCGACCGCCAAGGCGCTCGCCGCCGACATCGCCGCGAGCGACGCGGCAGCCGCAGGCGCCGGCGGTGTGCTGGTCAGCATCGGCGGCGACATCGCGACCGCCGGCGCGCCCCCGCAGGACGGCTGGCCGGTGCGCGTCGCCGACGACCACGCCGGCGGCGCGGACCAGCCGGGGCAGACGATCACGCTGCGAAGCGGCGGCCTCGCGACCTCGAGCACGACAGTTCGCCGCTGGCGCCGCGGCGAACACGACGTCCACCACATCCTCGACCCCGCGACCGGGCGCCCCGCAGCCGAGCGCTGGCGCACAGTAAGCGTCGCCGCCGCCTGCTGCGTCGACGCCAACATCGCCTCGACCGCCGCGATCGTGCGCGGCGAGCGCGCACCCGCCTGGCTCGAATCGCTCGCGCTGCCGGCGCGACTGGTGGCGCTCGACGGCGCCGTCACGCTTACCGGCGGCTGGCCCGCCGCCACCGGCACGGAGCCCCGATGACGCTCGCGGCAACCAGCGCGCCGAGCGCGCTGTGGTACTTGACGCGCGCAACGGGCGCCGTCGCGCTGTTGCTGCTGACGGTCAGCCTGGTCCTGGGCATCGCCAACGTCGGCCGGCTGCAGCGACCCGGGTGGCCGCGCTTCGTGGTCGAAGGCCTGCACCGCAACGTCTCGCTGCTGGCGATGACCCTGCTGACGGTGCACATCGTGACGACGCTGCTCGACCCGTTCGCCGGGATCCACCTGATCGAGGCGTTCGTGCCGTTCGTCGGCAGCTACCGCCCGATCTGGGTCGGGCTCGGCGCGCTCGCCTTCGACCTGATGCTCGCGATCGTGATCACGAGCATGATCCGCCGCCGCCTCGGCCACGGCGTCTGGCGCGCGACGCACTGGCTCGCCTACGCCTGCTGGCCGGTTGCGGTGCTGCACACGGTCGGGACCGGCAGCGACGTCAAGCAGGTCTGGCTGCTCGCGCTGACCGCCGCCTGCGTGATCGCCGTCGTCGTCGCCGTGTGGGTACGGGTTGGGCTCGGCTGGCCCGCCCAGCGTCGCCTGCGCGGCACCGCCGTCGCGGCCTCCATTGCGCTGCCGGCGGCGTTCCTGGTGTGGCTCCCGAGCGGTCCGCTCGGAAGCGACTGGGCCGCCCGCGCCGGCACGCCCGCCTCGCTGCTCGCCAAGACGGGCCATTCGGTCGGCTCATCGAGCTCCTCCTCCTCTTCCTCCGGCGGCTCGAGCGCGACCACGATCACCGCCTTCCAGGCGGCGGTCAGCGGCACCCTCACGCAGAGCACCAACTCGAGCGGGCTGGCGGTCGTCGACATCGCGCTGACGGTCCAGAACGCGGAGCTGCCGGCGCTGCGCGTCGCGATCACCGGCAACCAGGAGGGCACCGGCGTGCAGATGACCGCGAGCGCGGTGACGATCGGCACGAGCGCCAACCCGAACGAGTTCAGCGGCCAAGTCACCTCGCTCGCCGGCACCGACATCCAGGCCTCCGTCACCTCCGGCACGCAGACGCTGACTCTCGCGATGGCGCTGACGATAAACTCGGGAACCGTGAGCGGGACGCTCGAGCTGACGCCAAGCCGGTGAGCGAAGCTCCCGGCGCGGCAGTCCTGCCGCGGCTGCTGCGCGGCGTCTCCTTCCGCGGCACCGCGCAGCTCGACCGCCACCTCGATCTGCACGGTCCGCTCCCCACCGCGCGCGAGCTCGACGGCCCGGCGCTGATCGACCTCGCGGAGCGCGCGGCGCTGCGCGGCCGCGGCGGCGCCGGCTTCCCGGCGGCGATCAAGATGCGCGCGGTCACGGCCTCGCGGGGCCACGCGATCGTCGTCGCCAACGGCTGCGAGAGCGAGCCGATGAGCGCCAAGGACGCGCTGCTGCTGCACGAGCTCCCCCACCTCGTGCTCGACGGCGCCGCGCTGGCCGCCCGCGCCGTCGGCGCAGACCAGGTGATCGTCGCCTACGAGACCCAGAACGCCGACACCCGCATCAGCCTCGAGCACGCCCTCAAGCAGCGCCGCGCGGCCGGCACCGACAGCGTTCGCTTCGAGCTCTTCCCGGCGGCCGAGCGCTTCCTCACCGGCCAGGAGACCTCGCTCGTGTCGCAGATCAACGGCGGCCCCGCAATCCCCTCCTTCATCCCCCCGCGTCCGACCCAGCGCGGCGTGCGTCGTCGCCCGACGCTGATCCAGAACGTCGAGACACTGTCGCACCTCGCGCTGATCGCCCGCCACGGCGCCGAGTGGTACCGCCAGATCGGCACCGACTCGGAGCCCGGCTCGACGCTCGTGACCGTGCTTGGCGCCGTGCGCGATCCCGGCGTCTACGAGATCGAGTGCGGCACGGCGCTCGACGCCCTGCTGAGCGCCGCCGGCGGCGGCCGCGAGCAGATCGGCGGTCTGCTGATCGGCGGCTACTTCGGCTCCTGGCTGCCGGCCGCCGCCGTGCACCAGATCGAGCTCTCGCATGCGGCCCTGGCCGCGCGCGATGCCTCGCTCGGCTGCGGCGTGCTGGTCGCGCTGCCGGAGTCCTGCTGCCCGGTCGCCGAGACCGTGCGCGTCGCGATCTATCTCGCGACGGAAACGGCAAACCAGTGCGGGCCCTGCGTGCACGGCAGCGCCGCGATCGCCCGCACCCTGCACGCGCTCGGCTCTGGCCGCGCCGCGCCCTCGGCCTTCGCCGACCTGCGCCGCTACACCGCCGCCGTCACCGCCCGCGGCGCCTGCCACCTGCCCGACGGGCTCGCGCGCTTCGTCACGACGGCGCTTCGCACCTTCGCCGCCGAGTTCGACGACCATGCCTCGGGCGGGCCCTGCGACGCCTGCGCGGCGCCGCCGCTGCTGACGATCCCCGCCCCCGTCCCCCAGCGCGCGTGACGAAGATCCGCGTCAACCCGATCCGCTGCGAAGCCCACGGCCTCTGCGCGGAACTGTTCCCCGAATGGATCCGCCTCGACGAGTGGGGCTACCCGCTGATCAACCCCGAGCCGATCCCGCGCGCGCTCGAAGCGCATGCCCGCCGCGCCGCCGACGCCTGCCCGACGCTGGCGCTGCTGCTCGAGAAGGACTGAGCCCGCTTCGCCGGGTGGGCGCATGCGCCCACCCGCGCCTCGGCGCATGCGCCGAGGCGAACTACCAATGTGAGCGGTGCCGGCGCGCCTACGCCTGCATGCCGGTGCGGATCGCCGGGCGGAAGCTCTCCGAGAACTCCTGGAAGAGGCCGGTGACCACGAACGCCACCTGCTCGCCGATGTCGATCGCGTTGTCGGCGATCCGCTCGAGCGCGCGCGCCACCAGCACCATGTAGGTCGCCCACTCGCGCGAGTCCGGGTGCTCGCCAACCGCGAGCGCGGCACGGAAGATGTCGCGGTTGAGCTTGGTGACGTCGGCGGCCTTCTCGAGCATGTCGGTGGCCAGCGGCAGATCGCGCTCGCGGAAGGCCTTCTGGCACTGCGTGACTAGCGCGCTCGCGACCGCGCCCATCTGCGCGAGCTTCGCCAGCAGCTCACCCTCGAGCGGCGCGTCAGGACCGGACAGCACGATCAGCTTCGCGATGTTCACGCACTGGTCGCCGATGCGCTCGACGTGCATGATCAGGTGCAGCAGCGCGGCGACCAGGCGCAGGTCGCCGGCGACCGGCGTCTGGCGCGCGAGCAGCGACAGAATCGCCTGGTGGGTCTCGAGGTAGCGCCCGTCGACGCGGTCATCGTCGGCGATCACGAGCCTGGCGAGCGGCAGGTCGTGGCTCGCGAGCGCCGTCAGCACGTTGTCGAGCTGCTCGGAGGCGATGTCGAGCGCGCCGAGCGCCTGCTCCTCGAGCCCGACGAGCTCCTGGTGGAAGGTGGGGCGCAGATCGCCGGCGACCGGGTGGCCGGGCTCCGGCTCGGACGCCATCAGCCGAACCGTCCCGTGACGTAATCCTCGGTGCGCTGGTCGGAGGGGCGCGTGAACAGCTTCTCGGTGTCGTCGTACTCGACGAGGATGCCGGAGCGCTTGCCGGCGCTCACGTCGAGGCTGAAAAAGGCGGTGCGCTCGGCGACGCGCGCCGCCTGCTGCATGTTGTGGGTCACGATCACGAGCGTGTAGCTGTTCTTGAGGTCCTGCATCAGCTCCTCGACCGACGCCGTGGCGATCGGGTCAAGCGCTGAGCACGGCTCGTCGAGCAGCAGGACGTCCGGCTCGATCGCGATCGCGCGCGCGATGCACAGGCGCTGCTGCTGGCCGCCCGAGAGCCCGAGCGCCGAGCCCTTGAGGCGGTCCTTGACCTCCTCCCACAGCGCGGCGCCGCGCAGCGCCTTCTCGACGCGCTCGCCGAGGCCGTCTTTGAGGCCGAGAATGCGCGGGGCCCAGGCGATGTTGTCGTAGATCGACTTCGGGAACGGGTTGGGCCGCTGGAACACCATTCCGATCCTTCGGCGGACCTCAACCGGGTCGACCGCGGCGTCGTACATGTTGTGGCCGTGGTAGAGAACCTCGCCGCTGACGCGAAAGCCGGTTATCGAGTCGTTCATCCGGTTCAGCGTGCGCACCACGGTGCTCTTGCCGCAGCCGGAGGGGCCGATCATCGCGGTGATCACGTTCTTGTTCACCTGCATGCTGAGGTCCGCGACCGCCAGCGTCGCGCCGTAGTAGATGTCGACGCCGCGTAGGTCGAACACGACCTCGGTGGAGACCGTCTCCGTTGGCTGCCTCGTCGCGATCGCGAGCGGCGCCATCGGCGCCGCACTCGGGGCGCCGGTCTCTGGCTGGTTGCTCTCCATTCGATCAGCGCTCCTCGTCGTGTTCGTCTCGCTCACCTTGCCATCGCCTTCCGGCGCTGGCGCGCGAGCATCGCCCGCGCCCCCAGGTTGCCGATAAGTATGAACAGGATCAGTACCAGCGCTGCTCCCCAGGCCTTCGCGTGATCCGAAGGGACCCCGGACTCGGAATCGTTGAAGATGGTCATCGGGATGTTCGGCAGCGCTGTTCCGAACACGTCTATGGTCGTGCTGTTTCCGAAGATCGAGCTGAGGATCAGCACCGGCGCGGTCTCGCCGGCGGCGCGCGCGATGGCGAGCACCACGCCGGTGAGGATGCCGCCAAGCGCGCCGGGCAGGACGATGCCGAAGATCGTGCGCCAGCGGCTGACGCCGAGCGCGTGCGCCGCGTCGCGCAGCTCCTTCGGCACTAGCAGCAGCATCTCGCTGGTGGTGCGCGCGATCAGCGGGACCATGATGATCGCCAGCGCAAACGACGCGGCGAAGCCGGTCTGGCCGTGTCCGGCGACCAGCAGCCCGAAGACGAACACGGCGATCACGATCGAGGGCAGGCCGTTCAGCAGGTCCAGCGCGAGGCGAATTGGCCGCGCGGTGCGCGGCGTCGAGAACTCCGTCAGGTAGATGGCGATCAGGACGCTCATGGGCAGCGCCATCGCGGTGGCAACGCCAACGATGAGCAGGCTGCCCACGATCGCGTCGGCGATGCCGCCTCCGGCTGCGCTGAGGCCCACCGGTGGATCCTTGGTGAGGAACGTGATCGACAGCTGGCTCGCGCCCTTCTGCGCGACGCTGATGATCAGGATCGCGAGGATCGCGACGGCGACAACCGCTGCGGCGACCGCCGCGCCACGCATGAAGCGGTCCACACGCCGGCGCCGCGCGAGGTTGCCGGTGGCGACGGTCAGCGGAGTCGAGGGATCGACGACTGCCATCAGCGGGCCGCGATCCCCATCCGGCGCTCGAAGCGGCGCACAATTGTCTGCGCTGCGAAGTTGACCGCCAACTCAATCACGAGCAGGATCACGGCGCAGTAGAAGAGCGAGGAGGTCCACAGTCCGGTGGAGTCGTTGAACTGCTCGGCGATGCGGCTGGCGAACGTGTCCCCGGTCGCGAACACGTTGGCCGTGATCGCCGATCCTGCTCCGATGATCTGGGTCACCGCGATCGCCTCGCCGAGCGCGCGGCTCAGCCCCAGGATTGTGGCGGCGGCAAGGCCCGCACGGGAGGAGTCGAGGACAACGCCGCGGATCATCTCCCAGCGTGTCATACCCAGTGCGAGCGCCCCGTCCTTCAACTCCATCGGGACGCTGAGGAAGAGGTCGCGGCTGATCGCGGCGATGATCGGCAGCACCATAATCGCGAGCGCCACGCTGGCGGTGAAGACGCCCAGGCCGGTGGCCGACGGCGCGCCAAAGATCGGGATCCAACCGAGCACGTTGTGGAGCGCCGGCATGATCGGCGAGCGCATGAACGGACCGAGGACGAGGATCCCCCAGAGGCCGATGATCACGCTCGGCACCGCCGCGAGCAACTCCACGAGCGGCCCGATCACCGCGCCGAGGCGCCCTGGAGCGAGCAGACTCAGGTAGACGCCGATGGCGACTCCGAGCGGCACCGCGAGCAACAGGGCGATCGCCGACGTGACGACCGTGTAGTAGAGGAGCGTCCCGGCTCCGAAGACATTGGCGTTGCGAACGCCGACCGAGGTCGACGGGTTCCACGTCGAATGCCACAGGAAGGCGAGCCCGAACTTCGAGATCGAGCCGCTGGCGCCGTCGACCAGCTTGTAGATGATCAGTACGATCAGCGCCGCCGCGACCAGCGATGCCACGATCGTGAGGCCAACGAGCGCCCGGTCGCCGAAGCGGTCGGTGAAGCGCCGAGTGGGGGACAGCGGTGCAGGAGCAGGCGCGGCGACGGTCACCGGCGACACCCTAGCCGCACCCATCCGCCCTGCCCGCGAATTTCACAATTTGGTAACGGATAGTTCACTGTCCCGTAACCGCCAGTCTCCGCCTGCAAACGATGCTCTCCAGCTAACCAGTACTTCAACTAGGAGGCATTTTGCGCATCAGGCGTCTTATCTCCATGCTTGCGCTGCCGGCGGCTCTCGGCGCGGTCGTGTTCGCGAGCACGACGACCAGCGCGGTTGCCGCCGGCGGCATCACCGCCGCCGGCTCCACGCTCGTCGCACCGTTCGTCGAGAACGTGTTTGCTCCGGGCTTCCAGAGCAAGTACGGCACCAGCGTGACCTACGGAGCGGTCGGCTCGGGAGCCGGGATCACCGACATCAGCAACAAGACCGTCGATATTGGCGCGTCAGACGCTCCATTGACCAGCGCGCAGGACCAGGGCTGCACCAGCTGCGTCGAGATCCCCTGGGTTCTGGGGGCAACCGGATTCTCGTACAACCTCTCCGGCATCGCCCACCTCAACCTCTCGGGCCCCGTGATCGCCGGCATCTATCTCGGGACCATCACCACTTGGAACGATCCGCAGATCGCGGCTCTAAACAAGGGCGAGACGCTTCCGAGTGAGAAGATCACGCCGGTTTGGCGCAGCGATGGCTCGGGCGACACCTACGTCTTCACGAGCTACCTGTCCAAGGTGAGCCCGGCCTGGGCGAGCAAGGTCGGCGCAGCCACAGCGGTCACCTTCCCGGTCGGCACCGGCGGCAAGGGCAATAGCGGCGTCGCCGCGGTCGTCTCGTCGACGCCAGGCGCGATCGGCAACAACTCGTGGTTCTACATCCGCCAAGACGGACTCAAGGCCGCGGCGGTCGAGAACAGCGCCGGCAACTTTGAGTATCCATATGAGCCCAACCTCGTCGCCGCGGCGACGCTGCTGAAGACCGTGCCGTCGCTGAACACTCTCTCGCCCACCACGGCGACCACGATCGCGAGCGCGCTCTCGCTCGTCGACCCGCCTTACACCAAGCCGAAGAAGGGCAAGAAGCCGACCGCCGCTCAGAAGAACGAGGCGGTGGCGTACCCGCTGGCAACGTTCAGCTACGTGATCACCCGTCCGGACGACGCCAACATCGCGACGGTCAAGCAGTTCATCTCGTTCGCGCTGACCCCAGCCGAGCAGAAGCAGGGGATCGGCGGTGCGCTGCAATTCGCGCCGCTGCCCGGCGCGATCGCTGCAGCGGACAACAAGGCGGTCAACGCGCTGTAGCGAGCGCTCAGCTGGACACCTGATGCCTCCAAGGGGCGCGGCCGGCTTCTGCCGGTCGCGCCTCGTTTTGTGGCGACCGGTTCGCTTCGGGTGCACCGCGGTCGCCGCTGGCAAGGGCGCCGACTCGAGGCGGTCGCCGGTTTCGCGCCGCTAGAGAGCGCCGCTAGAGCGCGCCGAAGAACGGGCCGTGGCCCGGGCCGAGGCCCTGCGGGCCGTCCTCGGCGTCGCGCACGTGCTCGGCGGCGAGCACGGCGTTGTGGAGCACCCAGGCGTCGGTGATCGGCCCGACGCCGCCGGGCACCGGCGAGACCGCCGAGGCCACCTCGATCACGCTCTCGAAGTCGACGTCGCCGACGAGCCGGACGCTGCCGTCGGGCTGCTCGAGCGGGTTGATCCCGATGTCGATCACGACCGCGCCGGGGCGCACCATCTCGGCGGTGATCAGGCGCGGGATGCCGGCGGCGACGATCAGGACGTCGGCGAGCCGCGTGTGCTCCGCCAGGCGACCGGCGTCGGCGGTGTGCTTGTGCGCTGAGATCACTGTCGCGTTGCGGGCGAGTCCGAGGATCGCGGCGGGCTTGCCGACATTGTTGGAGCGCCCGACGATCACGAGGTCGATGCCGTCGTAGGCGAGCTCGAGCGGGCGCCCGCGCGAGCGCATGTGGCGGTCGAGCAGCGCGAACGCAGCGCCGGCCGTCGAGGGCACGAAGCGCGGCGTGCCGAGCGCGAGCAGGCCGGCGTTCTCGGGATGCTGCGCCTCCACGTCCTTGTGCGGCGGGATCGAGCGCAGCACGAGCGCCTCGGGCAGGTGCGCCGGGATCGGGCGCAGGATCAGGATCCCCGAGATCGCCGGATCATCGTTGAGCTCGGCGATCGCCTGCGCCACCCGCTCGAGGCTGGCATCGGCCGCCAGCACGACGTCGCGCGAGTTGAGCCCGACCTCGTCCGCCGCGCGGTGGATGCGGCGCTGGTAGATCCGCGCTGCCTCCTCGGCTCCGATCAGGAGCGTCGCGATCCCGGCCGGGCCGCCGAGCGCGGCGACGCGGCCGCGGACGGCGTCAAGCAGCTCGCGGGCGAGCGCGCGCCCGTCAATCGTGATTCCGGACAGATCTGGACCTGGTGTCGAGGGGCAAAGGCCGATCGCGGCGCCGGGGCGCCGGGTGGAGAACTAGCCCGCAGCGGCGGCTCGCGTCGGGGCGTGCGATCGTCGCGCGCGCGTGCGCCTCAACCGGCGAGCGAGGCCTCGAGCGTGACCTCCCCGACCGCGGCCAGGGCGCGGCTGACGGGGCAGCCGGCCTTGGCTGCCGCGGCGTGGCGGGCGAAGTCCTCCTCGGAGATGCCCGGGACGCTGCCGACCGTCACCAGCTCGATCTTCGTGATCGTTGGAGCGCCATCGACGAAACGCAGCGTGACGGTCGCGTCGGTCTTGACCGAGTCGGCCGGCGTGCCGTCGGTGGCGAGCATGTTGGCCAGCGCCATCGAGAAGCACGACGCGTGCGCCGCCGCGATCAGCTGCTCCGGGTTCGCTCCCGGCCCGTCCTCGAAGCGCGACTTGGCCGAGTACTCACCGCTGATCGTGTCGCCGGCGGTGAAGCTGCCAGCGCCCGTCGTTACATCGCCCTTCCACTCTGCGGTCCCCTTGGCCGGCAACGTTTCCTCCTGGAGGTCGTGGATCTCTTGGCTGGCTCCAAGCGGATCCTAGCTCCGCCGCGGCGGAGGGCGCGGGACCGCGGTGGCTGGCCCGGATCGCGCGAGCGATCGCTCGATGCGAGCGGAGGGACTCCACCCCCGAAGGTCTACTGCCGCAGGCTGGGGCGGGTTCGTGCTCGACCCCCGCCGGCGCGGGGCCGCGGGATTCTCGGCGGCTGGGCTTGCGCTATTCGCGTCGTCGTCCGCAGAGCGGCGACGTCGGCCGCTGGTAGGGGTCGGGCGAGCATGTAGCCCTGGCCTTCGTCGCAGTCGAGCGCGATCAGCTTGTCGAGCTGGCTGCTGGTTTCGATGCCTTCGCCGACGACGGTCATGCCGAGCGCGTGGGCCATCGCGGTGACGGCGGAAACGATTTCGCGGTCGCGCGATCCTCCACCCAGCTGCGCGATGAAGCTGCGATCGATCTTGAGGATGTCGGCGTGCAGGTTCTGCAGGTGCGCGAGCGTGGAGTACCCGGTTCCGAAATCGTCGAGCGCGATCCGCACTCCCAACTTCGAAAGCGACTCGAGCACCCGGTTGGCGTCGCCGAGCTCGCCGACCAACGCGGTCTCGGTGACCTCCAGACACAGCCGCGCGGGGGCGATCCCGTGGCGCTCGAGCGCTCCTGACACGCGATCGACGAGACCGCGGTCGCGAAGCTGTCGGCCGGACACGTTGACCGAGATCGTGAAGTCGTCCCAGCCGCCCTCGTCGCTCCCCCACTCTGCGAGTTGTCGGCAGGCCTCGTCGAGGACGAACGAGTCGATCCGCTCGATCAGTCCATTCTGCTCGGCGAGCGGGATGAAGTCGCCCGGGAGGACCACGCCTCGCTGCGGGTGGCGCCAGCGAACGAGCGCCTCAGCGCCGCTCAGCGCACCGCTCTCGAGCGAGAACAGCGGCTGGTAGAGGACGAACAGCTCGGAGCGCTCGATCGCGTCGGTGAGCTCAGCGACACGCCCGGCCGTCGACGGGGCGCGGCGATGTAGGTCAGGGTCGAACACCTGAAAGCGGTTGCGACCAGCGCGCTTGGCGTCGTACAACGCGACGTCGGCTTGGCGCAGCAGCTCCCCCGGGTGAAGCTGCGGGTCGGCCGAGACGACGGCGCCGACGCTGCCCGTGATGGTGAGGTCCTTGCCGGCGATCGTCAACGGCTGGCCGATCGCGCGCACGACACGGTCGCCGATCAGTCGCAGATCGTCGTCGTCGCTGAGGTGCACGCAAAGCATCACGAACTCGTCGCCGCCAAGGCGAGCAACCGTGTCCACGCGGCGAGCCACCTCGGTCAGGCGTCGTCCAACCTCGACCAGCACCTGGTCGCCGGCGTCGTGGCCCAGCGAGTCGTTGATCTGCTTGAACTCGTCAAGGTCGATGAACAACAGCCCGACCCGGCCGGATCTGCGCTCGAGCGCGACGAGCGCCTGTCCGAGCCGATCCATCAACGCCACCCGGTTCGCAAGCCCGGTCACCACGTCGTGCAGCGCCTGGTGTGCGAGCGCCCGTTCAGCCTCAACCTGCGCGGTCACGTCGCGAGTGATCCCCCACGTTCCGACGATGGTCTGGCGCTCATCGCGCAGCGGCAACTTGGTCGTCGACACCCACGCGTCCGAACCATCCTCGAATGTCTCGCGCTCGAGCTTTACGGGCATCGGCTTGCCCGTCTCGATGACGCGCTGCTCATCCTCGAACGCGGCGGCCGCATGCGTGCGGCTGAAGATGTCGAAGTCGGTCTTCCCGATCACCTCGTCGAGCGACCGCTGCTGACCCTCCGCGACCAGCCAGCCCGCGCTTACCAGCAGGAACCGGCTCTCCAGATCCTTGAAGAACACCCGCTCCTCGGGACTTTCGAGCAGATTGTCCATGCACAAGCGCTTGACCTCATCTCTCGAGAAGCCATTCGCATCTGGATCGGATCGCGGATCGGCCAAAACAAGCCACGCAGCAGGGAATATTTCGCCTGCACCGGCTTTATCGGCCTGCGCGACCACGAGGGTGAACCACCCGACCGGCTACCACGTCAAGGCCCGACGCCGGCGCTGCGCGCCCGCCACCACGTCCAGATCAAAGGAACGCGTGGCGGAAGAGCGTTCTACGCGCTCTGGCGCGACGCCGACGGCCAACATCAGCGGAAGCTCGGACCTGCCTGGGTGAAGGACTCCGGTCGGCGCACCCCCCGCGGCGCCGTGCGTTGGAGCGCTCGCGATGGCAGCAAGCCCGAGGGCTATCTGACGCCGGCCGATGCGGACGGGCTCCTGCGCGATCTGCTGGCCCGCGCGCCGAGACGACCAACTCGGTCGTCTCGCACGTCAACGGCCGCGGCGCTCACGCTTGGAGCGGCATGCGACGAGTGGCTGCGGTGGGCCGAGCACGACAGCGAGGTGAAGCGCTCGACGCTCGGCGACTACCGCAGCGTCTGCGCTCGAATCTGTCGCGACCTCGGCGCCGGCACCTGGGTCTCCACGCTCACGACTGTTCGCCTCGAGCGCTGGATCGCAGACTTCCAGGCCGAGCGGCGCATCTCGCCGCAGGAGGCCGAGCGTCGCCGAGCAGTCGCTGTGGTCGTGACGCAGTCACCGGTCGCGAAGATGTTCGGCAGATTGATGCGCATGTGGCGGTCGACCAAGAACGCATTCCGAGCTGCGCGCACGTCTGCGAGCTGCGGCCTTTTGCGGATGGCTGGGAGCATCGGGGTTCAGCATGATCTGAGCCGTGAACCATCGGATCGTGATCCTCGGAGCGGGTACCGGCGGCACGCTTACGGCCAACCGTCTGCACAGGCACTACGGCGATGCGGCGGAGATCGTCGTCGTCGACCGCGACGACCGCCACGTGTACCTGCCCGGGTTGTTGTTCGTCCCCTTCGGGCTCGAGGAGCCGGAGCGCATCGTCCGCTCGCGCCGCAAGCAATTGCACAGAGCGATCGGCTTTCGTCTGGCGGAGGTCGACCGGGTGGAGACGGCGGGCAACGCGGTCCGTCTCGCCGATGGCTCGTCGATCGAGTACGACGTGCTCGTGATCGCGACTGGCGCGTCGCTGCTGCCGGAGGAGACCGAGGGTCTAACCGGTGCCGGGTGGGGCGAGAAGGTGTTCACCTTCTACACGCTGGAGGGCGCGACCGCGCTGCGCGACGCGCTGCGCAGCTTCGATCACGGTCGCTTGGTCGTGAACACGGTCGACATGCCGATCAAGTGCCCGGTCGCGCCGCTTGAGTTCTGCTTCCTAGCGGATTGGTACTTGCGCGAGCGCGGTGTGCGCGACGAGGTTCAGATCACCTACGTCACGTCTCTGGATGGCGCGTTCACGAAGGCGACATGCAACCGCGAGCTTTCCGGTCTGCTCGTAGGGAAGAACATCGAGGTCGTGACCGAGTTCAACACCGGGCAGGTGGACGGCGAGGGGTGCAAGCTGATCTCCTTCGACGAGCGTGAGGTCGACTTCGACCTGGCTGTCGTGGTGCCGCTGCACGGCGGTGCCGAGTTCGTCTCGCGCTCCCCGGGACTCGGCGACGACCTCAACTTCGTGGAGACGGATCCGCACACGCTACGAAGCAAGGTCGCTCCGAGCGTTTTCGCGATCGGAGATGCTGCGAACCTGCCGACGTCCAAGGCGGGCTCCGCGGCGCACTTCCAGGGTGAGACGCTCACGGAGAACGTCCGCCGCTTCCTTGCCGGCGAAGAACTCGAGGCCAGCTACGACGGACACGTGAACTGCTTTATCGAGAGCGGGTTCCGCAAGGCGCTGTTGATCGACTTCAACTACGAGGTCGAGCCGGTTCCCGGTCGCTACCCAATGGCGCACGTCGGTCCGCTGCCGTTACTGAAGGAATCACGGCTGAACCACCTCGGCAAACTCGCCTTCCAGCCGCTGTACTGGCATGTGCTGCTCCCCGGCCGCGACATACCGGGCATCGGCGCGCAGATGTCCACCGCCGGAAAGCAGCTGACCGCAATGCAACAAGGAGACGAGTAGTGAGCACAGTCATCTACGCCGGTAGGCCGGTCGAAGTCGATGCCGAGGGCTTCCTGCAGCAACCCGAGCAGTGGACCGAGCAGATGGCCGGCGAGATCGGCCGCGCAAACGACATCGACGCGCTGACCGAGCGCCACTGGCAGGTCATCAACTTCATGCGCAAGACGTATCTGGGGACCGGCTCGGCACCGTCGATCCGCACCCTCGGGAAGGTCTCCGGGGTGCCGATCAAGGAGCTTTACCAGCTGTTCCCGAAGGGGCCCGCGAAGCTGGCGGCCAAGATCGCCGGCATCCCAAAGCCACGCGGTTGCATCTAGAAAGCGAGGACACGATGAGCGAACTGCTCGAACACCCCGAGGCCGCAGCCTCCAAGCCCGAGACGATCGAGAAGGTCTCGATCATCATCTCCAAGGGCTCCCTGGAAGGCATCTATCCCGGTCTGATCATGGCCAACGGCGCGCGCATGGAAGGCATCGACGCCAACCTGTTCTTCACCTTCTTTGGCATGGACGCGATCAACAAGGCCAAGCACGAGCATGTCAAGGTCGCCACGGTCGGCAACCCAGGACTTCACCTCGCCACCTGGGCCGGCGGCTTCCCCGGCATGTCAGCGCTAGTCACCCACAAGCTCGCGGGCGAGATGGAGAAGCTCGACATCCCGCCGATCCCCGAGTTCGTCCAGATGATCTCCGACACGGGCGCCGGGCTGTATGGATGCAAGGCCTCGGTCGACCTGTTCGAGCTCTCCCGGGAGGACCTCATCGACGAGGTCACCGACGTCATCACGGTCGGCGAGTTCTACGCGATGGCCGCCGGCGGCCACATCATCTTCACCTGACCGCCGGGCCGCCCCGGCGTGGCGCGGGGCGCGGGATCGGGCGCCGTTCCTGATACCCTGGGAGGTATGTGTCGCGCAGTCACCTGCAAACGCTGCGGACGTCCGACGTGGAAGGGCTGCGGCCAGCACGTCGAGCAGGTCCTCGGCCACGTGCCGCCCGAAAAGCGCTGCCAGTGCCGCACCCAGCCACCGGCGGCCCGGCGTAGGTTCGGGCTGTTCCG
>Ga0209415_10005495_pt1 | contig 22744 bp, 17 predicted proteins | sample PeaSoiSIISIP2007_FD_187696 | JGI IMG/M metagenome (GOLD analysis project Ga0209415, IMG submission 187696) | Peat soil microbial communities from Weissenstadt, Germany - SII-SIP-2007 (SPAdes) (version 2) | ecosystem: Environmental > Terrestrial > Soil > Wetlands > Peat | place: Germany... | reverse complement strand
AATCACCCTCAGCCTCTCCATAATAGCCGTTGCGCGCGGAGACTCGCAATTCGGGCGATTTCAGCCGGACCTCGAGCCTGTGGAACGGATCCTTCTTCAAGGGCACATCGTGCGGGTAGAAGCCCAGGAGATACTGCGTGCGCAGCTCCATGATGATATCGCTGAAGGTCTTGTCGAGCTCTTTTCCAACAGACGGCAGGAAGGTGCGGCCGCCGGTGCCCTGGGCCATGATGGTGAGGGCGTTCTCGCCGCCGATATTGCGCCCGGCATCGTTGGTGATGGGCAGGACGACCACCGCATAGATCACGGCGTCGGCGAGTTGGGCGGCTTTGAGAGCGGTCTTGAGATCGCGGACGCTGGTGGTATCGCCGCCATCGGTCACGACGATGATCGCCTTGCGGCCCTGGCGATTCTCGAGCGCGCGCGATGCGTAGTAAATGGCATCGTAGAGCGAGGTGGAGGCCTCGCCGTGCAGCGTCTTGAGCGGGCGTTCGAGAGAGGCGTAGTTGTGGGTGAAATCGTGTTCCAGCCGGATGTCGTAATTGAAGCTGTAGAGCGCCACCGCGTCCTCGGGGTTGCCTTCGGCAAGCAGGGCATGCAGGAAGCGGGCGGCGGAATCGCCCTCGTACTTCAGTTCCTTGGCGGTGGAGCCGCTGGTATCCACCAGCAGGGCGATGGAGAGCGGCTGCTCGGTCTGGCGCGAGAAAACGGCGACTTCCTGGCGGGCGCCGTTGTCGTAGATCTCGAAATCGTCCTGACGCAGCGTACCCACCAACTGGCCCGCGTTGTTTTTGACGGATGCGACGATGCGCACCAGGTTGACGTTGACCTTGATGGTATCCATCTGTTGCGCGGCGAGAGCAGCGGCGCAGAGAATGGCGATCGCGAAGGCGCGCGCTCTCATGGCTGGGGCTCTCATTCAAGGCTCCTGGCGGCGACGGTTTCCCCGGCCGTGGGCACGTTGCGATCCCACTCGCCTTCCACCCAGACCTCGCCATCCACGAAGTGCTCCTTCTTCCAGATGGGCACCAGCTTCTTGAGCCGGTTGATGCCCTCCAGCGCGGCTTCGAACGCCGGACGCCGGTGAGGGGCAGTGACGATGACGGCTACGCTGGTCTCGCCGATCAGCATGCGTCCCAGGCGGTGCACCATGGCTAGGCGGCCCACCTGGTAGGCGCCGGCGATTTCGCGACCGATCCGGGCCATCGTCTTGAGCGCCATGGCCTCGTAGCATTCGTAATCCAGGCAGAGCGTGGGACGGCCCTTGGTGTTGTTGCGAACCGTGCCTTCGAAGGTCACGACGGCGCCCTCGGATCCGGTCATGATGCGCGCGGCGAGGGAGCGGGGATCGATGGCGTGGCGGGTCAGGGCGAAGTAGTTTCCGTTTTCGGCGATCGACAGCGGGTCGCACGCCGCACCGCCCGAGACGGGAGGCAGGAAAGCCACCTCGTCGCCGTTTTGGACGGGTGTCGAGAGCTCCGCAAACTCCTGATTTCGGGCCATTACGATGCTGCGAGCCATGTTCCCAAGGGCGGGATAGCGTCGGGCGTAGCTATCGAAGATCGCGGCCAGATCGGCGCCATCGGGGAAGTCGCACTCTTCGCCGGGACGCCCTACGAAGTCCTTGAGCATCCCGAAAAACAACACTCGCACGCGCATGGTCGGCTGGTTAACTTCCAGTCTAACAGACGGTTCCGGCCGATCCTCCGTTGCGTCGGGTTACAATGCGATTTCCCGCATGAAACCCGCCGCTGAGACGCGCATTCGCGTGCGCTATGCCGAGACCGACCAGATGGGGGTGGTCTACTACGCGAATTACCTCGTGTGGATGGAGGTGGGCCGCGTGGAGCTGTGCAAGGCTTGCGGCTTCAACTATCGCGATATGGAGCGGGACGACGGCGTTCTTTTGGCTGTGGCGGAGGCCAATTGCCGCTACTCCTGGCCGGCCCGGTTCGACGACGAGGTGATCGTCAAGACTTGGATTGAAGAGGCCGGCACGCGGATGGTGAAGTTCGCCTACGAGATGCGGCTGGCGGCGGACGACCGCGAGCTGGCGTCGGGGTACACGCGCCACGTCTTTGTGACACGGGAGTTGCGGCCGGCGAGACTGCCGGTGAAGTATCATGCGATGTTTGGGATGAAGGGGCGGGATGGGGTTAAGTAGCGGAGCGGGGGCCGCTATTTCTTCGAGCGGCGTCGGGTTTTCGGCGGCTCCAATTGTTCGTGAGACACGCGGGATAGATCGGCTTGCCCGCGGCACGGGTTACCTCTGATCTGAGGAGCCGCTCACCGACGCTCCGGTGGCAGCCATGGTAGCCAAGAACCAATGTCGAAGTAAGACGGTGCAAGGGTTAACTCTGGCCGTCTCGCGCGACTCCGCGCTCGGAACCCCATGCTCTTGAAGCTCGCGTTCACAATTGTCAGAAAGTCGGTACCCTGCGACCGCTCCCTGGTCGCGGCTCTGTAACGATCTGCAAAAACGCGATACTCGTAACAGAGCCGCGACCGTCAGGGAGCGGGTTTCCGGGACTGAGCTGCGAAATCCCCAGAACGGTTAATTAAGCACCCCTCAGTGCGCCGCTTCAGAGCTACCGGCGCAAGGCCTTCAGCGCCCAAGCTCCGACCAGCAGGGCGCCTCCGAAGAACACGAGGTAGAGGGGAATTCCGAAAATTCGATTGTCGTCGCCGGACGGCGATGCGGGTAAGCCGGGAGTGGGCAGCGCACCCGGCGGTGTGGCCGGCAATGTTGCCGCCGGTGTCGCTCGCGGCCCCGCGTTGACCGGCATTTCTCCGTGGAACGCGGTCACCAGCGGTATCCAATGATCGCAGCCGCTGGCGCAATACTTGTAGCGAATCAACTCGATGGTGTCGTATCCGCGATTGAGGTAACTCCGGCGGAGGAAACGCGTGACGTGCTCGGCGCCATCCTGATAGCTGGCGAACGATGACGCCGGGCAGGTGCGGCGGTGAAACCAGTTCCAGGCATTGTTGGTGGTGCACTGGTGCTGGCCGAAAGTAGTTTCCGCGCCGGCGATGGCGACCACCAGCCTGGGGTCCACATCGTAGTCGCGGCCGTAAGTGGAGAACACGTTCCCCATGCCGGCCATGGGCGAGTGCTTGCTGGCCAGGTAGTCGTCGATCTGCGCCGGAATAGGGCTGGCAGGGGAGTAGTCGAGCCCGGCCGCCATCAGCCGGGCGGCCAGGCTGGCGAAGACCCATGCCGTGCGGAGTGCGTGGCTCAACGGAGTTGCGCCTCCCGTACCACGCTGGTAAGGGTCGCGGCCAGCGCGGGTTCGTTGCGGTCGCCGGTCCAGTAAGTCAGATAGAACTTGTACAGCGCGGAACCGTGCGGGATGTAATCGACGACGGTCTTCAGCGAGGCATCGGGGTTCACACCCTCGATGTAGGTGGCCTTGATCCCCGAGTTCGCGCCTTCCGCGAACTCTTGCAGCGGATCCACGCCGGGGCCGGTGAGTTCTTTGCGAATGTATTCGACCAGGTTCGGCGGGGCCGGGACGCTGGTGATTTCAATTTCGGCGCCGCTGGGCGGTGGAAATCCGCCCTGGGCGTAGGCTCCGCCGAAGTTCGTCATGGCGATCGGTCCGGAAGCGGCGATCAGCCGGTCGTTCGAAGACCAGCCCGCGGGCACTTGAACGCGCGCGCCGCGGGCTTCCACCCAGGCGGCCTGTGGGGCCGACGGCGTGGATTGCGTGACGAGAAACGCGAGGGCTGGCAGCCAAGCCTTTTTGGTCATGGCATTCATGTTACCTCCGGCGGCACTTTTGACGCACAATGGAGTGACCCTATGCACGAATACGATGTGGCATTCAAGGCGATTCTGCAGCAGTGGGTGGATCTGACGATTCGAGAGCTCGCCGGCACGACCATCGCGAGGTGGTTGAGCGTCGAGCTTCCCGAGGTTCGGAACACGCGGGTGGACCTGCTGGGCGAGACCGCGGGCGGCGAGTTGGTCCACATCGAACTGCAGAGCACGAACGACTCGACGATGGCACTCCGCATGGCAGAGTATTGCCTGCGGGTCTTTCGGATTTTCGGCAGGTTCCCGCAGCAGGTCCTGGTGTATGTCGGGGGTGCGCCGGTGACCATGAAGACGGAACTTCGCGGACCGGCTTTGAGCTATTCCTACCGGCTGGTGGACATGAAGGACCTGGATGGGGAACGGCTGCTCGCGAGCCCGCGGGTAGGCGATAATATAGTTGCGATTCTGACCAGGCTGCCGGACATTCGGGGATCGGTTCATCGGATCCTGGAAAGGATTGCCGGCCTTAGTCCGGAACAGAGGGAAGGCGCGCTGAGGCGGCTAATGCTTCTGGCGGGGCTGAGAAGTCTGGGGAAAGTGATAGAAGAGGAGGCAAAACAGATGCCCATTCTCAACGACATTCTGGATCACGAGGTTCTGGGGCGCGAGTACAAGAGGGGTCGAGCGGAGGGTGAACTAGAGGGTGAACGAAAGGGTGAACTGAAGGGTGAACTGAGGCTTCTCCGCGGGCTGATCGAGAAGCGCTTCGGCGCGATCCCGGCTTGGGCGGAGGAGCGGCTGTCCGGCATGTCCGCGGCCGAACTGGAAGCTCTGAGCGATCGGCTGCTGAATGCGCAGAGCCTCGAGGAATTGCTGCGGTAGGCAGCACTGGCGATACACATGCCGATTGTCAAGGACATTCGGGATCACAAGATTCTGGGTCCCTATTTCAAGATGGGTCCCCTGGTGGGTGAACGCATCGTCGTCCGCCTCCTGATCGGGATGTGCTTCAGCCCGATCCCCGATTGGGCGGAGGAGCGGCTATACCGCCTGTCGGCTGCCGAACTCCAAGCTGTCATTGACCACCTGCTCGAAGCGAAGAGCCTCGAGCAATTATTACAGTAGGCCCTACCGGACCCCGCCGCCGCGGCCCCCGCCCACCGTCGTAGCCGGCGGCGCCGGCGTCGCGAATCTTGGATCCAGGATCTTCGCGATCTCGTCCCGCGAAGCTTCCAGGTGCGCCTTGGTCTCGTGATCCGTGGTCTTCGGCAATGCGGCCACGATCGAGGCGGTCAGGGCGCGCAGTTCGGCGCGATACATGGGCTTCTCATCGCCGCTGGTGGGAGGCCGCACCGCGCCGCGCCCGCCGCCATCCGGCAGGGGAAACGCCGGAAGCGCCGCCGCCGTGGGAGCCGGATTCAGTTTGAGGTTCACGTCCTGCAGGTAAGAGCGCTGCAGCTCGCGCCGGTAGGCATCGATCTTCACCTGCGGCGCGTCCAACTCTCTCCACAGGCCCTTGCGCACGGTGGCCAGAAACTCCACCGGCGAATAGGCGAGATTGCCATCCAGCGTCTCTTGCTCCAGCAGGCGCGCGAAGCGGGCGCTCGTGAGCAGCGTGGTGAGAATGCGGTTCTGCGCGCTGTGGACGCGCTCGATAGCGCCCACCGGCTCGATGCGGCGTAGAATCTCCTCGTCGATGATCCAGGTGGGAGTCATGAAGGCGTTATCGAGCAGGAACTTGACGGCCGCCTGCTGGTAGTCCTTGGGAATGAGGTTGAAGATGCGGCCTTCCTGCCCAACCACTTTCTCCTGGCTGTTAAAGCCGCCGACGATGCCGGCCACGTGGTTCATCTCGGTCGACCACTGGCTGAGCATTCGGCCATACAGCTCGGAGAGCTGTTCGTAAGTCTCGCCCTCTTTGTACGCCGTAGCCGACATCAGCATCTTGGAGACGCGCTGCAGGTTCTTCACCCCCAGCGCCGTGGACTTGATCGCATCGGCATCGCCTACCGCTTCGGTCTCATCGAAGGGGTCGGAACCGGCCGAGTTGGCGGTCGAGAAACGAAGCCACGGCTTGTCGTCCTGCTCCTTGGCCCATTTGTTGAGCGTGGCCTTCTCTTCGTCCGGAGTGCCGGCGCCGGGGATCGGAGTGTAGCCCCATTTGGTGGCCCAGATGTCATAAGGTCCGATGCGCGGGACGAGATCCTCGACGGCGATTCCGTCTTCCGGCTGGGCCACGTAGTTGAAACGCGAGTAATCCATGATCGAGGGAGTATGGCCCATGGTGTGGACCCACTGCTTGTCGCGGATCTTCTCCTGCGGGTACATGGCGCTGGCTTTCATGTTGTGCTGGAACCCCAGCGTGTGGCCGACCTCGTGGGCCACCACGTACTCCAGCAGCCGGCCCATCAGCTCGTCGGGCAGCGGCAGTTTCTGCGCGCGCGGGTCCAGCGGCCCCGCCTGCACAAAGTACCAGTCGCGGGCCAGGTTCATCACGTTGTGGTAGAACTGGATGTCCGCATTCAGGATTTCGCCGGTGCGCGGATCGGAGATGTGCGGCCCACTGGCATTTTCCGTGGTGGAGGGCAGCCAGCGAATCACCGAGTGGCGCACGTCTTCCGGGCTCCAATCGGGATCCTGCTCGGGCGTGGGCATGGGTTTCCCGATGATGGCGTTCTTGAAGCCCGCAGCCTCGAACGCCTGGTTCCAATCCTCGATCCCCTTCTTGAGCCAGGGCACCCACTTGGTGGGCGTGGCCGCATCGATGTAATAGACGATGGGCTTGACCGGCTCGGACATGGCAGCGTTGGGGTCCTTCTTCTCCAGCCGCCAACGCGCGATGTAGCGGACGCGGTCGGCCTTGTACTCGTCGTGGGTGTAGTCCATGGTGCTGGTGGTGAAGTAGCCGACGCGCTCATCGAACAGGCGCGGCATCATGGGCTTCTCGGGCAGCCGCACCATGCTGTGATGCAGAACCACGGTGGCGCTGCCGGGACGCATCTGGCCGCCGCCCAGCCCGCCGCCCCCTCTGCCGCCGGCCGCGGAGGCGCCGCCCTGACTACGCGTGTAAGTCACGGTGACTTCCGCCTCCACGTTGTCGGGATACGGGGAGATGCGCTCGATGAAGGTCCGGGTGGCATCCACCGCGGTAGCGCCCAGGCGCTGGCGCGCGCTGAACTCCTGGAGATCGCCGGTGAAGAGGCGAGTCACCTCGATGACGGGCGCGCCTTCCTTGGTGAAGGCCGCGACGGGGAGAGACATGATGATCGCATCGTTGTTGGCGGCCTTTACCGCCAGGGCGATTGGCGCCTTGGGGTCGGCCACGAGGCCGAAATCGACTTCCAGCAGCAGGACGCGGTTGCCCTTCAATTCCCAGCGGATCACTTTGTCCACCAACTGACCGCCGCCATAGCCCGCGCCCAGGGTCGTCTTGGCGATCTGCGAATTCCAGAGGAAGTCCTTATTCAGTTCGCCCTTGGGGATCTCGTAGTAATACCTCTCCTTGATCTGATGGATGGTGAAGAGGCCCTTGGTGGTCTTGGCGTCCTTCGTAATGACGCGGTCGTACGGCTGGGGGTCGGGAATGGCTGCGGCGTTGGCGCCGCCCCGGCCGCCGAATCCGCCGCCGGCGGGATTTTGCTGCGGAGTATCGGGCGGGGTATCCTGCGCGCACAACACGGCTGCGGCAAACATTCCCAGCAGAATGAAATAGGTTTTGCGGCTCATTTTCTCTCCTTGGTCGGGTGAGAACATCTTATCAGCATGCGGGAGCGCGGTGGGCATCTGCGCGCAGAGTATATAATAGCCCCACGACCCTTATGCACGATCATCATCATCACCACCACCACCCTGGCTTGACGCGCCGGACGTTCTACTCCACCGTTCTGCCCGGAGCGCTGCTGGCGCCGCACGCATTCCCCCAAAACGCCCCGGACATGGCGGAGCGCTTTCGCCAGATGTCGGCGGACTACGAGCGCAAAGGACTCGCCGAACCGTTCAAAGGCATTACCGCCAATGGAACCGTCGAGCCCGGCCTGTTCGGAATCCATTCCAGCGGCGTCTCTACGGCGCCGGTTCGCAACGCTGCCGAGCGCTTCCTCGCCTCCTTGACCCAGGAGCAGCGCGGCCGGACCATGTTCGCGGTGGACGATCCGGAATGGCGCAAGTGGATGAACCAGCACTTCTACGTGCGCCAGGGCGTCAGCTTCCAGGAAATGACGGACGCGCAGCGAACGGCGGCCTTCGGGCTGCTCAAGGCGGCCCTTAGCCCCCGCGGCATGGGACTGACCCGCGACATCATGCGGCTGAACGAGACGCTCGCCGAGTTGAGCAACGATCACCAGTTTTTGGGCGAGTGGTTCTATTTCATCACGGTGATGGGCAAGCCATCGGCGACCGAGCCGTGGGGCTTCCAGCTCGACGGGCATCACGCCATCATCAATTACTTCGCCCTGGGCGACCAGGTGGTGATGACGCCGTATTTTACCGGGTCCGAGCCGGTGATCGCGACCTCTGGCAAGTACAAGGGCGTTTCCATTCTGCAGGAGGAGCAGAACCAGGGACTGGCCATGCTGCTGGCGCTGGACGAAGCCCGGCGCACGAAGGCCATTCTGAAGTCCGCCAAGAACGAGAACTACAACCTGACCGAGGCCTTCAAGGACAACGTGGTTCTGGATTATGCAGGCGCCGGCGCTGCGGATTTTGCCGCGCCCCAGCGCAAGCAACTTCTGGACCTGGTGGAGCTGTATGTCGGGAACATGAGCGAAGGCCACGCGCGCGTCCGCATGGACGAGGTGCGGCGCCACACGGACCGCACCTGGTTTGCCTGGATGGGCGGCGCCGATTCCACCAGCGTGTATTACTACCGCATCCACAGCCCCGTGATTCTGATCGAATTCGATCACCAGCGGCCGGCCAACCTCGCGCAGTTCGCCAAAGACCGCAACGCGCCCACCCGGCAACACATTCACTGCGTAGTGCGCACGCCCAACGGCAACGACTACGGCAAGGACCTGTTGCGTCAGCATTACCTGGCGCATGCGCACGCTTGAGACCCGGTGTTCAGCGGCGGCAACCGCTCCCTGACGGTCGCGGCTCGGTAGCGGTTGTGCTGATTGAGCGTGAGTTACAGAGCCGCGACCGTGAGGGAGCGGTCCGACGAGCCCGCCTGAGCCCCCGCGCCGGATGTATCTTGGGTGGAGGAGTGATGAGTCATGTCCCGAGCCAAGACCTTGTCCGTCTCCGTGTCGATCCTTGCCACCGCAACCTGCTTCGCCCAATCGCGTGAGCCCAGCGATGCCTGGCTGATGCAGAACTACAGGTTCGCGGGTCCTCCCGCGCCCGGCGAGATTCCGCAGGTGAGTCCCACCGTGGCGCAATTGCAGGAGATTCAGAACACCACGCTCAGCATTCTCCGCAAGGCGGACTTCGCGGGCGACTTCGAAGCGGCGCTGGCCGCGGCCGCGCAGGCCACCGCCACCGCCCAGTTGATCGGAGCCATCACCGGCCAGTTGAAGCCCCCGCAGCCGCCCCCGCCAGCCGCAAAAGAGCCCGCGCCCAAAGAGCCGGCGGCATACCTGATCGCGCTTCAGGACCGCACCATCCTGACCGCGCCGAAGGTGTGGACCGATGGGACGATGTTGCACTACCTCACCCCGCAAGGAGCGCATGGACTAGTCCGGCTCGACCGCGTCGATTGGAAGCTTTCCGCCGCGCTGAACCGGCGGCCCGATCGAGAGTGATGTCAAAGAGGTATGATCGGTAGTCACATGTCCCCCCAGCCGATCTCCCATTACGAGATGCTCGAGAAACTCGGCGAAGGCGGCATGGGAGTGGTGTGGAAGGCCCGTGACACCCGGCTCAACCGCCTGGTCGCGATCAAAACGCTGCCCGCCGACAAGCTTGCGGATGAGGGCCGCCGGCGCCGCTTCATCCAGGAGGCGCAGGCCGCCTCGGCCCTGAACGATCCCAATATCATCACCATCTACGACATCGCTTCCGAAAACGGCACGGACTTCATCTCGATGGAGTACGTGGACGGCAAGACGCTGGGCCAGCTCATTCCCAAACGGGGTATGGGGCTCGAGGAGATCCTGCGCTACGCCATCCAGATCTCGGGCGCGCTGGCCAAAGCCCACGCCGCGGGCATCGTTCACCACGATCTCAAGCCCGGCAACATCATGATCAACGCCGAAGGCCGCGTGAAGGTCTTGGACTTCGGACTGGCCAAGCTCACCGAGCCGGCCGCGGCGGATGCCCCGTCCGAGGACGCCCGCACTCGCACCCTCCAGCCGCATTCCGAGGCTGGCTCCATCGTCGGCACCGCGGCCTACATGTCTCCGGAGCAGGCCGAGAGCAAGCCCGTGGACGCGCGCTCCGATATCTTCAGTTTCGGCGCGGTGCTGTACGAAATGGCCACCGGCACGCGCGCGTTTCAGGGCGATTCCAAGCTTTCCACGCTGAGCGCGGTTCTCCGCGAGAATCCCAAACCCGCCAGCCAGGTGGTCTCCGACGTCCCCCGCGATCTGGATCGCATCATCGCCCGCTGCCTGCGCAAGGATCCGGCCAGGCGCTTCCAGCACATGGCCGACCTGAAAGTGGCGCTCGAAGAGCTGAAGGAGGAGAGCGATTCGGGAACCGCGGAGATGGCGGCCGGCAGCACCGCCGCGCCCCTGTCGAAGACGCGGCTCAGGCTGCTGCCGGTAGCCGTGGCAGTCACGCTGCTGTTGGCAGCCGGCGCGGCCTGGTTCCTCCTGCGTCCCGCGTCGAAGACGCTGCCGCCGATGCGATCCGTTCCGCTCACAACCTATGCGGGCAGCGAAGGCCATCCCAGCTTCTCGCCCGACGGGAGCCAGGTGGCGTTCCATTGGAACGGCGAAAAGCAGGACAACTGGGACATCTACGTCAAGCTGGTGGAGGGTGGCACGCCCTTGCGGCTGACCACCAACCCCGCGGCCGATCACGGACCTGAGTGGTCGCCGGACGGGCGCCAGATCGCATTCATCCGCGAGGGAGCCGGGGTATACGCAATCGCTCCACTGGGAGGCACGGAACGAAAACTATTAGACGGGCACGCGGACGCAGTGGCGTGGATGCCCGACAGCCAGTCCCTCCTGATCAGCACCGCGGAAAGCCACCAGCAGCTCCACCAAATTGTCCGGCTCGACCTGCGCACCGGCGAAACGCGCCCCGTCACCTCGCCGCCCCCGCAGGCCAATCCGGGCGATGGAGATTACGATCCCGCCGTGTCTCCGGATGGCCGGACTCTGGCTTTCTTGCGGCGGGTGGGGTCGTCTGTGGACATTTACTTGCAGCCGCTGGCCGGTGGACCGGCTCGCCGCCTTACCAAGCGCAGCCAGCAGCTAGGCGGCCTGGCTTGGGCCAGTAACCGGGAGGTCCTTTTCTCTACCGTGAGCTCGGCATCCGGCTCCATGTGGCGACAGGTTGCCGACGGAAGCTCCGAGCAGCAGCCCGTGACGGGAGTACTGGACGGCGCCCGCTATCCGGCGATCGCGCATCCGGCCAACGGCGCGGACCGCATGGCTTATGCCCGCATTGTGAGCGATACCAACATCTGGCACATGGAGATCGCTCCCCACGCCAACGGCGGCGTCCGAACGGTCGCCGAGCCCGCACCAGTGATTGCCTCCACGCTCACCGACCATTCCCCGCAGTTCTCGCCCGATGGCAAGCGGATCGTCTTCGCGTCGGATCGCGACGGTTACCTGGAGATCTGGGTGAGCGCCAGCGACGGCTCGGGCGCCTCGCAGTTGACCACGCTCAAGAGCTCGCGCAGCGGATCGCCGCGGTGGTCCCCCGACGGAAGGCAGATCGTTTTCGACTCCCTGGCATCCGGCACCAATGACATCTGGATGGTGGGGTCCGAAGGCGGCTCTCCCAAACAACTCACCACCGAACCTTCCAACGACGCCCGGCCGAGCTTCTCGCGCGATGGCCGCTGGATTTACTTCCGCTCGGACCGTTCCGGTTCCCAGCAGATCTGGAAGATCCCGTCATCCACGCCCTTCAAGCCGGCGGTTCAGGTGACGCAGAACGGCGGCTTTGATGCCGGCGAGTCCACGGACGGCAAGCTCCTCTACTTCACCAAGGCCCTTGCGGGCGGAGGCCTTTGGAGCATGCCGGTGGAGGGCGGCGAGGAAACGCCGGTCCTCCCGCAGGTGAGAGGCGGGCTTTGGGCGGCGGCCGAAAATGGCATCTACTTCCTCGATCTTGCGGCTCTGTCGCCCGACGGTGTCACACCGCTCGTGTGGTTCAGCTTCGCCGCGCACAAGCTGGTCCAGATTGGCGCGGTCCGCAAACCGATCCTCGCCAACGCGCCGGCCTTAACCGTGACACGCGACGGCCGCTGGATCGCGTGGGCGCAAATCGATCATGAGGATGCGGACTTGATGCTGGTCGAGAACTTCCGGTAGCCGCCTATGCGACTTTCCGTGCTCGCCTGCTGCTTGGTTCTGGCCGCCGCCCACGCGCAGGATTTCGCAGCGCTTCACTGGCGCAACATCGGGCCCAACCGCGGAGGCCGCTCCATCGCCATCGCCGGCAGCGCCCAGCGCCCCAACGAATACTATTTCGGCGCCACCGGCGGCGGACTTTGGAAAACCACCGATGGCGGCACTTCCTGGGCGCCTGTGACCGATGGCCAGATCCATTCTTCGTCGGTGGGTGCGGTGGCGATCGCGGAATCCAATCCCGACATCGTGTACCTCGGGATGGGCGAAACCGAATTGCGCGCCAGCATCCTGCTGGGCGACGGCCTGTACAAATCCATCGACGCCGGAAAAACGTGGCAGCATATCGGGCTCGAGAAAACGCAGACCATCGCGCGCATCCGCATTCACCCGCGCAATCCGGACGTGGTCTGGGTGGCCGCGCTGGGCCATCCCTACGGGCCGAACGAGGAGCGCGGCGTCTTTCGGACCAAGGACGGCGGCCGCACCTGGCAGCGGGTGTTGTATCGGGGTAATCTCGCCGGCGCCATCGACCTGGCGCTCGATCCGCAGAATCCCGACATGCTCTACGCTTCGATTTGGGACGTCTACCGCAAGCCCTGGCTGCTCTCGAGCGGCGGGCCGCTCAGCGGACTCTTCCAATCTACGGACGGCGGCGACACCTGGAAGGAGATCACGCGCAATCCTGGCCTGCCGCAGGGTGTGCTCGGCAAGATCTGCGTCAGCGTCTCCGGGGCCGATTCCCAGCGCGTCTACGCCACCGTCGAAGCCGACGGCGGCGGGGTATTTCGTTCGGGCGACGCCGGCGCCACCTGGGTGCGGGTCAACGAGGACCGCGCCCTCCGCCAGCGCGCCTTCTATTACACGCGCACCTATGCCGACCCGCGCGACCGCGACACCGTCTACGTCCTCAATGTGGAGTTCTTCCGGTCCACCGATGGCGGCAAGACCTTCCGCACTCTTCAGACGCCTCACGCGGACCATCACGACCTGTGGATCGCGCCTGACAACCCGAAGCGCATGGCGCAGGCCGATGATGGAGGCGGCAGCGTCTCGCTCAATGGCGGCCAGACCTGGACCCGCCAGGAGTATCCCACCGCGCAGTTCTATCACGTGGCCGCGACCACCGACATTCCCTACCACGTCTGCGGCGCGCAACAGGACGATGGCACCGCCTGCGTGGTCAGTTCTACCGGTTTCGGCGCGCAGGAGTCCGAAGGCCCGCGGCGCCAAGTGGTCTACTCCGTTGCGGGAGGCGAGGCCGCTTACATCGCGCCCAGCCCGTCCAACCCCAACATCTTTTTCTCCGGCACGCAAGCCGGTTTGATGACCCGCTTCGACCGCGCATCCGGCGAGACTCGCGACATCACCGTCGATCCGCTCTTCTTTTCCGGCATGCCCGCGCAATCGCTGCGCGAGCGCTGGCAGTGGGTGTTTCCGATCGTGCTCTCGCCCCTCGATCCCAAGGTGCTCTATGCCTCCTCGCAGCATCTCTGGAAGAGCGCCAACGAAGGGCAGAGCTGGCAGCGCATCAGCCCCGATCTCACGCGCGCGGCCCCCCAGACGCTCGGCGATTCGGGTGGCCCCATCACCAAGGACCAGAACGGCCCCGAGATCTACGCCACCATCTACTCCGTGGCCCCCTCGCGCCGCGATCCGAACACCATCTGGACGGGCTCGGATGACGGCTTGGTTTACCTGACTCAGGATGGCGGGAAAAACTGGAACAAGATTACGCCTCCCGATCTGCCCGAGTTCAGCCGCATCAGCATGGTGGAGGCTTCGCCGCACAAGCCCGGCACCGCGTATCTCGCGGCCAAGCGCTACGAGCTCGACGATCTGCGCCCGCTGGCTTTCCGCACCGACGATTACGGCCAGAGCTGGACGGCCATCACCGCCGGCATCGCCGCCAACGATTTTGTGCACGTGGTCCGCGAAGATCCCGAGCGCGCCGGCCTGCTCTACTGCGGCGCCGAGCACGGAATGTATGTGTCCTTCGACGACGGCGCTCACTGGCGGCCGCTCTCGCTCAACCTGCCCGATACCCCGGTGGTCGATCTCCTCGTCAAAGATAATGACTTGGTCATCGCCACTCACGGCCGATCGTTCTGGGTGCTCGACGACATCGCCATGCTGCGTGAGTGGAGGCCGGAGATTTCGCGCTCCCCGATGCATCTCTTCGCGCCGTGGCCGGCCATCCGCGGAGTGCGCGCGGCGTCCCTCGATTTCTTTCTGGCGCAGGCGCCCGCCCGCGGGTCTCTCGAGATCCTGGCGCCTGATGGCAGCGTGGTGCGCAGTTTCCCCTGCCGGCCAACCACGTGCCGCGCCGGAACCAACCGCGTCGGCTGGAACCTCACTTACTCTGGCCCCGTGACATTTCCCGGACTCGTTCTGCGTTACGCCAGCCCGAACGAGGGCCCCGAGGCGCCTCCGGGAACGTACCAGGTGAGCCTCACCGCGGATGGGCGGACCGAGACAAGTCCGCTCGTCGTGCGCCGCGATCCACGAGTCCCCGGCGTCTCGGATGCCGATCTACAGCGCCAGTTTCAGCTAGCGATCAAGATTCGCGACGCCGAGAGCCAGGCCCACCAGGTGGTGATCCGGATTCGCGAGATCAACGCCCAGATTCGCGGCCGCAAGCTCGCGGCGGGCGAAGCACTCGCGAGAAAGCTGAGCGATATCGAGGAGTCCCTCTACCAGGTGCGCAACCGCAGCCCTCGCGACACGCTGAACTATCCCATCCGCCTCAACAACCAACTCGCCGTGCTCCAACGCCTGGTCGGCATGGGCGACTACCCGCCCACCGAGCAACAGGAAACCGTCTATCGCGGGTTGGCGGAAAAGCTCGGCCAGATTCGCGACGCCTTCCAGACCGCGATCGTGGTCGACCTGAAGAATTTGAACGCGCTTTTGACGGCGCAGCACCTGGAACCCGTCCGTTAATCCGTGTGGCGCAGACTCTCAGTCTGCCGCGTCCCCACTCATGGGGACGCTCGCTTCAAGTCGGAGTATATGGCAGTGGTATGGTATGAGTATGGCAACCAAAGTCACGTTTACTTTGGACGCTGAGACCGTTCACCGCATCGACGATGCCGCCGAACGCCTGGCCAAGCCGAAAAGCCAGATCGTCCGTGAGGCCGTGGCGGACTACCACAGCCGCATCGGCCGCCTGAGCGAGAGCGAGCGGCAAAGGATGCTGAAGGTTTTCGACACCCTGGTGCCGCTGATACCCGCCCGCCCACAGCACGAAGTCGAAGACGAGTTGCGGGAGATCCGCCGGGCGCGGCGATCCGGCGGGCGCCGGTCGACATCCGGGAAGCGCAAGTGATCGTTCTGGACACTTCGGTGCTGATCGATGGGCTGACTGGCTTGAAGCGGTCGGGGCTTGCGATCCGCGGTTCGCTCGCGGAAGGCGAGCGGATTCTGCTGCCGGCGTTGGTCCTCTATGAGTGGTTGCGCGGACCGCGTCTCGTGGAGGAACTGGCCGCGCAGGAAGCGCTTTTCCCGGCGAGCTCGGCAATTCCCTTCGGCCCCGAAGAGGCCATCGTCAGTGCCGATCTCTATCGCGCCGTCAGGCGCCCGTGCAGCCGCGAGGTCGATCTGGCGATCGCCGCCTGTGCGATCGCGCGCGAGGCACAGCTTTGGACCCTGAACATAGACGATTTCCGCGACGTGCCCGGCCTTCGCCTGTACGGTCAGCCACAATGATGTGTCATCCCAACCCCGACCCCGGTCTACGAGATTCCGTCGTTCGTCTCTTTCAGCCTCGGACTCACATGGAGGAAGGGAACACCTGCCAGGAATGTCACGGTCCCGTCGCCGAGCGCGACCGTTTGTACCCGTGAACTGTTCCTTCTGCCACCAACCGCGCTAGCCTGGATGGAACCGTTTCAGCGTTGCGAATGCTGCAAGAATTTGTGGGGCGGACCCCTGTCCCTGGAGTTTATACATTTTTGTCGGAGAGTTCTGTGCCTGGGGGGCCACTACCTACCTTGAGTGCGCCAAGCCCGAAGGGCGAAAGATAGTAGCCCACGGCGCACAGCCGTGGGTAACATGTCACGAGTCGATGCAGCCCCGGAACGGGGCGTAAGTTTATGCCACACAGCTTTGCTGCCCTGCTCGTTCATCTCATCTTCTCCACGAAGAACCGTACCCCTGACTTGTCGCCCCAACTCGCCGCCCGCCTTTTTCCCTATATGGGCGGCATTGTCAGGGAGCGGAAGGGTGTTCCGCTGATCATCAACGGTCCGCCAGATCACGTTCATCTGCTGGTGTCCCTTCCCGCCACCGAGTCGATCGCGGAGTTGTTGAGAGTGGTGAAAACCAATTCGTCGCGCTGGGTGCACGAGCAGTTTCCGGACCAAAAACGGTTCGGCTGGCAGGCTGGATACGCCGCCTTCACGGTAAGCGGTTCCCGAGCGGCTGCGGTGACGGAGTACATCGCGGGACAGCAGGAGCACCATCGCAGGGTATCGTTCCAGGAGGAGTTTCTGACGTTCTTGCAGAAGCATGGCATAACGCACGATGCGCGCGATCTGTGGGGCTGAGGCAAGTCTTACGCCCCGTCCGGGGCTCGACACTACCGCACGCTGATTCCGCACGGCTGACGCCGTGGGCTACTATCTGTCGCCCTTCGGGCTCGATGCTCGACCGATCAAGCATGTACAAACTCCAGCTACCGGGTTTCAGCCGGTAGTTGGACCCGCTGAAAGGGGGTCCGCAGGCTGAAAGCCGGCTGAAAGCCTGCCCCACAAAACAGCATTGCCGGACCAAGATGTTCTTAGGTTAGCGCTTATTGGGGTCCGCCCCACGGGTGATGCCGAACATTCGACTGTGGAGTGAAGCTCCGCCGGCGTCCCATTACCCCTCAGCATTGCGGTAGTTCACCCGCAGTAAAGTTGTGGAACAATCGCGCCGATAAGTCTACAGGTGCTCCTAGACTCGGAGCCCGGGAGTTGAAGCTCATGACCCGACCCTTGCGGACTGCCAGGCCGATCAACCGTTCCGCCCGCCTCATGCTGGCGTTTCTCGCCGCGTGGCCCCTTGCCGGGGGCGATGGAAAGGCCGATCCGTCCGCGCTCGCCACGCTCAGCCTCGAAGACCTGATGAACGTGGAAGTGACTTCGGTGACGCGCCGCAGCCAGCCTCTTTCCAACTCCGCCGCGGCGATTTTCGTGATTACCAGCGAAGATATCCGCCGCTCCGCGGCCACCACCGTGCCCGAGTTGTTGCGCATGGTGCCCGGATTGATCGTCGCCAGGCTGGATGGGAACAAATGGAGTGTCTCCTCGCGTGGTCCCGGCGGGCGTTATGTCGCCAATCTCCTGGTCCTGATCGACGGGCGGACGGTTTACTCCCCCCTCTTCTCAGGCGTGTATTGGGAAGACCACGAATTCGTGCTCGAAGACATCGATCGCATTGAGGTCATTCGCGGTCCCGGCGCCGTGGTCTGGGGCTCCAATGCCGTCAGCGGAGTCATCAATATCACCACCAAGAGCGCCAGGAAGACCAAGGGCGACCTGGTCTCGGCAACCGCCGGCAACCTCAACCAGGGCGTCGTTCAGATGCGTCACGGCGGCGACTTGGGCGACTCCGGCGCTTACCGCATCTTCGGACGCATGGGGCGCTACGGGGACCTCGTGGACAGTTCGGGCCACCCGGTGCACGATGGCTATTCCACCAACATGGGTGGCTTCCGCATGGACCTCGACCAAGGTCCTGACACCCACTGGATGATGGAAGGCTCGCTGCAAACCGGCACCGTGGACCAACGGGACCTATCTCCGTCCCTGGTGACGGGCAACACCGCCATTGTGGACAGCAGCGGCGAAGTGTCGGCGGGGCACGTTCTGACCCGTTGGAGCCGCGACCGCGCGGACGGCGGCGAGACCCGCGTGCAACTTTACTACGACTGGTACGACCGCAAGCCATTCCTCAGTGAAGAGCGCCAAACCGTCGATCTCGACATCAGCCACAGCCTGCAACTGGGCGGGCGCCACACTCTCATCGCCGGCGGAGGCTACCGCGAGTCGTGGGACTCCATCCCCGTCACGCCTAGAATCAGCCTGTTGCCACCGCGCGAGAGCATGGGCCTCGCCAACTTCTACCTGCAGGACCAGATCCGGCTGGGCGAGACCACTTCATTCAGCGTGGGCGCACGCACCGAGTACAGCCCGCCCTCCGGCGCATCGTTTCAGCCGGCCGTCCAGTTCCTGTGGACCCCCGGCAGCCGGCACAGTGTCTGGGCGTCGGTCTCCCGCGCTTTGCGCATGCCATCCCGGGGCGAAGAGGGCTTCGACCTGCTGTTCAGCGTCCTTCCCACCTCTGTCACGGGTGCCCCGTTGCCGCTATCGGTGACCGCTCTCGGGGAGCGCCAGATGCAGCCGGAAAAGCTCATCAGCTACGAAGCCGGCTACCGGAATCAGGTCTCCCGCCGGCTGAGTCTCGACCTGGCGACCTACTATTACGATTATCAGGATCTGCGGGCCTTCGTCTCATCCGGCGTACCCTCTTTGGTATTCGATCCGGCGCCACACCTCAACATCGACATCCTCATGGTCAATGGGAGGAGAGCCCACATTTGGGGTGGGGAGCTGAGCATGAACTACTCGGTTTCGGACCGCTGGCGGCTGTCGGGGTCGTACTCCCGTCTCTCCCAGCGCCAGGAACTGGACCCGGGAGTGTGGAACGGAGGCATGGGGGCGCTGCCACAAGCTCTGGCCACACTTCGATCCCAGACGGATCTCACCCGCAAGCTGCTTTGGGATACGGACGTATGCTTTACCGGCCGGCTGTTCGATCCAGGGGTGCCACTCTCGCCGTTGGCGCTGATCCAGCCCTCCGGCAACCCGGGGCAAGTAATTCGCCTCGATACCCGGCTGACCTGGAGGGTATCGAGGGCCTGGGATCTGACGGCGGGAGGTGAGAACCTGCTCCAGCCACGCCATCTGGAAATGGTGCCGGAGGCGATCCTGGTCGGCAGCCAGGTTCCTCGCTCCTGGCTGGTTCGGCTCAACTGGCGCCACTGACCGCGGAGCGCGCGGGTCGAAATTGATGAGCCTTAAGAGACACATCATGGGTACGGTGGCAACGGTGCTACTGGTGGCACAGTCGTTGTCGCCTTACCTGGCAGCCCGCGCGGCCGAGCTCGATGCCGCCACCGAGGATGATCTGCGGGCAGCCTTCCTCCTCAACTTCGCCCGGTTTGTCACCTGGCCGGGGGAACATGCGGAAGGTCCCACGCCCCTCGTTATTTGCATCGTCGCCAATCCGGGCTTGGCCACTGTGCTCCACGCGCTCGTTGCCGGCCAGACAGTCCGCGGCCGGCCTCTGGTTGTGCTCTCTCTCAAAGCACTGCCGCCGCCCTCCGCGGTGCATATTCTCTATCTCACGACCCGCCAGAGGCAACCTACCCAGTGGCTCCCCGGGAACGCCGGCGCCGCGATACTAACCATCTCCGACAATCCGGACTTCTGCCGGCTCGGCGGCATGATCGCCCTCTATTCCGAAGGCCGCCGCATGCGTTTCGAGATCAATCAGGAGTCCCTGCAGCGCAGGGGCTTGCACGCCAGTTCCAAGCTGTTGGCGCTCTCCAGATCCGGCGGAGGCACGCCATAGTCATGCGACTGGCCCGCTGGCGCTGGAAAGATTCGATTCAGGCAAAGTTCACCCTGGCCATGGTCGGTTGTGCCGGCGCCGTCATCATCCTGGCCCTGGGCGTGGTTGGCGGATACCAGTTCGCGCGCGACCGCAACGCCACGCTGCGCCAGTTGACCAGCGTCGCCAGAGTGGTGAGTGCCAATAGCTCGGCGGCACTCTCTTTTCGCGACGACGAAGCCGCGGCGGAAGCCCTCAAAGCCGTGGCGGGCGTCCCCGGGGTCGTCGGCAGCGCCCTGTACTCCGATGATGGGCGCTTGTTCGCCTCCTGGCAGAGAGGCGGCCCGGAAGCGATACCGCCGCCGGAATGGAAGGAAGGTCGGACCGTTGTGCGCCACAACGGGCTGGTGTACATCACCGAACCGGTCTCGCTCGGCGAGAAGCGGATCGGCGCCGTGGTGTTGTCGTACCAGGAACCGGGCATCGCCGCCCGCGCCGCGGGATACCTGCTCATCGGCGGCGGCATCCTCCTGCTGGCGGTCGGTCTGTCCATCGTCATCTCGCGGTTGCTCCGTGGCGTCCTGGTCCAGCCCTTGTTGCGCCTCACATCGGCCGCCCGCGACGTAGCGGCGCGCCAGGATTACGGCTTTCGAGTGGGCAAAACCAGCTCGGATGAAATCGGATTGCTCACCGATTCCTTCAACCAGATGCTGCAGCAGCTTAGCCTCCGGGAGGCCAAGCTGCAGGATTATCATCGCCATCTGGAGTCCGAGGTCGCCGTCCGCACCCGCGAGCTGTCCGCCAAAAACGTAGAGCTGCTTGCCGCCAAGGACGCTGCGGAAGCCGCCGCACAAGCCAAGAGCGCGTTTCTCGCCAGCATGAGTCACGAGATCCGCACGCCCCTGAATGCGGTCGTCGGTATGACCAGTCTGCTGCTGGACCGCTCTCTGCCTGCCGACGAGCGGGACTTCGTGGAGACCATCCGCCTCAGCACCGACAACCTGCTGACCATCATCAACGAGATCCTCGATTTCTCGAAGATCGAGGCGCAACGCATGGAGCTGGAAAGCCGGCCATTGGATATTCGGCTTTGCGTCGAATCCGCGGTCGACCTGGTCGCCAGCCAGACCTCGGAGAAGCAACTGGAGCTGCTCCAGCACATCTCCGCCGAGGTGCCCGCATCGGTTCTGGGCGATGAGACCCGCCTCCGCCAGATTCTCCTCAACCTCATCGGCAACGCCGTGAAGTTCACCGAACGAGGGCAGGTGCTGGTGATGGCGCATTCCCATCCCCTCGAACACGGCCGCCACGAGGTCGCATTTGACGTCATCGACACCGGCGTGGGAATACCGGAAGACCGCCGGGGGAAACTGTTTCAGTCCTTCACCCAGGCGGATTCTTCCACCACGCGCCGTTTTGGCGGCACCGGACTCGGCTTGGCCATCAGCAGCCGTTTGGCGGAGATGATGGGCGGGTCCATCTCCGTCGAGAGCCAGCTCGGACAGGGCAGCACCTTCCGCGTGCGCCTCCCCATGCAGGGAATCGATGATGCGGACAACCCGCGCGCATCCGACGGCGCTCCATTGCTGGCCGGTCGCCGGGTGCTGGTGGTTGACGACAACCAAACCAGCCGCCTGATTCTGCAGTCGAAGACCGGTTCCTGGGGCATGATCGGCTCGCTCGCCGCCGGGGCGCAAGAGGCCCTGGAGTGCCTCGCCCGGGAAGCACCCTTTGACGCAGTTCTGGCCGACATGCATATGCCGGGACAGAGCGGCCTGCATTTGGCCCGCGAGATCCGCCTCCGCATGGGTGACCATGCGCCTCCAGTGCTGCTGCTCACTCCGCTGGGCTCGCTCGCAGAGGCTAAAGGAAATTCCGGGGTCAGAGCCTGCGTCGTCAAGCCGGTCAAGGATGGGATGTTGCGCGCGGCCTTGCTCGAAGCGCTGGGCCAGAGCCCGCCTCCCACCGCCGCGACTCTGCCCGAAGCGCTTCCGCAAGAGCACCCCTTCAGCCACTGGCGATTTCTGCTGGTGGAGGATAACCACGTCAACCAGAAAGTGGGCCTTTTGCTTCTCAAGAGATTAGGCTGTCGCGCCGATGTCGCCGGCAACGGGCTGGAATGTGTGCGGGCCTTCGAAGGCCGGGATTACGACGTGGTCCTGATGGACATGATGATGCCCGAAATGGACGGACTCGAAGCCACCCAGAGAATCCGTGCGACCTTGCCGCCGGCGCGCCAACCGATAGTGATCGCTCTTACGGCCAACGCCATGCGCGAGGATCTCGCCATGTGCTTCAGCGCCGGCATGAACGACTTCCTGAGCAAGCCGATCCAATTGGCCCAACTGGCCGCGGCGTTGGAACGCGCCTGGGATCGGCGCGTCCAGCCTGAGCGCCAACCGCCCGCCAGATTCATCGACCCCGCCTGCCCAGTTCCGGTTTCCTAAGTCGCGGCTCCGAACGGAGCCGCGCGCGTCGGCAAGTGGTCTTGCCCGGCTCGTGTCGACGCTTCGCGGCGGTTGAAGAATGTCTTTAAACAATATGTGGGATTACGTACATTCATTTCTTGAAATCCTCTTTATCGATAACGCCCTCCATCGTTAACGCTGCTGGTTCCAGACCCACTGATGAGAGGGTCTCACTGGTGGCTCCATTTTACTATCCAGACGCCGATTGACGAACACGGGATTCGGGCCTATTATTCGTTTTGAAAGCCATTACTGCTGCGATCTGGGGTTTCGGAGAAGCCACTCGAGGCCCTTGTGGGTGGAAGCAGATGAAAGCCATTGTCATTCCAGATGACGACCTGAAGCGCCTCGAAAAGCGCTTCGGCCCCGGCGTCCGGCCTTCGGCACTCGCGAGAATTTACCCGGTTTTGCTCGCCAAAAGTGACCCACCCAAACCGCGCGAAAGAGCCGTT
>Ga0209415_10005494_pt1 | contig 22745 bp, 16 predicted proteins | sample PeaSoiSIISIP2007_FD_187696 | JGI IMG/M metagenome (GOLD analysis project Ga0209415, IMG submission 187696) | Peat soil microbial communities from Weissenstadt, Germany - SII-SIP-2007 (SPAdes) (version 2) | ecosystem: Environmental > Terrestrial > Soil > Wetlands > Peat | place: Germany... | reverse complement strand
GATCGTCGTCGTGCTCGCGCTGGACCCGATGGTCGCGCTGCCCGCCGTCACGACGCCGCCGCTGGGGCGCGCGTTCGCCGCAAGCTGCGCCCGGCCGGGGGTTGCCAGCAGGAGGGACGCGACGGTCCCCAGAGCGGTCCGCGACAGCAGCATCGCCCGTCCGCGCAGCGCCTCGGGGAGCCATGCCACCTGGCCTCGTGCCTTGCTCGCCATCACCGCCCCTTTTACGTCCTCTCGCGCCGACCCGCGCACGCCCACGGCGGCACCGGCCAACGAAGCGCATCCATCCCGACCCGGCCGTACGCCACAAACTAGCCCATATCATTACAGAGGCGTCTGGTCGGGTGCGGCATCGTGCCCGACGGCGGAGCGCAGTGCAATGCGGCGCGCCCGGCGTCCCTAGCACGCGCGTGATATCTTTCCACGTCCCGTGTCCCAATTGAACAGAAAATGATGGATCGCACAGGGAAACCGGGTGAATTGGGCTGCTGATTGCCGTCCGTCATCCGGGCGCCCGCCTGGCCTCGACTCATGCCCCGGTGCGCGCGCCCGGATGCCAACCTTGCCGAATCCCCCCCCTCGCCGAAAAGCCCATTGGCCCGATTGCCCTGCCGGGTCCCAAGGGACCGGGCCCGCCGGCACGCTGCCGGCGGCTCCATCGGGGCCAACGACTTTCATTGCCCGGTCCGTCGTTGCGCATATCGCGCAGGCGGAATCCGGGCTAGTGTGGCGTCTCCGTCGGGGACATCGCAGGGGTAGGAATGAGCACGAAACACCAAGCCGAAGAAGCGGAGCATGTCGGGCACAGCAACAAGCACGCCGCGCTGGTGATCGCGGTGCTGGCCGCCGCGCTGGCGATCTGCGAGCAGCAGGCCAAACATGCGGAAGTCGAATTGACCGAGAAGGCGGTCCTCGCCGCGGATACCTGGAACGAGTACCAGGCCAAATCGATCCGCGCCGCGACCGCGCACGACCTCGCCAGCATCGTCGGTAGCTTCGACGACCCGGCTTTGCCGGAGCGTCTGACGCGGCGCCAGAAGGTGATGACACAGCTCGCCGAGGACGAGAAGCATTACAACAGCGACCCGAAGACCGGCAAGGAGGTGCTCGCCGAGCGGGCCAAACGCTATGAGGAGGAGCGGACGTCGGCCATGGAACGCTCCCATTCGCTCGACAACTCGGCCGCGGCGCTGGACCTTGGCATCGTGCTTGCCACCGCCTCGGTGATCACGTCGGCTGGGCCGCTGCTGGTGTTCTCCTACGTCATGGGCACCATCGGCATCGTGCTGGGGGTCGGCAGCCTCATCGCGCCCGCGATGTTCGTGTTCTGACGGGCCGCCGGTGGGTCACCCGTCGGCATCCTCCGGGGCGGCTCGTGCCAGCGCCAGCAGGTGGCTGCGATAGCTGACGGTGCTGCGCTCGTGCAGTCTTGTCTGCCACGGCCAGGCCGCCGTCTCCTCCAGCAGGCGCAACCCGGCGACCGACTGGGGGTGCTCCCCCTCGGTGAGCAGTGACCGCAGGAACGGCTCGGCCGCGCCGCGATGCCCCGCCCGCTGGGAGTGTCCGCCGATCCAGGTTTCCATCGGCGTGGCGCGGGTCGACCAGTCGTACGGGGTCGCCAGCAGCATCCGCCCCTCGCGGCGCAGCACCTCGGCCAGGCCGGCGAGCAGGCGACGCGGCTCCGCCACGCAGTCAAGCACGTTCAGCGCCGCGACGAGATCGGCGGTGGCGGCAGCGAACGGCAGGGCCAGCGCGTCACAGGCCCAGAAATCCACGCGCTCGGCCCCGGCGAGGGACACCGCGAAGCGCCTTCGGTCGTAGACCAGCCCGATCCGCCGGCGCGGGTAGCTGACCGTGCCGTGCAGGGCGCCGTGCGCCAGGCGCAGCAGGCCGAGATGCATGTCGACGCCAAGCACCAGCGCCCGCTCATGACGCTGCGCCAGGGCGAACGCGCCGCGCCCGGCGCCACAGCCGACATCCAGCGCACGCTCGACGCCGTCGATCGGTCCGGCCATGTCGAGTAGGCGGTCGAGGCAGCGACGCACCGCGCCGGGCACCGGGCCACGCACTGGGCCATCCTCGGCCGGCGCCTCATCCGGGTCGAGGTCCGCCCAGCCGTCCCAGGCATAGCTCGACACCGTCTGGCGCAGCACGTCGAACCAGCCGTCGGGGCCCATCGCGTCGCCGAACATGCTCTCCAGCAGCGGGTCGAGGTCATCGCGCAGCAGCAGTTCGATGCCCCGTTCGGTCAGCAGCGTCCGCAGCTCGGGCACGATCACCGGAATGCCGTCGATGATCGGGTATTCGTGCTGACAGCCCGGGTTGGGACACTGCAGGATCCCGCTGATCACCTCGTCCGCCCGCTCGGCGCGCACCTCGGCGAGCACCAGGACGTGCCGGCCGGCGCCGGTGCGGGCGCAATGCGGACAGTGTGGCGCGAAGGCGGCGAAGTGCCCGCGGCGCACCGCGGGTCAGCCGCCGATCATCACGGTGGGAGCGCCCGGGCCGGTGATGGTTCCGCTCGGTCCGGGGATCGGCCCGACGCATGCCGCGTGCGTCGTCGGATCGCCGACGCGCGCGGCGGGAAGCTTGCCGATCATGACCGTGGCCGACCCCTTGGCGATCATCCCAGGCCCGCCCGGCACGCAGGCGGGGATCATGCAGGGCTGGGTCTGATCGGTCGCCCGTGCGGCCGGCATGCCGGCGATGGTGACGGTCGGGCAGCAGGGGGGAATGATCTGCAACGGCATCGGCGGGTGCGGCACCGGCGTGGGGACGAGTGCCGCCGGATGGATCGGGGCATGGCAATGCGGCCCTGACTGCAGGACCATGTCTGTCGCGCGCGCGGCCGGAGGTGCCATTTTACGTATCCCGATCATGTGCGGCAGCAATGCTAGCGGATTTTTTCCGCGACGGGAATCACCTGATCGTGCCCCCCCGTGGCGCCGCCTGCGGACCGGGTGGTGCCGCTATCGCGGAGTTGATCCGCGAAACGTTCCCGCATATTAACGCCACGTTGCATTCTCGCGCCGGTTCCGCGTATCGTGACACCATAACAACGTGACGCGCGCGGCGCCGCCACGGGAATCAGTTGAGGGGACGCGGGATGGACAGCCCTGTCAAACTCTACAGCGATGCGGTGACGTCAGCAAACAAGACGCTCGGCAAGGACGGCAAGCTGCCGAAGCCGCGTGTGGACCTGCTGAAGACCCTCGACGAGGGCATCAAGACACTCAATGGGCTCAACAAACAGCGTGAGGGGATGGAGAAGACGATCGTTGACGTCGAGGCTGCCATAGCGAAGATCAAGGGGGCGGCGAAACAGTATGGCGACCTCGTCGGCGGCGACGACTTCGGTCTCGACGCCAAGGATCCGAAGAACAAGAAGCTCATCGCCGAAGTCAGCAAGACCATGCTCGCTGCATTGCAGGGCGTCGAGGACATCATGGATACGTGGTCCGGCTGGATGGACAAACTGGACAAGGTGCTGACCGATCTGAGCCGTCTCGACAAATAGCCGCGCCTGGCCGCCGGCGCCGCGCCGCCGCGTGGCGAACCCGTCCAAGGCGGCGCGTCGTGCCGGGCTGGGCCAGGATCATCGATGAACGAGTCGCCGGCTGGTGCAGCGGTGGGCCTGCGCGTTGCGCGAGGCGGCCGTATCTGGTCGGTTGCAAACTCACGGACGGACGGCCGCCCGGGCTTCGTCGGGGCAGGCTCCGCCGGTTCGCGGGCCGGCCATGCCAAAGTCGAGCGGTCATTGTCGGACAGTCCATTGGCGCCTGCGAGATGGTACCGCCCGGTCGGGTTGCCGGGCGGATCCCCGGGACACCTCGCCGCAGTGATGCCCCGGTCATCCGGGCCGAAGTGCCGCCGGCGCTTCGCTCCAGCGTCGCGGTCCGCGCTATTTCTTCCCTTTCTTTTCCAGATCGCTGACCCGTCCCTCCAGTTTCTTCATGTCATCGCGCGTCGATTTGGCATTGTCCGCGATGACCTTGTTCATATCCTTGTCGTAATCATCCTGAGTCTTTTGCAGACGGACCGCTTCCTTGAGGCCGCTCTCCAAGGCCTCAAGCCGCTTGTAGACCTTTTGCAGGTCGTCCAACGTGACGTCATCGCCCATGGTCGAATCTCCTGGTCGCTGTTGGGACCTTCGCCGCGGCCTGCCGCGACGCGCCACCGCGCCGTGAAGTTGCTCGATCCGAACAGATTGGCGCGACGGCGGCAAGCACCTCGCCGGCAGGATGGCCCGGAATTGCCGCCTGATCGCAACAGAGGTTCGTGATTTCACGTGGTCGTGATCCCAGCTTCACCGGCAGTGTTGCGCGCGGCTGGGGTTGGCGTCGAGCAGACCGCGCATCGCCCGGTAGCGATGGGCGCCGCGGCGCCGGCGCTCCGTGTCGGTGCCGATGCCTGCCGATTTTTGCCCGCCAATAGTCCCGATTCCACCCGATCCGGGCTTGCTCTAGCATGGTCGCCGGCACCGCGCGGCGCGGACGCGACGCGCGTCGCGTCCGCCTGTATGCTGCGCCGGCAAGGAGATGCTGATGGGTTGCTTCTGCCATAAATCCCTGCTGTCGCTGCCGTTGCCGAGCCTCGACATCTCGGCCTCGGTGGTGCTGCCCGGCATGAATATCCCGCTCGGCCTGTCGGCCTACCTCAACGCCGCCGGGCTGCCGGCGGAGCCCTGGCAGCCGGACCCGGCCTGGCTGTCGCTGGCGCTGCCGCAACTGCAGCTCAGCCTGCAGGCGGTGGCGACGATCTCGGCGATGGCGTCGCTGCGGGCGCAGGTGCTGGCGCAATTCGGCATCGACCTGCTGATCCCGGGCCAGGCGATGGCGATGGCCCGGATCGTGGCGACCATGAATGCCAGGCTGTCGGCGATGGTCGATATCAATCCGCTGGGATGGCTCCAGTTGGCCAGGCTGAATGCCGCGATCGACGAGGTGAACCTCGCGCTGTCGCTCGGGCTGCTGCCGCCATCCCCGAGCATGATGCTGTCGCTGACGGTGCCGGGCGGCATTCCGATGCCGCGCTGGGGCAACTTCCTCGCCCTGCTGCGCGCGCTGGCCCCGATGATCGCCGCCACGGCACAGCTCAATGTCAGCCTGTCGGCGACCGCGGAGCTCGCCGCGGCGCTGCGGGTGATGGCCAAGCTGTCGCTGCCCGCGCTCGTTGCGCCGCAGTTCATGGCCAGCCTCACCGCGGCGCTGTCGGCGGTGGCGTCGCTGCAGGCGAGCCTCGGCGTCAGCCCGTTGACGCTGGGCTTTCCGGCGATCCAGTTGCGCGTGCAGGCCCGGCTTGCCGCCTTGCTGCCGACGCTGTCGGCGCGGTTCGGGGTCAACGTCTCGCTCCCCAACCTGCTCGCGCTGCTGCTGTCATTGCTGCCCAAGCTGCCGGTGATTCCGACCACCTTCGCAACCAGCGCGGTGGTGCAGGCGGCGATGCGGGCGCAGGCGATGGCCGCACTGAACTGGCAGGTGCCGCCGATGATCGCGGCGGTTCAGATCGGGCTGCCGACCTGCGCCCTCGTGGCCCAGCTCCAGGCGGCCCTGGGCATCACCGCGGTGCTGCCGTCGCCCTGCGGCTCAAGCTGCGACGCGGCGAAGCTGGCGCGCGCGCTGGCGGCATAGGCAGCCGCGGCCGCGCGTGCGAGCCGCGGGGCGAAACAGCGCGGCGCCTACCGCCCGAGGCCGGGTGGCGCGTCGATCACTGCGACTGCACCAATGATAGCTGTGTGCTGGAGATGACGGGCTTGAGCTTGCCGTGATGCTCCTGCTGTCGGTACTTCATCTCGATCTTGCGGCAGACGAACTTGTATTTTTCCTTCACCTCCTCGGGGCCACCACCGGTGTAGCCGGCCGAGGTCAGCAGCACCTCGAAGAATTCGATGCGCAGGTACGCGTAGGAGGCGACCTTGCCACTACCCTGGAATGTGCCATCGAGGCCCATTTCCAGGCCGCCCACCTTGCGCCGCACCAGCGTCACCTGTCCCCACGGCACTCGGTTAAAGCAGGACTGAAACATCACCGGGGACGAGAGATCCATGCGGCGGCTGAAAGAGAATTCCTGCATCTGCACCGCAAACATCTTGTTCAATGCGTCTTGGGTTGGCATGCTTGCGACCTGCGTCATCCCGGAAAACGGGGCGATCCCGCGGGCCTTGTTCTTCTTGTCCTTGCCGGTGTCGCCCTTTGACGTGCCGTCGTCCGGGGGGTCGTTCTCCCGCAGACCGATGTCGAGATCGAAGTCGTCGACCTCGAAGAACTTGTCTTTTGCGAAATCCTCGGTGAACTTATCCTTTGTGCTCACTATCGACTGGCCCTCAGCCTCGATACCGGGGCCGCCCGCGGTCTTCTGGAACATCATCAGCATATCGCCGGCGTCGTCCTTAGCCATATTCGCCTCCTTGTTGCAGGTATCGCCGTCGGCGGGCGGCCCGCACCGCCGCCATGATCATTGTGCCGGCACCCGTGACACCAGGCGCAGCGAGGCGGTCAGACCCTCCATCTGGAAATGCGGGCGCAGCAGGAACCGTGCCTCGTATTGGCCCGGGGCGTCGTCCCTGCCCTCCAGGGTCACGTCGGCCTCGGCCAGCGGATGCGTTGCCTTCCATTCCTCGCTGGAGTCCTGGGGATTGCCGTCGACATAGTTGATCAGCCAGTTATGCAGCCAGTTCTCCAGTTGGGCGCGATTCATCGAGCTGCCGACCTTGTCGCGCACCATGCACTTCAAATAATGCGCGAAACGGCAGCAGGCGAACAGGTAGGGCAGGCGCGAGGAGATGGTGGCATTCACGGTGGCCGCCCCGTCGGCGTATTCGCGCGGCTTTTGCAGCGACGGCACGCCGATGAATGCCGCGAAATCGGACCCCTTGCGATGCACCAGCGGGATGAAGCCGTTGTTCGCCAGCTCTGACTCGCGCCGCTCGCTGAGCGCGATCTCGGTCGAGCAGCGCCGGTCGACATCGCCGTCGGCGGTCGGGAAGGTCAGCACCGGCATCCCCTCCACCGCGCCCCCGGTATCGACCCCGCGGATCCGCACGCACCACCCATAAAGGCTGAATGCACGCGCCAGGTTGGCGGCCATCGCATAGGCGGCGTTGGTCCACAGATAGCGTCGCCCGTCCGGCCCCTCGACATCCTCCTCGAAGGCGAACCCGTCGACCGGATCGGTCCGCGCGCCGTAGGGCAGGCGAGCGAGGAAGCGCGGCAGGCAGAGGCCGAGATAGCGGGAGTCCTCGCTGTCGCGCAGGCTGCGCCAGGCGGTGTATTCCGGGGTCTGGAAGATGCGCGTCAGGTCGCGCGGGTTGGCCAGCTCGGCCCAACTGTCCATCTGCATGATGCTCGGCGCCGCCGCGGCGATGAACGGGGTGTGCGCGGCCGCCGCGGTCTGCGCCAGTTCGGCCAGCAACTGCACGTCCTCCGGCCGGTGGTCGAATTCGTAGTCGCCGATCAGCACCCCATAGGGTTCGCCGCCGAGCTGGCCGTACTCCTCCTCGTAGACCCGATGAAACAGCGGGCTCTGATCCCAGGCGGTGCCGTGGAACTTGCGCAAGCTTCGGCGGAGCTCGCGCTTGGAGATGTCGAACAGCTTGATCTTCAGCAGCGCGCCGGTCTCGGTGTTGGTGACGAGGAATTGCAGGCCGCGCCAGGAGGCTTCGATCTGCTGAAACTCCGGATGGTGCAGGACCAGATTGACCTGTTCGGCGAGCTGGCGGTCGATCTCGGCGATGATGGCTTCGATCGAGCGGCGCGGATCGGCGCCGATCAGGCCGGCGTAGCGCGGCACCCGGCGCCCCAGGTCGCGCAGCGCCGCGTGGATCGGCGGCTCGGCTGGCGGCAACGGCGCGGGGCGCGGCGCCGGCGGGCGCTTCAGCAGCAGCGTAAAATCGCCGTCCGCTTCCAGTTGCTCGCTCGCCATCCCGTGCTCAGCCGCCTCCCTGGATTGCCACGTCGGTTACCATGTCAGTTGATCGCGATCATCGCGCCCTTGAGCGTCATGTTGCCGTCAGCGCTCGCGCTGATCATCGCGCCGCTGATGGTGATGCCGGAGGTGCTGATGGCGATGCTGTTCGATCCCACCTTCAGGGTGATCGACTGTCCGGCACTGATCGTGCTGGACCCGGCCGACACGGTGATGGAGTGGTTGCCGGTCGAGACGGTCAGGCTGTCGTTGCCCTGCGAGATGGTGGTCGAGTTGTTGCCCTGCGAGACGGTGAGCGAGTTGTCCTTCTGCGAAACGGTGACCGAGTTGTTGCCCTTCGAGACGGTGAGCGAATTGTCACCGGTGTTGACCGTGATCGAGCGGTTGCCCTTGTCGATCGTCACCGTCTCGTCGTTCTTGACCAGCTTGTTGTAGTCCTTCTGCGCCTGGAAGTAGACCTCCTCGGAGCCCTTCTTGTCCTCGAAGCGCAACTGGTTGAAGCCGCCGCCGCCGGTGGATGAATTCGACTGGATGTTCGAGCGCGTCTTGTTGTCCGGCAGCGCGTCGGCCGGCATGTTGGTGGCGTTGTAGACGCAGCCGACGATGAGCGGTCGGTCCGGGTTGCCGTTCAGGTAGTCGACGACGACCTCCTGGCCGACGCGCGGGATGAACATGCCGCCCCAGCTCGAGCCGGCCCAGAGCTGCGCCACCCTGATCCAGCAGGACGCGGTGTCGTCCTGCGCGGCGCTGCGATCCCAGGGGAACTTCACCTTGATCCGGCCATAGGTGTCGGTGGTGATCTCGTCGCCACTGGCAACCACCACCTTGGCGGTCTGCGGACCGTGCATCCGCGGCCAGGGCGTGATCTCATCCAGCCGGAACGGGGTGGTGCCCGGCAGCGCGCGGAAGGTGCAGATGAAAGTGTCGGCGAGGCTGCTGCCCTCGACGCCGAGTGCGCCTCCCGCCTCGCCGAACGTGTATACGGCGCTGATCAGCAGGTATTCGCGGTTCTGCGCGTCGTCGGGGAAACCGGAAAGCGTGAAATGGCAGCCGGTGTAGAGCAGGCGTGAGTTGCTCGCACCCTGCAGGTTCAGCGCCTGCGCGGTGAAGCGCTGCATCCGCACATCGGAGATCTTCTGCCCGTCGGCGGCGGCGGGATAGGGACCGGGAAACTCGTAGATCTCGAAGCTGCTGTATGGGTGCTCCGCCGACTGCGTCGACTTCGCCGTCAGGTCGGCCGAGGGCGTGGTGAAGTTGTAGTCCTTGAACGTCGTCTTCCCCGGCTGCAGGCGCTGATCGGCCGTCCATCCCCAGACGTGGTCCTCGACGGTGCTATGTTGCGTCTGCCTGAAGATGAACGGGATCGCCTTGGGCAGGGCGGTGTGCGAGTTGGGATCGTCGGCGAAGACCAGCGTGTGCTCGCCGTCCTTGTGGGTGAAATAATAATAGATGCCGTATTTCTCCATCAGCCTGGTGACGAAGTCCAACGACGTCTCGTTGTATTGCACGCAGTATTCCAGCACCTGGCTGCCGGCCTGGTTCTGTCGCTTGTCCTCGAGCTTGGTGAAACCGGCGGCGCTGAATATGGCGTTGATGATGTCCCACACCGACTTGTTCTGGAAGATGAAGCAGTCCTGCACGCGCGACAGCAGCCAGATCCACGGGCGCAGCTCCACCCGATAATGCGAGGCGCCGCTCCGCAACCCGTCATACACGGCGCGTGCGATGATGCCGTTGAAGTATCGCTTGCTCTTGTCCGGCAGCGTGACCGACAGCGTGCACGAGGCGCCGAGCCAGGAGGTCAGATCGGGCTTTGCCTTGTCGCTCGACAGCCCCAGCTCGTACTCGAACGGCCGCCCCAGTTCCTCGATCGCGTGCAGGCTGCGCAGCAGCAACTTGATGCCGGGGTCCGGATCGATCTTGACCTCGGCAAAGGCCTGACCGGAACTGCTGCTGCTGTCGGACACGGTTCCCTCGCTTCGCTAAAGCTGCGCCGGACAACGGAACGCGCGCAACGCCGTCATGCTGAACGGGTTGCGCACACTGGCCGCGTTCAGGTCGAAGATGGCGTTGCCGGCGGGCGCACTGAACGTCACGCGGAACTTGTCCGGCTGGCCGCTCGATGCGATATGCGCGACGTCGAGCAGACGCAACAGCGCCCACGGGCCGTTCTCCTCGACCACGGTCGCCGCGCCGCCGCCGGCGGGGGTCGCGGTGAACCGCACCTGGGTGTTGCCGTTGGCCCCGGGCCACACCATCGCGGTCGGCTCGAGCGGGCCATGCGCGTAGGTCAGCCGCGCCCCGCCCGCCTCGATGCTGACCTGCGCCAGCCCGGGATCGAGCTGCGCGGGCACCAGTTGGAACTTGACGGAGACCTGCTGCCCGCCGGTGGGGAACAGTGCGTCGCGGATCTCGCTCGCGTGCTGGAATTCGCTCAGCGCGCCGTCGGAGAGGCCGAGCTTGGTGTGGTCGGCCGACTGCCATTTCCACGGCAGTTGCGAGGTGTCGACGAACGGTTTCAGGTACTGGTCGAAGAACTGGTCCATCAGGCCGCCCGGCCCGAGCAGGTGGACGAAGTCGTCCAGCGGCACGTCCTGCGGGCTGCCGGCGATGAAGGGGTAGCGGTTGAACGCCGCCTGGCAGAGCGGCAGCACCTTCGATTTCCAGGCATCCTGGAGCGTCTGGCTGGCGCCACTGGCGGTCACCTGGGAGCTGTTTTGCGCGACCGAGGCCAGCATGTCGGCGACCGGCTTCGGCGCGCCCTGCGCCGCCTGCTGCAACTGCGCGGGCGCGCCGCCGCCGCCACCACCAGCGGCGCCGCCGGCGCCGCCGGCGCCGAGCATGCCGAGCAGCGCTGTGCCCTGGTTGGGTGCGTTGGCCGCCTGGCTCATCCCCGCGTAGATCTGCTGGATCTTGGCAATGACCGCCTCGAGCTGCGCCGGTTTCTCCTTGGTGCCGGTCACGAAGTCATGGAACTGCTTGAAATGCGCGTCGACCCGCGCCGTGGGATCGACCGGCTTGCCGTCCGAGCCCGTACCCAGGGCGGAGCCGAGGATATTGACCGCTTCGTTCTGCTCGAGCGACAGACCCGAGCGGGCCAGGTAGGCGCCAAACCCGCCGAGCTGCCGGCCGACCGCGCCCGCCTTCGCCTGGGCCGCGCCAAGCGCCTGGTCGGTTGCCGCCGGTCGGCTGAGCTGGGTCTGGGTGTCAACCGCCGTCAGCAGGTCGCGCAACGGCGAGTCCGGGGCCGACAGCACGAACAGCTCGTCCAGCCCTTGCGACATGGAGGTGAACGGCTTGAGCGCGATGTTGGCCAGCAGCCCATCCCAGCGTCGCGTGTAGTCATCCAGATACAACGAGATGACGTCGCGTCGCAGCCGGCTCATCTCCGCCAGTGATCCCGCAACACCGCCGGTCGGCTGGCGGCCGAGCACCCAGTCGCTCTCGGTGGCGCTTTTGGTGACGCCCGGCATCAACGTGATGAAGACGGTGTGATAGCCCTCATAGGTGAAGAATCCGGGCACCCCGCTGTTGATCGATTTGCCGTCGCGCAGCTCGAACACCCGCCCGCCGGCCGGACCCGCGTTGTCGGCGACCGTCCATTCCGGCAGGCCCTGCACCACGGAGCTTTTCAGCAGGCGGTTGTAGACGTACTCGGCCAGCGGTTCGCGCGTCAGGATGGCGCGCACCTGCGCCACCAGCGGGCCGTTCAGCCCCACCTTCTCGAGCGGATATTCCAGCATCGCGGCAACGTGCTCGCCGACCGCGTCGCGCACCGGCGCGCCGTCCTCACCCGGATAGCGCAGCGCAACCGTCAGCCCGATCCACTGGTTGACGAGGTTGGCATCCAGCGGCCCCTGCCGGCCCAGGATCAGATAGACCTTGAGCGCCTCGTACAGCACCTCGGGCTTGGCGAGGTTGGCCTGCATCTGGTTTTCCAGCATGACCAACAGGCGCGGCAGCAGCAGGCCGTTGAGCGCGCGGGCATAGCCGTCCTGTGCCGCGGCGCCGAGCTTGTAGCCCTGGTAGAGGCCGAAGGTGAGCATCATCGGCGTGGATCTGGTCCGCTTGGCGTAGCCGCCATGCATGTTGCGCACGGTGTCGAGCGCCGGCATGACGGCCTGCAGATCGGTGTCCTGCGGATCGCGCTTCAGTGCATCGGCGTACTGGGTGTTGTACTGGATCGACGCGGCGTCGACCTCGTCGATGATGCCGCGATTGCCGAGCCAGCTCGCGGTCCAGATGCCGGACAGCACCAGCAGCACGATCGCCGCGGTGGCGTAGGCGGCGATGTGCGTCAGACGCTGCCGTCGCTCGACCTTGGGGTCGCGACTGACCAGGCCCGCCTCGCCGAACACCACCTCGCGCACCAGCCGGGCGAGGAAATAGCTGCGCCCGGTGCCGCTGAACGCCGCCACCGCCTGGCGCTGCAGGCCGAACTGGCCGGCCATCGCGTCGAGCAGGCGGTCGATCGGCGTGCTGTTCTGCGTGCCGCTGGTGAGGTAGACGCCGCGCAGCAGCGGGCGCGCCTCGAGCCGGCTGGGCCGGAAGATCTCGGTGAGGAATTCGACCGCGACGCCGCGCAGCGAGGCGATCTGCTGCGGGAAGCCCCAGATCAGCCGCCGCCGCCTGATGTCGGTCTCCTGCTGCACCCGCTCCAGCATCCGGTCGTTCAGCCGATCCAGCAGCAGGTCGAACTCGGCCCCGAAGGCGGCGACGGCACCGGCCTCGTCCTTGCCGGTGTCGAGCGGCAGGGTGGCGCCCCAGACCTGCTCGCGCTCTTCCTTGCCCAGGGTCTCGAAGAACTCGACGAAGCCGGCGATCAGGTCGGCCTTGGTGAACAGCACGTAGACCGGAATCCGCACGCCCAGCTCGTCGTGCAGTTCGCGGATGCGCCGGCGGATCGAGGTGGCGTGGGCCAGGCGTTCGGCATCGCCCAGGCTGGCAAGATCGGACAGGCTGATCGCCACCAGCACGCCATTCAACGGCTGGCGGCGCCGGTGCTGCTTGAGCATGCGCAGGAAGCCGAGCCACGAGGTGGCGTCGACCGCGCTGTTGCTGTCCTGCGTGGTATAGCGTCCGGCGGTATCGATCAGCACCGCCTGGTCGGTGAACCACCAGTCGCAGTTGCGGGTGCCGCCGACGCCGCTGATGCCTTGGGCCCCGCCCTTGTCGGCGAGCGGGAAGTTCAGCCCGCAATTGATCAGCGCGGTGGTCTTGCCCGCTCCGGGCGGGCCGATGAACATGTACCAGGGAAGCTGATACAAGAAGCCGCCGCGGCCGCGGCCGAGCTTGGCCTTCTTGAGCGCGGCCAGCGCCTCCTTCAGCCGATCGGCCAGCAGCGCGACCTCCTCGGCCGATGCGGTCTCGTTCGGGTCCCGCGTCTGCGCGGCGACGCCGTCGACCAGCTCCTTCTCCTGCTTGTTGGCGCGCAACTGGTGGATCAGGTTCTCGATCACCCAGCCGATGAAGATCACCGCGATGAGCAGGATGCGGGCCAGCTCGCTGTCCAGCGGATGCATCGCGCCGATGCCGAGCAACGGGCCGAAGAACCAGACGACGATCGCCAGCAGCGCCGCGCCGAGGAAGGTGCGGAACCAGCGGTTGCGGTAGACCCTGTTGAGGAACCCCCGGATCGCCCCCATCACGGCTGTACCGCGGTCTTGACCACGACGATCTCGGTGCGGCGGTTGCTCTGTCGCCCTTCGGGGGTGTTGTTCGTGGCGATCGGGTCGGCGTCGCCCTTGCCGACCGCTTTAACCCGTTTGGGGTCGGCCAGATGCGCTGTGAGCACCTTGGCCACCGCGTCGGCACGCGCCTGCGAGAGCTGCCAGTTGGACGGGAACTGCACGGTGTGGATCGGCTGGTTGTCGGTGTAGCCGTTGACCAGCACGCTGCCCTTCTCATCCTGCAGCGCGTCGCCGATGCGCGCGAGCAGCGGCGTGTAGCTGGCGCTCATTTCGGCGGAGCCGGACCCGAACATGTTGCGGTTGGTCAGCCGGACGGTGATCGACTGCGCGTCCTCGAACACCTCGACGAGGCCCTGCTTGATCTCGGGCGCCAGGAACTGGCGCAGCTTCATCGTGGTCTGGCCGGTCGCGACCGCCGCCATCGGCGCCGGCGGGGGCGGCGGCGGCGCGGTGAGCGCCGGGTGGGGCACGGTGGGCGCGCCGTGCGGCGGCAGTCCGCCAATTACGGCGAAGGTGAGATCGGACGACGCGGCGAGCAGGAAATTGAATATCGTGTAGATCACGCAGGCGAGCAGCAGCGTGCCGGTCGCGAGGATCCAGAGCGGGATGCGCTGGCCGAGCGGCTTGTAGCCGGTGACAAGGCCGCGCCAGTGGGGCGCCAGGTCGTGCTCGAACTCGCCGCGCCGCTGGCGGATGGTGCGATACACGCCGTCGCGCAGCTCCGTCAGCGCCGCGGTGCCGCGCGGCATCACGCGATAGCGGCCCTCGAAGCCGAGCGAGGTGCAGAGGTACATCAACTCGACCACCTCGGAATGGCGGCCAAGGTCGCGCTGCATCTGGTCGAGGATGTCGAAGAAGCGCTCGCCGCCGGACACCTCGTTATGGAAGATGCTGGTCAGGCTCTGCGCGGTCCATGAGCTGGCGGCGCCCCAGGGGGTGCTGAGCACCATATCGTCGACGGTGGCGCACAGCGCGTAGCGCGCGGCACGCAGCGACTGGGTATCGAGCCCGGTCGCCAGTGCCTGCTTCTCGAACTCGCGCACCGCCTCGACCATGCCGCGCTTCAGCCGCTCCGGGTCGGGGTTGCGGCCGCGGTCCGCGGTCAGCCGGATGACGGCGCCCAGCACCGGCGAGGCGGCGGCGACCAGCCGATTGACGCCGGTGGTCGGCACGGCGACCGGGGCGCGCGCGCCGGACGGCGGCGGCGGCGGCGCTGCCGCGCCGGCGCCGCGTCCGCCCGGCCGCGGGCGGATCATCGTGGCTTCGGAATCGTGCGGTTCGGCAAAGGGATCGTCGCTCATGGCTCACTCATCCGCGGATCGCCCAGCATTCTATCTCAAGTCCCGGCACATCACCTGTGACGTGGATCGCTATCCCGCCGGAGCGCGCGAGCGCCGCCCAGTACGGGCTGCTGCGGTCCAGTTCGAAATACGTGGTGCCGGCATAGTACGGTAGCTGGCGCGGCGCCACCGGCAAGGCGCGCACCGCGACGCCGGGCAGCGCCACGTTGATCAGCTCGCGGATCTGCTCGACCGGGCCGATCTTCACCAGGTTGGGAAAGCCGCGCCGCAGCGCCTCGGCCGGCATCTGCGCCTTGACCGCCAGCACCCAGGTCCCGCTGGCGACCAGCGAGCGATCGGTGATCGGTCCGACGCGGATGCCGAATTTTCGTTCTTGCAGCGGGATCTGCACGGCGTTCTGTTCCAGCACCGCCGATAGCGACTGGCGCAGCGCCGCCATCACGGGCCGGAACGTCGCCTGCAGGTCGTCGTGCTTGTAGGTCGGGAAGGCGACCGGGCGCTTGCGCGCCTCGGTGAATGTCGCCAGCTCCCCGGCCAGCGAGACGGCGACCTGGTAGAATGTCTCGGGATGCAACTGGCCGAGCGTGCCGGTCAAATGCGTCAGCAGCGGCTCGTAGCGGTTGCAGAGCTGCAGCATCAGATAGTCGGCGATCTCGCCGGCGCCGCGCGTTGCGGTCTCCGAGACGCGGCCGCCCAGCGCCTCGGCGCGATGGTGCAGCAGCCCCTGCAACTGGGTGACGAAGCCGGAGAGCGTGGCTGACGCGCTGCTCAGCAGCAGCGGCGGGATATAATTCTCGTCCAGCAGCACGCTTTTGTCGGGGCGCACCTCGGCCACGCGGGCGAGGCCGATCGCGGCGTGCCCCTCGCGCCCCTCGCCCTCGATCGCGTAGCGCAGCCGCAGCTTGCCGATCGGGACGGTCGCGGTTCCCTGGTATCCCGCGTTGGTGTCCACCGCCTCGTGCTCGCCGACCGCGAAGCGGGCGACGGTCTCCTGCTGGTCGGCCGGCGCCGTCTCCACCCCGCTCGGCTGGCGGGTCGGCAGCAGCAGGTAGACGATATTGTTGCGCGCCGTCTCCGCGAGATCGAGCGGGCGCGGGTGGTCCACGTCGTCGGGGACGCTGAACGGCGTGCCGTCGGGCAGCACGCCGGCCGCGCTGCGCATGGCGAATTTGCCGAGCGTCAGCAGTTCGGAGTCCAGCTCGAGCTGGGTGAGCCCCCAGCCGAACGGGCGCAGCGCGGCGGTGCTGACCCGCACCAGGCGTTCGAAATAGCGGTCGTGCTGCTGCAGGTGCTGCGGCTGGAGGAACAGTCCCTCGGTCCAGACGACCTTGTTCTCCCAGCCCATGGTCAGGACCCGGACTTCAACGCCGACGCCGGGTCGGTGGTGACGACGATCCCCTTGGCGCCGGCCTGCACGTTGATCTTGGTGGTCTTGTGCGGCGCAACGTCCACCGTGGCGCGCCAGATGACGGCCTGGAAATTCTGGTACGCGGCGAAGATGCCGATCGCCGTGACGGTATCCAGCGGGTTCAGCGTGGCGGTCTTGGTCTGGCTCGGGGCCAGGATGTACTCGTCCTTCTTGACCAGGTCGGTCTTCAGCGTCGCCTGGTCCTGGCTGAACAACTGGAAGAACTCGGCGGTGCCGAAGGCGGCGTCCGAACCGAGCTGGTAGACGCGCACCACCAGCGGTGTGCCCTGCCCGGTTGGTGTCGGATTGTCGTTTGGATCGGCGGCCAGGGTCAGCGCGACCACGGTGGGCGGCGGCGGGGGCGTGGAGCAGCCCGCCAGACCCCCGAGCAGCCCCAAAGCCAGGACGCCAACCAGCACGCCGACACGCCTACGACCCATCACGCAACCCTCCCACACCCGCAAGCCGCAAAGCAACGCCGGTCTCGTCCGCGGCGACGAGACGGCCTCCTCCGCCGGGATCGGCTTCAGAGCTTCTGCATCTGTGCATCATAGGCGCGGGCGAACTCGCGCCCAAACACCGATTGAAAGTCCTCCTGCGCCTCGGTGGCGATCGCATGGTAGGTGGTGCAGAACAGCTCCCAGGTGCGCGCCTTGCGGGCCGATGGCAGGATGCTGCCCAGCATGCCAGGTTCCAGGCGTTTCTCCAACGCCGCCGGCTCGAACCGCTTCAGCAGACCCATCAGCGCGGTCTGCACGCCCGCCATCACCGCCATCTCGTGCGAGCGGACGTCGTCGAATGCCTCCGTCGTTGCCTTCAGCGGTGGCATGTAGCCCGGCCGTGACGGTTGCAACAGCGCGGCGATCGCATCCTCGGTGGTGACCGAGAACTTCAAGGCATTGTTATCTTTGGCGCGGAGCATGGTCTGCTCGACGCGCAGCTCGCTCTTGATCGACGCGCGCGAGATCAGCACCTGGCGGATCCCGTCGACCAGCGCGCGGAACACGGCGCCCGCCTCGCGCATCGCGCGTTCCGGGTCCGGGCCAAGCGCCAGCCCGGCAACCCCGGCGCCGTCGAGGAATGCGGCGAGCAGCCTGGCCGCATCCGCCGTCGGCGCGCCCGGCATCGCGGCAGCCTGGGCCGGTGCGGCGGCAGCCGGCATGGCGGCTGCCGGGCGGGCGGCTGCCGGCCTGGGGGATGGGGCCGGTTCCGCCTCGAAATCGAATGGCCCAGGCTGGGAAGTCGCGGGCTGCGGCCGCAGCGGCTGGCGCGGTGCCGGCTGGGCGGCAAACCCAGGCGGCGGCGCTGGCACGGGCGGCGCGCTCGGCATGGGGGCAGCCTGGGCCGGCACCGGCTGGCCCGGCGGCGTCTCGCCGAGCAGCTCATCGAAATCGAATGCCCCGGGCTGGGGAGGCGCAGGCTCGAAAGCCGCGGGCTGGGATCGCGCGGGCTGGCGTGGCGCCGGCTGGGCGGCAAATCCAGGCGGCGCCGCTGGCACGGGGTGCGCGCCCGGCATGGGAGCAGCCTGGGCCGGCGCGGGCTGGCCCGGTGGCGTATCGCCGAGCAGCGCGTCGATATCGAGATCGTCGAACTGCGCCGGCATGGTGACCTTTTGCGCGTGGAAGGCCTGCATCGGCGCGTCGGCGTTGTCCGCCTGCGACGAGCCCTGCCACTGGTCGGACGGCGTGATGCCTTGGAACAGGTCGTCGTCCTGATCGATGCGACGCGCCGGCACCTTCTCATCCGCCAGATCGAACGGGTCGTTGGCGCGCATGATCTGCGGCGGCGGCGCCGCGATCGGGTGCACGAAGGGCGCGGCGGACGCCGCGCCGAACGCGTCGTCGAGCGCGTCCGGGGTCAGATCGCCCGGGCCGGCGAGCGGGTCGGCCCGCGCCACGCCGCCGGGCGCCAGCGGCGCATGGCCGGCGGCGAACGGGGCGGCGGCGAACGGCGCGACGGTCTCGCTGACCCGGATCACGTACTCGCCGATGCGGAATTCGTCGCCATCGGTCAGCTCGTGCTGCGCGTCGCGCGCCATCCGCTCGGAGGCGCCGTTGACGAACACGCCGTTGGTGCTGAGATCGGTCAGCATGTAGTGGCCGCCGGCGCCGACGATGACGCAATGCGTCTTGGAGAGCTGCCGGTCCGGGTCGGCCAGCACCCAGTCATTGCCGGGGCTGCGGCCAATGGATAAGGTCCCCGCACTCAGGGTGCGGGTTTCGCGGGCGGCTCCACCCGGCCCGCCTTCGAGGGTAAGGGTCAGCGGCATGGCGGCCTGCCGTTGGATGGGAGCGCGGCGACGCGCGGGTGATCGTGGCACTTCGGGGAGGCTTGCATGGCAGACATCACGCTCGCTGAGTTCAACGGCCGGGTCTGGTTGGTCGGCGGCGAGGCATACATCGACGACCTGCTGATCAACGCACTGGCGCCGGATGTTAGCATCGAAATGGTGCGGTGCGAGTCCCAATCCGACGTGCACGCCCTGTGGGTGCAGCTCTGCGGCGAGCGGACGACCGTGGGCATGCCGTGGATCATCCATCCCAACATCGCCGAGCGCATCCGCCGCAGCAGCTCGCCCAACTACGCGGTGTATTTCGCGCAGTGGTCGGCGATGCTGGACGCCGACGCACTGGCGGTGATCCGCGAGGCGGCCAACTGGCTGCACGAGCACCCCGAGGCGCCGGTGGTCCTGGCGGAGTATCTCGATCCGGAGGGCCCGCAGGCCATGGTCGACCTGTCGCGCCTGCGCGCCCAACTGATCGAGGACAAGCTGGCTGAAAGCGGCGTCGAGCGCGGGAAGATCTCCCGCCTGCGGCGGTCCGTGAGCGAGGTTCCCGGCATGGCACAGGAGAGCCAGCGGGTGGACATCATCGTGCGTCCGGTCTGACCCACGCGGCGCGCGGCGCTACTTCAGCGAGGCGAGCAGCGCGTCGAGGTCCGGCTCGGTGGCGTCCTCGGCGACCGGCTCGGCGGGCGCGTTGAGGCTGGCGAGCAGCTTGTCCAGATCGCTCATGGCGCTGTCTTCCTCGGCGGGCGCCGCCTCCGTCGCGGGTTCCTCGGGCGGCGCGGCCGCTTCGTCGGCTGGCTCCGGCGCTGCCGGCTCGGCCGCGGGCGGGGGCACCGGCGGGACCGCGTCTGGTGGCGGTGACCTGCCGTCGGCCGGCGCCCAAAAACCGGCCAGCGGCGTGCCGGCGAGCGAGGCAAACCCGCCAAGCCGGATCTCCGGGCGGCCACGGATCGAGAGCAGCGGCATCACCCGGTAGCTGGACACCTGGACCGCCTGGCGCTCGGAGTACATCCGCTCGGTGCACGGCAGCGCGATCTGCTCGCCGTCGGGATCGATGTACACATAGTAGGGCATGTCGCGCACGCCCATCACCGAGCCGAGCTTCATCTTGTTGCCCTGCTGGGTCCAGGTCTCCGCCAGCAGCAGCGCCGGCACCAGGGCCGGATGGCCCCAGAGCATGGTGGACAGCCCGCCCTGGCGGGTGAACTCCTCGAAGCCGAAGGCGTCGATCGGATCGGTCTTCTTGCCGTATGGCATGCGCAGCATGAAGCGCGGCGCGGCCAGGCCGAGATAGGCGGCGGCCGGCAGCTCCTTGAGCGCGGTCCAGGCGTCCTGGATCAGCGGGTGCTGCTCGTGGAACGGGGTGAGCAGCGGATCGGGGCCGACCCCGGCGATGAACGGCGCGCCGGAAGCCGCCGCGACCTGCGCCACCCGGGCCAGCAGCTCGGCGTGCGGCGGCGTCACCTCGAACCCGTAGAAGCCGATCACCGCCGACAGCGGCCCCTGATGGGCGTCCAGCGCCGGCTGCTCGGCGAGCATGCCAAAGAGGCCGGTCTGGTCCAGCGCATCGGTCGCGGCCAGGTCGGCCGCGAGCTCCTCGGCGGAGACGTCGTACAGCACGATCTCCATCTTCGCGCCGGTCTCGATCTGGCGCACCAGGAACTCCACGCCGCGCCAGGTCGCCTCGGCGGACTGGAAGTCGGGGTGGTGCAGCACCCGGCGCATCGCCGCCGACAGCGCTTCGTCGACCCGGGCGATGAGCTGGTCCTGGCGCGCGTCGCGCGCCGGCACGATGAACGGGCCGATCATGCGGCGCACCAGCTCGTCGGTCGAGGTCTCCGCCACCTCAGTGGGGCCGGGGCGCCCGGTCAGGCGGGCGAAATCCGACAGCTTGCGATCGGTCGCGATGGCGGTGCCGCGGGCGGTGCGCGGCGGCGGGGGCAGCAGCTCCTCGCCGCTCCAGGACAGCACCTCCTTCGCCGCGCGGTCGAACCCGGCCTTGCTGCCGAGGTTGCGCCGCAGGGTGATGAGCTGCTCGAACAGTTCGAGGCCCTCGACCAGTTGATCGGGGTGGAAATCCTCGACGCTGGCGATCTTGACCTCGATCGCGCCGCCGTCCTCGGCCAGCGCCAGGTTGAGCGACAGGCCCATCCGCTCGATCACGGTGTCGAGGTTGTCGACATCGACCTTGATCGGCTTGCGCTTGGCCAGCACCGCGCCGGTTTCCAGGGTGCCGGCATTGGCGCGGCCGGAGAAGTCGCCAAGCAGGGCGAGCCGGAATTTGGTGCCGGGCGTTACCGCGCGAGGCCGCCGATCCAGGCGACCAAAGCTGACCTCGTATTGCATCAGATTCCCCCTCCGCGCGCCGCGTTATTGCCGCGGGGAGGATAGCATCGTGGCGGCGATCGCCAATGCATTTTTCGGAGCGGGGGTGGGTGATGCCGGATTCGGCGGGGGCCGTGCCCCGGGCGGTGGGTATGGCGGCAACGCAACGGCAACGCAGCCGCAACGCCGGTGGCACGACAGGCGTGCCGGGCGCGCCCGGCTTGGTCGGCGTTGCGCGGCGGCCCGATCGCGCACCGGCACATCGCGACCGCGTGACGTCGCGGTGTCCGGGCGAGCGGCGCCGGCGCGGCGCGCGGACCGGACGGGTCGCGGGGCAATCGGGGGAACGGCGGCAAGGCGAACGAGACCCGGCTGCCTGCCATTGGGAGGCGGGAAGCAACCCTCAGGTCAAGACCCCGAGGGCATGCGTGGCAATCCCCCCAGCGTACGCAACCACGGTCGTGGGCCAGGTTGAAGGTCGTCCGCCAATCCAAAGCAGCAATCGCCGGGTCGCTTTGCCCGAACCGCCGGAATCCATCCAAACCGGCGGCAGGGGGGCGCGCAGCAGCTACAGCCGGACTCGACCCAAAGCGGGCCTTCCCTTGAAGTGACTGCCGGCAGGCGCTCGGACGCCTTCATGGTCGATCGAGCCTGCGGCGACAGAAAAGGGTTCCCACGCACCGATGTCCAATGTGTCGGAAAACTTTACATTTCCTTGGGCTTTTCAAGGTCTCGCGTGGATCGGAACACCGGGAGCAGGGGCGGACCGACACAGCAGCGATACCATGCATTCGCGCATCGGTCGTGCCTGCCGTGCTCGCGGCCGGCTCAACATACGGGGAGGTAGCATGGTCAAAGGCATTGCGCGTAGATGGTGAAAACTGGACGCAGAAGAGCGACTTGCAGTAGTCGATAGGCGCATCGTCAGCAGAAGATGCCAGATTCTTTTCTACTTACGATAGTGGAGGGCCTAGCCAAACGAATGGCCCCCACCCTATGTGGGGTTGGGCAGGCCCCTTGCTTTGTCGGGAAATTTTACACTGTCTCTCCGCGCATGGCTGTAAGTCAGCCGGCTTCTTAGTTATATCAAGGACTTAAGGAGATGGCACAAGTCTTGCGTGTATCCCTCGTAAGCCAAGGATGACGCTTCATGTTCGCCCACCACAATGCCGCAACCGCCGGCCAGTCTGTCTCCTTAAAGAAACTGCTAATCGGCACCTCTGCCCTTCCGGCCACCGCCTTTGGCCTGATGATGGCCTTCGCGGTAGATGCGAACGCGGGCGCTGTTACCCTTCCGGACCCTACGGTCTACGTTGGTGTCTCGGCGGGAGGCCCGACCAATTCGACTTCCTTCAATGGGCCTATAGGGTCGTCCGGCGCGGAAGTTTCTACCTCTAGCGAGGGCGTTTATTCGGGAGGGGCCACCGCCACAGCACACATCTCGCCTAGTCCCAACGTTTACGCCAAGGCAACTGGTATTGCGAACTCATACGCAAGTTTGGACTATGACTTTGAGATATCCGGGCTAGCTAATGTTAGTGTGCCATTTACCCTGACGGGCGAGGCGATCGTAGTGAGCAATATAAAGGGCTATTATCTCGCCCAAAACTTGGATGCTGGCGTAGGAGTCGCGTTCGGAACAAGCGCCTTCTTAGGCTTAGGCTTCGGCCTGGGAACAACTCCGTTTGATTTGCACGGGATGGCTGTTTCAGACGAACCTTACACTATTAATGTATTTACTCACCCCCAGCGTGCCGATCACCCTGATCGCATAATCGGCACGCCGGCGAGCGCGGCGCGCAGGGCCTCAA
>Ga0209415_10005493_pt1 | contig 22746 bp, 20 predicted proteins | sample PeaSoiSIISIP2007_FD_187696 | JGI IMG/M metagenome (GOLD analysis project Ga0209415, IMG submission 187696) | Peat soil microbial communities from Weissenstadt, Germany - SII-SIP-2007 (SPAdes) (version 2) | ecosystem: Environmental > Terrestrial > Soil > Wetlands > Peat | place: Germany... | reverse complement strand
ATCGAAGGCTACGAGCCGCCGGTCGATCCGCGCCTCAGCAACTTTCGCGTGACTCCCGATCCCGGCGTCATCGAAGTGAACGTTCAGCCGTCCGCGAATTGGGGTGAACTCGTCGAGCGGACCACGTTTCTGTACGAGGCGGCGCACCAGTCGCGCTTACGGTCGGAAAAGTTCATGCTCGACGGCCGCCATGTCGGGACCGGCGGCGGCAATCACTTCGTGCTCGGCGGCGCCACGCCGCAGGATTCGCCTTTCTTGCGCCGGCCGGACCTGCTCAGAAGTCTACTCAGCTATTGGCACAACCATCCGTCGCTGTCCTACTTGTTCTCCGGATTGTTCATCGGGCCCACCTCGCAAGCGCCACGCGTCGACGAGGCGCGCAACGATTCGCTGCACGAACTCGAGGTCGCGTTCCATCATTTTCCGAAGCCCGACGAATCCTGCGCGCCGTGGCTCACCGACCGGCTGCTGCGCAATCTGCTCATCGATGTCACGGGCAACACGCATCGCGCTGAGTTTTGCATCGATAAGATGTATTCCCCGGACACCTCGACGGGACGGCTCGGCCTGCTCGAGCTGCGCGCGTTCGAAATGCCGCCGCACGCACGCATGAGTTTGACGCAACAGCTGCTGCTGCGATCCTTGGTCGCGCGATTCTGGCGCGCACCGTACGCGCCCGCCAATTTGGTGCGTTGGGGCAGCGAACTGCACGACCGCTTCATGATGCCTTACTTCGTCGAGCAGGACTTCGCCGACGTGATCGCCGAAACGCAGGCGGCCGGTTTCGCGTTGCAGGGGCAATGGTTTGCGCCGCATTTCGAATTTCGCTTTCCGAAGCTCGGGGATTTCGCGGTGCGCGGCGCGCTGCTCGAGCTGCGCCAGGCGCTCGAACCCTGGCACGTCATGGGCGAGCAGGGCGCGCCCGGCGGCACCGTGCGCTACGTCGATTCGTCGGTGGAACGCCTACAAGTAGCCGTCACGGGTCTGGCGCCGGACCGTTATGCCGTGACCTGCAACGGCCGCAGGGTTCCGCTGCGGCCCACGGGCCGCGTCGGCGAGTATGTCGGCGCGGTGCGTTACCGGGCTTGGCAGCCGCCGAACGCGCTGCACCCGACGATCGGCACCCATGCGCCGCTGACGTTCGATCTCCATGATACGTGGATGGGCCGTTCCGCAGGCGGGTGTCAGTATCACGTCACGAATCCGGGCGGCCTCAGCCACGAGGTATTCCCGATCAATTCCTACGAAGCGGAGAGCCGCCGCCTGGCGCGCTTCTTTCGCATGGGCCATACGCCGGGCGCGATGCAGGTGCTCGCCGAGGTCGTCGATACCGAATTCCCGTTCACGCTGGATCTACGCAAGTGAGCGCCTAAGTCTCGCCAATGGCTGAACCACGCCTCGAAACCTATGTGAGCGATGCGCGTCGGTACGACGAATTGCTCGATCATGAGCGCGCCGTGCGCCCGCATTGGCGTCCGCTCATCGATCGGCTCGCCGGCGACGGCGCCGAATCGGTGCGGTGCGGCGCCGAGCTTGCGCGCCGGCTCATCGTCGAAAATGGCGTGACTTACAACGTCTACGCCGATCCCCAGGGGCGGGACCGTCCCTGGGTGCTCGATCCGCTGCCGCTGTTGCTGACGGCGGCGGAGTGGCATGAAATCGAACTCGGTGTCGCCCAGCGGGCGCGGCTGCTGGATGCCTTGCTCGCCGACCTCTACGGGCCGCAGCAGCTGCTCAGCGATGGACTCGTGCCGCCGGAACTACCCTTCGGGCATCCGAATTTTCTGTGGCCCTGCCACGGGCTCAATCCGCTCGGGCGAAATTGGCTGCATGTCTATGGGGTCGATATCTCGCGCTCCGCCGATGGACGCTGGTGGGCGCTCGCCGACCGCACGCAAACCCCGTCCGGGCCCGGCTATGCGCTCGAGAATCGTCAGATCGTCACGCGCGTATTCCCGGACCTCATCAACGACTTGGGGGTGCGCTCGATCGGCGGATTTTTCCTCGCCTTGCGCGAACATCTGCTCGGCTTTGCCGACGACGGCGAAGCGCCGCTCGCGGTCGTGCTGACGCCCGGATCGTTCAACGAAACTTATTTCGAGCATGCCTACCTTGCGCGCCAATTGGGTCTGCCCTTGGTCGAGGGTCATGACCTGACCGTGCGCGGCGACACGCTGTTCCTGAAGTCGCTCGGTGGGCTGCGGCGCGTGCACGCGATTTTGCGTCGTCTCGACGACGACTTTTGCGATCCGGTCGAACTGCGCGGCGATTCGGCGCTCGGCGTGCCGGGATTGATCGCCGTCGCGCGCGCGGGCCGGGTCATGATCGCCAATGCGATCGGCAGCGGTGTGCTCGAATCGGCGGCATGGATGGGCTTCATGCCGGCGATTTCAGAACGGCTGCTCGGCGAGACGCTGCGCTTGCCGTCGGTGGCGACCTGGTGGTGCGGCGAGCAGCCGGCGCTCGACTATGTCATTGAGCACATCGACGGCCTCGTCATCAAGCCGGCGTTTCCCAATCAACGCTTCGAGGCGGTGTTTGGACGCGATCTCGAAGCGCCGGCGCGGGCGCGCCTGATCGAGCGGCTGCGCGAGCGGCCGCATGCCTATGTCGCACAAGAACGTCTCGCGTTTTCCCAAGCTCCGGTATGGCGCAGCGGCGGCGCCCAGGAATTTGCGGCGCGCGCGCTCGGCATTCGTGTCTATGCGATCGCGACGCCGACGGGTTATCGCGTCATGCCCGGAGGTCTCGCGCGGATCGCCGGCGACGGCGCGGTCGACGTCGTCTCGATGCAGCGCGGCGGCGGCAGCAAAGACGTTTGGGTGCTCGCGCCGGATCTGCGCCCCGTCGACGATGCCTATGGTTCGGCGACGCAGCCGCGTACGCAGGTTCGGCATGACGAACTGCCTTCGCGTTTGGTGGAGAACCTCTATTGGCTCGGCCGATACAGCGAACGCTGCGAGAGCAAGGCGCGGCTGCTGCGTGCAAGCATCGGGGTCCGCAGCAACGCCGCGCTGTGGCCGGCCGCGGTCGATACCTGCCGTCATTTCGGCTGCATGCCCAAAGCCGGCGAGGACGCCCCGCCAGCGGCGGGAGGCGCCGCGCTGCCGATATTCAGCGAGTCGAATCCCTTGGGGCTGGCTGCCGACCTGCAGCGCCTGGTGTGGTGCGCTTCCGAGGCGCGCAGCCGCCTGTCGGCCGAGAATTGGCGTGCGATCGGCGTGTTCCAGCGCGAATTTCACGTGGCCGCGGTCAAAGGCGCCGATCCGCGCGAGATCCTCGATCGCATGCTGTTGTCGCTCGCGGCGCTCGCCGGATTCGCGCTCGACGATATGACGCAGGATGACGGCTGGCGGCTGCTGATGCTGGGGCGCCGCCTGGAGCGCTTGCAATTTCTCTCCACGCTGCTCGCACAGCGCCTCGCCGCCGGCTCGACGCCGACCCAGGCAGAACTGGAATGGCTGCTCGATATCGGCGACAGCACGATTACCTATCGCACGCGCTATCTCGCCTCCCCCCAGCTGGCGGCGACGATCGACCTGTTGGTCTTCGATCAAACCAATCCGCGCGCGCTCGCGTTTCAATGGCAAGAGATCGAATATTCCTTGCTGCGCATCGCAGCCTCCTTGGGCGGCACGCCGGATGCCACGCTCGACGCGGCGGTCTCGCTGGTCCAGGAACAGCAGTTGAACGCGCTCGACGGCGATAGCACGCGCGCCGAGCGCGCACGCGTCGCCTTAAGTGAGCATCTCGAGGGACTCGGGTTCTCGGCGGGACTGCTCTCGGACCGGCTTTCGCTCAAGTATTTTTCGCTGATCGACGAGAATCTGATCGTGGTGGCGGCATGAGCGATACGCGTCAGTACCGCGTTCGCCACGAGACCGTCTACACCTATGGCGGGGACGTCGCGCATTCCCATCAGCTGCTGCACCTCACGCCGCGGGCCGCGCCGTATCAGATCTGCCATTCGCATTCGATCACTCTGCAGCCCACGCCGAGCGTGCGGCACGACGACATCGACGCCTTCGGCAATCCCGTGACGCGCCTCGAATACGATCGTCCTCACGATCGGCTCGAGGTCATGGCGCATCTGCACGTCGAGGTGCGCAGCCCCGAGCACTTCCCGGCCGAGGACAGTCGCGCCTGGGAAGCGGTGCAGCGCTCGCTATGCTATCCCGATAATCCGATGACGCCTGAGCGCTTGGAGGCGAGCCGCTTTCGCATGGAGTCGGGTTATGTACGCATCAAGCAAACCTTCACCGAATATGCGGCCGATTGCTTTGCGCCGGATCGTCCGGTACTCGCCGCGGCCATGGCGCTCATGCACCAGATACACCGCGACTTCACCTATGCGCCCGGCACGACCGACATCAAGACCTCCGGCTTGGAAGCGTTCCACGCGCGGCGCGGCGTTTGTCAGGATTTCTCGCATGTCATGATCGCCTGTTTGCGCTCGCGCGGCTTGGCAGCGCGCTACGTCAGCGGCTATTTGCGCACCACACCGCTCGACACGGTCTCGCAGAGCCAGACCCAGGCCGCGCCCCTAGTGCCAGACAACCAGGGTGCGCAAGGCACACCAAATGGCCAGGGCATGCCGGTCGCGCAAAATGGGGCGGACGCCCCGAATGGGCAGGACGCCCAGAATGGCGAGGACGCGCTGAGCACACACGGCGCGCCCTTGGTCGGCGCGGGCGCCTCGCATGCCTGGGTTTCGGTCTATTGCCCGCCGTTCGGTTGGATCGATTTGGACCCCACCAACGATTGCAGCGTCGGCGCCGATCACGTCACGATCGCCTGGGGGCGGGACTTCGGCGATGTCTCGCCGTTGCGCGGTGTGATCGTCGGCGGCGGCCGCCACCGTTTATCGGTACGCGTTTCCGTGCAGCCGGAGTAATATCGAGCCCGGCGAAATCGTTTTCGTCCATTGAAGGAGATCCCGTTGGCCAAGCCGAACTATCGTCACGCAAAGAAACAGAAAGAGACCGCCCGCAAGGCGCGGCAAGATGCCAAGCAGCAGCGGCGCGCCACGGTTCCGGAAGCGCCGACCGAACCCGCCGTACCGTCGAAACCCGCCGAGTGAAACCGCGGGCCGCTGTTTAGCCCGCCAGTTCGAATGCAGCGCGCTGCCGCGCGAATTGTACGACCTGTTGAGCCATGATCGTCAGCTGCCCCGCAACCGCGGGACTCATGCTGATGTTGTCTCTGTCGAAGCCGCCGACGCTCGTGTTGATGGCGACACCGAGCGGCGTCGGCCAGCCGCGCAGCGCGTGCACGATCGAGCGCAGCGCGCTCAAGGTAGAGCCGGTCGCTTGCCAGCCGAAGGCGCAGGCGATGAGTCCGACCGCGCGGCCCTCGAAATAGGGCGTCGCGTCATCGCGCATGTCTTCCGCATAATCGAGCGCGTTCTTGATGAGCCCGGACAGCGAGCCGTGATATCCGGGAGATGCCACGATGATGCCATGCGCGCGGCGCAACACCGAGACGAAATGTTGCGCCGTGGCGTCGCGTTCGGGCGTCTCGGGCGCATAAATTGGCAGCACGATATCGGGTCCGGTCAGCAGTTCGGTGTCGGCACCGAGTTCGCCGGCCTGGGCGAGCGCGAACCGCAACGCCTGTTCCGACGCGGATCCGAGGCGTATCGTGCCGCCGATTCCGACGATCAGGGGACGAAACGCGGGGCCACTGTGTGCTTTCACCATCGGACTAATCCTAGCAAATCGGCGCCCTGATTAATGGTAAGTCGGCCGCTTTGCTCGATTATTGTGACTTGAGTGCCATTACCTCATCGTCGCGCGCCCTATGAGGAATTCTTAACGGATCTTGGCTTGCTTAGAGGCGCCGGACCGCCAAGAATCAACAGCGTAACGGTGTATTTGAGCATTTAGTGACAGCAATCAGCCGACGCGGTTTTCTTCAATTCAGCGCCGCCGTGTTCGCTGCGGGATCGATCGATGCGCAGCCGGCACAGCCGGGGTTCGCGTTTGTCGGGACCTACACGCCGAACGGCGGCGGCATCTATGTGTTTCGCGTCGATCTCGCCTCGAGTGCGCTCACGCAGTTGCAGCTGCTCGACGATATCCGCAATCCGTCGTGGCTCGCGCTGAACCCGGATCAGACGCGACTGTACGCCGTCAGCGAGATCGATAACTATGCGGGCGGACGCTCGGGCGCGGTCGCGACCTATGCGATCGATCCGCGCAGCATGCGCTTGACGCGCCTTGGCATCGTCGCCTCGCAGGGCACGTTCCCCGCGCACCTCAGCGTGCATGGATCCGGCAAGTTCGTGTTCGTCGCCAACTATGGAACCGGTAGCGTCGCGGTGTTCCCCGTAGGGCCCGACGGCGCACTCGCCGATGCGAGCGACGTGCGTCCTAGCGTCGGACCCCGGCACCGTGCGCACGCGGCCGATGATCCGCCCGGTCAGTTCGCGGTCAGCGATCATGAAGGTCCGCATATCCATATGGTCGCGCCGGACCCGGGCGGCGAATTCGTCGTCGCCAACGATGCCGGGCTCGATCTGACGCTCGTCTGGCGCTTCGATGCGCAGGCGGGCCGACTGCTGCCGGCCGACGCACCGGTGGTTGCCGCGCCCGCGGGTTCGGCGCCGCGTCATTTCGTGTTCCACCCGAACGGACGCCTGTTGTATAACCTCTACGAACACGACGCCAAGATCGCGGTCTACACGTACGATGCGGCGCACGGCGCGATGCGGCTCAAGCAAACGATCTCGACGCTGCCGCCGAAATTCGCCGGCAGCAATCTGACTTCCGGAATCGTGATCGGCGCGGACGGCCGATTTCTCTATGCTGCGAACCGTTTGCACAATTCGGTCGCGAGCTTCGCGATCGAGGCCGACGGCCAACTGCGCGCACTCGGCGACACCTGGGTCCATGCGGACTCGCCGCGCAGCATCGTCATCGACCCGACCGGCCAATACCTCTATAGTTGCAATCAACGAGGCGATTCGATCACCTCATTTCGACTCTCCGCCTCGACCGGTGCGCCGCAATTCACGGGCCGATTCGAGGCCGTCGGCAGTCCGGCGGCGATGGTCATTCTGAAGTTCAAATGAAAAAGTGAGGCAAGGGTTCTCGCGACCTTGAGGGGCGGCGCACCAGCGCCGATAATCTCCGCTGTACCGCCGCGCGAGCCCCGCCGTATACTGAAATCCTTGAGCGCAAGGCTCGCATCAGCTCGGGTGTAGAGACTATGGAACTCGCGATGATCGGTTTGGGGCGCATGGGTGCAAACATGGCACAGCGTCTGATGCGCGGCGGCCATCGTGTGGTCGGCTACGATCCGTCCGAGCCCGCTCGACAGGCGCTCGAAGCGAAGGGCGCGCAATCGGCGGCTACGCTCGAGGCCTTGGTGCAGAAACTCAAGGCGCCGCGCACGCTCTGGCTCATGGTGCCGGCGGGCGAGATCACCGATGGCACGGTGACCGCGCTGCAGCGGCTGCTGTCGCCCGGAGATACGATCATCGACGGCGGCAACTCCAATTACCGCGATACCCAGCGCCGCGCGCTCAACGTGGCCGTGCAAAAAATCGACTATGTCGATTCGGGTACGAGCGGCGGCATCTGGGGCCTCGCGGAAGGCTATAGCCTCATGATCGGCGGCGATGAAGCGGTGGTCGCGCGCCTGAAGCCGATCTTCGAGACGCTGGCGCCGGCGCCGGATCGCGGCTGGGGCCGCGTGGGACCCGTCGGCGCCGGCCACTACACGAAGATGATCCACAACGGTATCGAATATGGGCTCATGCAGGCCTATGCCGAAGGCTTTTCAATTTTGCAGCACAAGGCCGAATTCAAGCTCGACCTGCATCAGATCGCCGAGATCTGGCGCTACGGCAGCGTCGTGCGCTCCTGGCTGCTCGATTTGACCGCCAATGCGCTCGAGAAAAATCCGGCGCTGCAGGGCATCGCGCCGTTCGTCGCCGATTCCGGCGAGGGGCGCTGGACGGTGGCCGAGGCCATCGAACTCGGCGTACCCGCGGTCGTGATCACAGCCTCGCTGCTCGAGCGCCTGCGTTCGCGCGATGTCGACTCGTTTTCCGATAAATTGCTGGCGGCGATGCGCAATCAATTCGGCGGTCACGCGATCAAGACCGAATAAGCGGCCACGCAGATCCGCGCCGGCGCAGATCCGCGCCGGCGCGTCAGCGCGGCGCTTGCGCTCACCCGCCTTCGCTCACCGATTTATGGCTGCTGACAGCCTCGCCGTCGTTGTTCTTGAGCCTCAAGAACACCAGCGTCGAGAGGATCGTCCAGCTGCCGAGCGCGATGAAGGCGAGGTGGATGCCGTGGATCATTTCGGGTGCGGTCGACTGCAGCCCGCCCGGGATGAACAGTTCGGTCGTCAGAGAGGCGGCGGCAACCGCGAAACTTAAGGACATTTGCTGGGCAGTGCTCGCAATCGTGCTCGCGGAACTCGCCTGCTCCTCGTTGATGTCGGCATAGGCCAGCGTGTTCATGCTCGTGTATTGCAGCGATTGCAGAAAACCGAATAGAAACAACACCGGCACGATCAGTGCGACCGGCGTCGTGATCTCCACTCGCGAGAGCGCCATGATCATCGCGCCGATCGCGATCGTGTTGACGATCAACACGCGTCGATAACCGAATGCGCGCAGTAGCCGCGGCATCGTGAGTTTCAGGCTCATGGCCGCCAAGGCCTGCGGCATGATCAGCAAACCGGATTGGATCGGCGTGAAACCGAAACCCACCTGATAGAGCAGCGGCAACAGGAAGGGCATGCCGCCGATGCCTAGGCGCGTGAGAAAGCTGCCGTTCACCGATACGCGGAACGTGCGAATCTTGAACAGGCTCAGGCGCAGCAGCGGCTGTAGCGTGTGCGCCGTATTGATGCCGTAGGCGGTCAGCAGCGCCGCCGAGATCGCGAGCAGGCCCGTGATCTCGCGGCCGCTCAGCGTGTGATTGCCGAACACCTCGAGAACGTAGGATAGCAGCGCGATACCCGACCCGAACAACACCAGACCGACGAAATCCAGCGGATAATTGTGCTCGGCGCGGAAATTCGGCAGGTGCCGATAGACCATCCACAGCCCGGCGATGCCGATCGGGATGTTGACGAAGAAAATCACGCTCCAGTGGAAATAGCCGATGATGAAGCCGCCGGCGACCGGCCCCAGCATCGGTCCGATGAGTCCCGGTATCGCGACGAAGCTCATCGCGCGGATCAGCTCGGATTTAGGGAAAGCGCGCACCATCGTGAGCCTGCCGACGGGGAGCATCATCGCGCCGCCCATGCCCTGCAGCACGCGAAACGCCACGAGCAAATGGATCTCGCTCGATAGTCCGCACAGAAACGATCCCAAGGTAAAGATGCCGATCGCCGCCGCGAATACGCGCCGCGTACCGAATCGATTGGCCATCCAGCCGCTGATCGGAATGAATACCGCGAGGCTCAAGGTGTAGCTCGCGAGCACCGCCTTCATGCTCAGCGGGGGCACCTTGAGTGCCGCCGCGATCGCCGGCACCGCCGTGTTGAGGATCGTCGTGTCGAGCGCTTCCATGAAGAACGCGACGGCCACGAGCCACGGCAGCAGCCGTCGGCTGGTGCCGTCGGCCATGGAATCAATGCTGGGCTGCGCCGCCGGTCGAGCGTCCGCTGGAATCATGCGCCCGAGATTGCGGTGTCGACGATCGTCTGGGCGTCGCGCAAGATGCGCTTCAAGTGCAGCTCGTCACGAAAGCTCTCGCCGTAAATCTTATAAATGTCCTCGGTGCCCGATGGGCGCGCCGCAAACCAACCGCCAGCGGAGATGACCTTGATGCCGCCGAACGGCGCGCCGTTGCCGGGCGCGTGATCGAGAACCTGGCTGATTTTATCGCCGGCGAGATCGGTGATCGTGATTTGGCTCGGCGCCAGCTTCGATAATTTGCGCTTTTGCGCCGCGTTTGCGGGTGCCTCGACGCGATCGGCGAATACCGCGCCGAATTCTTCGCTGAGTGCGCGGTAGCGCTGGCCGGGGTCCTGTCCGGTGCGCGCGGTGATCTCGGCCGACAGCAGCGCCGGCACGAGGCCGTCCTTGTCGGTCGTCCAGACGGTGCCGTCGATGCGGCTGAACGATGCGCCGGCGCTCTCCTCGCCGCCGAAGCCGATCGATCCGTCGAGCAGGCCATCGACGAACCATTTGAAGCCGACCGGGACCTCGTAGAGCGGCCGGCCGAGGCGCGCGCTGACCCGATCGATCATCGAGGTGCTGACCACGGTCTTGCCGATGCCGGCCTTCGGACGCCAGTGCGGACGATGCTGAAACAAATAGTCGATCGCGACCGACAGGTAGTGATTCGGCGGCAACAGACCGCTCGAGCCCGTGACGATGCCGTGGCGATCGGCATCGGTATCGCAGGCAAACGCGACGTCGAAGCGCTTCTGCAGCCCGATCAGACGCTGCATCGCATAGCTCGAGGAGGGATCCATGCGGATTTTGCCGTCCCAATCGAGGCTCATGAAGCGAAACGTCGGATCGACCTCTTCGCTGACCACCTCGAGATCGAGCTTGTAGCGCTCGGCGATGCGTGCCCAATAATGCACGCCGGCGCCGCCTAAGGGATCGACGCCCATGTGCACTTTGGCGTCGCGGATCGCCGTCATGTCGATGATCTTGCCAAGCTCGGCGACATAGGTGTTCAGGTAATCGTACGAATGCGTGGTCGCGGCGCTGCGCGCCTTGGCGAAGCTCACGCGATTGACGTCGCCGAGCCCGGATTGCAGCAATTGATTCGCATGGTTCTCGATCCACGACGTGATGTTCGTATCGGCTGGTCCGCCGTTCGGCGGGTTGTATTTGAAGCCGCCGCTATCGGGCGGGTTGTGCGACGGCGTAATCACGATGCCGTCGGCAAGCCCGGCTTGGCGATCGCGGTTGTAGTTCAGAATCGCATGGGAAATCGCCGGCGTCGGCGTATATTCGCCGCCCGCGGCGATCATGACCTCGACGCCGTTGGCGGCCATCACCTCGAGTGCGCTCGCAAACGCCGGGATCGAGAGCGCGTGCGTGTCGAAGCCCAGATACAGCGGGCCGTCGATGCTTTGCTGCTTGCGGTAGACGCAGATCGCCTGCGAAATCGCGATCACATGCGCCTCGTTGAAGCTGCCGTCGAACGAGCAGCCGCGATGACCCGAGGTGCCGAACGCGACACGCTGCTCGCGCACGCTCATATCGGGCCGTTCGGTGTAATAGGCCGAGATCAGCCGCGGCACATCGACCAGGGATTTCGCGGGTGCCGGCTTGCCGGCGAGCGGACTGATGTGCGTGCTCATACTTTTCCCAACGTTGCGCTCTTCACGGCGATGACTTCCATGAGTTCCTGCCAGCTCTTGACGAAGGACTCGGCGCCTTCCTTCTGCAGTGTAAGCGCTAGCGCATCGATATCAACACCGGCTTGCGCGAATTTTTTCAAGGTCTCTTCGCAGTCGCCGCCGTCGGCCGGTATCGTACCTTTGATGCTGCCGTTGGCGGCGAACGCCAGCAGCGTCTTTTCCGGCATGGTATTGACCGTATCCGGGGCCGCCAGGGCCTCGACGTAGAGGTTGGGGCTCGCCTTGGGGTCCTTGGTTCCGGTGCTGGCCCAGAGCAGGCGCTGGGCCTGTGCGCCCGCGCTCGCGAGATCCCGCCAGCGTTTGGAATTCAACAAGTTGCGATAGGCCGCATAGGAGCGCCGCGCGATCGCGATGCCGAGCTGATTGCGCAGCGCTTCGGGCAACGGGACCGCGCTCACGGCTTTATCCCAGCGGCTCACGAACAGCGAGGCGACCGAGGAGACGCGCAGACTCAAGCCCGCGGCGCGGCGCCGCTCGATGCCGCGCAGGTACGCCTCGGCGGCCGCAAGGTAGTGTTCGCGCGAGAACAGCAAGGTCACGTTGATCGGCACGCCGGCGAAGATCGCCGCTTCGATTGCCGCGATCCCCGCCGTGGTACCCGGAATCTTGACGTAGAGATTCGGACGCTCCGCTTGGGCGTAAATGGCGATCGCGGCCGCGAGCGTGCCGGATGTATCATCGGCGAGCAGCGGCGAGACCTCCATCGAGACCCAGCCGTCGCGGCCGCCCGTGGCCGTGTAGACCGGCGAGAACAGATCGGCGGCGCGGCGCAGATCCTCGAGTGCGAGCTCAATGAACAAGCGCTCGCCGCGCAAGCCGGCGCCGGCTTTTGCGCGTATGCCGGCGTCGTAACCGCCGGACTTGCCGATCGCCTCATCGAAGATCGTCGGGTTCGACGTCAGTCCGGTCACCGACAATTCGTCGACATAGCGCTTTAGCGTGCCGTTAGCGAGGATTTCGCGCGTGATGTTGTCGAGCCATAGGCTTTGTCCTAAATCGTGGAGCTGTCGCGTTGCGTTCATGCACCCTCCAGAAAGTCCGCACTCGAGTGTTCGCGCAGTTCGCCGATGCGCTCAATGACCCGATCGGGCCTTGGTGCGATCGAGTCCATGTCGGCGGCCTGCGCATAATGTCCTTGGTGGACGAAAACGGTCGTGATCTTCTCTTTCAAGCGCAATTTCATGTCGGCGAGCAAATTCGGTTTGTCGTCGACCATGACATAGCGCGCCGCGGGATAGCGAAATTGCACGTCGTCGAGCGAGCGCTCTTTGTGCATGGTGATCAACACGCGACCCTCGACGGCGTCCCAAATCCCCGATCGCTGCACCTTGCGCGGCTGAAACACGATGTCGCCGTCGGACAGCACGACGGGTAGCCCCAGCGTCGCGAGATGTCCGATCGCATCGAGCGCGAACGGGTAGCACAACTGCGCGAACGGGTACTCGAGCAGGTATTCCGACATGCGCAGCAGCTCGGGGCGGTCGTCGAGTCCGGTGCGAAACGCCTGCAAGGTCGCCAGATAGTCGGCGCGCCCCAGTTCGTCGCGCAGTGTCTGAAACAAGTCCCAATAGCGATTGCGCTGGACCGACCCGAACGCGCTCTCGAGGCGCACGCTCAGGTCCGCGGCGAAGCGGTCGTTGTCCAGCAAGGTATTGTCGACGTCCAGCAGAAACACGATGCCGGATGGCGCGTTCATGGCGGCGCTTTCTCGGCGCGTGGATCGTGCCAGGTATCGGGTTCGGCGATGATGCGCGCACTCTCGGGGGGGCCCCAAGAGCCGGGCTCGTATTCGATGACGGGGCTCGTCGAGCCTAAGATCGGCTCAACGACGCGCCAGGCGGCCTCCATCGAGTCGTCGCGCGTAAAGAGCGTCGTGTCGCCGTGAATCGCATTAGTCAGGAGCCGTTCATACGGAGATTTCTCGATCCGCGATTCATGGCGCGCGATCAGCTCCACGGGCTCGCCGTGCATCTCTTCGCCGATCTTCTTGACCGTGGCGCCTGCGCTGATGACGACTTCGGGGCTCAATCGAAAGCGGAAATAATTGGGGCGCGATCCCTGTTGTGCGCCGAAGATCGACAGCGGCGGACATTTCAGGTTGACGACGACCTCGGTTGCGGTGATGGGGAGATTTTTCCCGGCGCGCACGTAAAACGGCACATCCGCCCAGCGCCAGGTATCGATGTGCAAGCGCAGCGCGGCGAAGGTTTCCACCTGCGAATTCGCCGCTACGCCGGGTTCGGCGCGATAGCCGCGGAACTGGCCGCGCACGACATCCTTGGGGTCGATCGGCCGGATCGCGCGGAACAGGCGCAGCCGCTCGTTCTGCATCGCGAGCGGCGCCTGCCCGACCGGCGCATCCATCGCGAGCAGCGCGATGACTTGCAGCAGATGGTTTTGCACGACGTCGCGGATCGCGCCGACCTCTTCGTAAAACTTGCCGCGACCCTGAACGCCGAAATTCTCGGCCATCGTGATCTGGATATCGTTGATGTATTGACGGTTCCAAATCGGCTCGAGGAAGGTATTGGCGAAACGGAAATACAGCAGATTCTGTACGGCTTCCTTGCCGAGGTAGTGATCGATCCTGAAGATCGATTCCTCGGGGAACACCGCATGCAGCGTCGCATCGAGCGCCTGTGCGGACGGCAGGTCGCGTCCGAACGGCTTTTCCACGATGAGGCGCGCGTTCTCGGCCGCGCCCGACTTGGACAAGCCTTGCACGACAGCGCCGAACATGCTCGGCTGAATCGCCAGATAATGTATCGGCCGTTGCGCCGCACCGAGCGCGCGGCGCAGGTTCGTATAGGTCGCGGCCGCGGTGTAATCGCCGTCGACATAGACGAGCAAGGACGCGAGCTTCTCGAAGCTGCTCGCGTCGAAGTCACCTGCGGCCTCGATGCTTTCTTTCGCGCGCCGGCGCAGAAGATCCAAACTCCAGCCTTCGCGTGCGACGCCGACGATCGGAATGTCGAGTCCGTCGCGGCGTACCATCGCATGCAGCGCGGGAAATATTTTCTTGTAGGCGAGGTCTCCGGTGGCACCGAAGAATACCAAGGCGTCCGAACTCTCTGTGTTCATGGGTTCAAGTTCCATGTAGGCGCGCGCGCCGCAATTGTTCGATTTCCGCGAGCAATTCCAGCGCGAGTGCGACGCCGGGCAGATTGATGTCGAGGTCGCGCTGCAGCCGCAATGCGATGCGCGCGCGGCGCAGCGTCTCGCCGCTGAATTGCCACTCGCCGGCCTCACTGAGCCGCACGTTCAAGATCCCTTCCTCGACGAGTTCGACGATGCGGCTCGCATCCACGGTACAGATGCGGCTCAAGTCGCGGATGCTCAATGTTAGGGTTTGCTCGACAATCTCGCCGGATAGGGCCTGGACGCTGGTCGGGCTCATGAGTCTTTACACTCCCAAGTTGGCGCGAGGATTGAACGGCAGCGCGGCGGCCATCGCGAGATAGGCCGCCTTGGCTTTATCGTCCGCGGCCGGCGGCAGCGCGATCTCGAGCACTGCATACAAATCGCCGGGGGGTGTCGAGGGGATGCCGCGGCCCTTGAGCCGCAACTTGGTGCCCGCGTGCGAGCCCGGCGGAATCTTGAGCTGCACATGGCCGCTCGGCGTCGGAATCGCGATGCTGGCCCCGAGCGTCGCTTCCCACGGAGCGACGGGCAGCGACAGCATCAAATCGCGGCCCTCGACCTGATAGTAGCGATGCCCCTGAAATTCGATTTCGATGAATAAGTCGCCGGCGGATACCTCGCCGGCGGCCGGCGATCCTTGACCCGCGAGGCGGATCGTCTGTCCTGCCAAGATGCCCTTCGGAATCTGCACGTTGAGCGTCCGTTCCTTCGATTCCAAGTGTCCGCTCGCATTGACGAACGGCACGCGCAGCGTGAAGCTTCGCTGACCGCCCAGCAGACTCGCCTCCAGGTCGAGCACGATCTTGGCGTGATGATCTTCGCCATGGCCGCTTTGGAAGGGGCCTCGCGAACGAGCGCGGCCCTGCCTGCCGAACAGCGACTCGAAAAAATCACTGTAGGCCGCATCATTGTCGCCCGCGCCGCTGAACTCGAACCCCGAACCCCAATCCGGCGGTGGTCTGAATTCCTCGCCGGGACGCGGGCCTTGCCCCAACTGATCGTAGGCCGCGCGTTTCTCCGGATTCTTCAGCACCTCATAGGCTTCGCCGAGATCCTTAAAACGCGCCTCCGCATCCTTCTCCTTGCTGACGTCCGGGTGATATTTGCGCGCCAGCTTGCGATACGCGGTTTTGATTTGCGCCTCGGTTGCATCGCGCGCAACACCCATGATCTTGTAGTAATCCTTGAACTCCACCGATCACCTGCAACGAGTCGTAACGGTCACTAGATTTCCCGTCAAGAATACTATGGGCGCCGCAGCTCCGATCAACTATCCATGTAGGTTTTTTCTGACATTAAAGCTGATAGGCGACGGTCAGCAGTACGCCCTCGGCGACATCCCGAATGAGCGTCGGCGGCCGGTCATCGAACGGCACGGAGTCTGCGATCAAGGCGCGGATCCAAGCCGCGAGCCACGCGATCTCGCGCGTGCCGTAGACGACGAACGCGGATTCATAGTTGAGCAGCAGGCTGCGCGAGTCGAGGTTCGCCGATCCGCAGACGGCCAGCGCGTCGTCGAACACAATGCCCTTGGCGTGCGTCATATAGGGCAATAAGTGAATCGCGGCGCCGGTGCTCGCGAGCGCGCGCAGCGCGCGGCTGCGTGCGAAGTCGGCGAGAATGTGATTCGAGGCGGCCGGCAAACACAGGTCTATCTTGACGCCGCGACGGGCCGCGAGGCGGAACGCCAAATTCAAGCCCGCGTCGGGTACGAAGTAGGGCGTCACCGCAATGATACGCTGCTCGGATCGGTAACAAGCATCGACCAACACGGCCTGCACGGTGTCCTCGGCCTGATCCGGGCCGCTAGGCAGAAACTGCACGCGGCTTGCCTCATGCAGGCCGGCGCCCGCGGCGGGTTCGCGCGCCGCGCCGCGCGCCGCGCTGCGCAGCGCGATCGGCGTGACGCCGGCAACGGCGATCGGTGCGGCCGGTTTGCCGTGCGAGGCGATCCAGTCGGCTTCGAATTGCGCGGCCGCCGCGGCGGCGACCGGACCCTGCAGGTCGAACGTCAGATCGACCCACGCGGGTTCGCCCTCGATGCCGATGAAGTACTCGGCCGCCAAATTTCTGCCGCCGGCCCACAGCGTCGCCTCATCGGCGATCACGTACTTGCGGTGATTGCGTAGATTGCGCGGTCCGCTGGTGCTGCGCGCCAATAAGGGACTGAAGACCGCGGTTTCAATGCCGGCCGCGTGCAGACGCCGGAATAGGCGCTTCGGCAACTGGATCGCGCCGACACCGTCGATCAGCAAACGCACGCGCACGCCCGCGCGCACGCGGGCGATGAGGCCATCGACGATCTCTCGGCCGATCGGGTCTTTGCCGAGGATGTAGGTGCAGATGTCCAATCTTGCGCGCGCGGCCGCGAAGGTTTCGAACAGCGCCGCCAACGAGGCGGCGCCGTCGCCGTGCAGATGCAAATGCGATGGCGCGGATGCGGACAATCCGAAGCTCATGATCAAATCCTCGGCCCAATGCCGGCCGAGTGTCTTGCAGCTGCCGGGCGGCAAGGCTTTGCGGCTCAATTTGCGGCGCCCGAACAATACGTAGAGCGGCAGCACGAGATAGGGAATGGCGATCAGTCCGAGTACCCAGGCGATCGCGATCGACGGCGGCCGGCGCTCGCGCTCGACGCGCGTCGTCAGCACATAGGTCAACAAGCTCACGACGATCGCGAGCGTATGCGTCGTGAGTCGCGGGATCCAGGCGCTGACCCAGGCGTTCACGTCAAGACCCGGTCAGACGCCGACCTTGACGACCAGCTTGCCGAAATTGCGGCCCTCGAGCAGGCCAAGAAAGGCGCGCGGCGCGTTCGTCAAGCCGTCGACGACGTCTTCGCGATATTTGATCTGACCCGCCTGTAGCCAATTGGACATTTGTTCGCGGAACTGTGGGAAATGACTGCCGTAATCGTCAAATATGATAAAGCCGCGAATCGTGAGGCGCTTGACCAAAATGTTGCGCATCAGAATCGGCGTCAGATCGCTGCCCGTAGCGGCGCCGGTGCCCTGATACTGCGCAATCAGTCCGCAAATGGGCACGCGCGCATGTGTATTGAGCAAGGGCAGCACGGCCTCAAATACCTTGCCGCCGACGTTCTCGAAGTAGACATCGATGCCGTTGGGGCAGGCGGCCGCGACGCGTTCGCGCAAATCCGCCGCGTGGTGGTCAATGCAGGCATCGAAGCTCAGTTCGCCGACGGCCCAATCGCATTTTTTCGCGCTGCCGGCGATGCCGACGACACGGCAGCCCTTGAGTTTGGCGATCTGTCCGACCACCGAGCCGACCGCGCCGGTCGCGGCGGCGACCACGACCGTCTCGCCGGCCTGCGGCTTGCCGATGTCGAGCAGACCCATATAGGCCGTGAAGCCCGGCATGCCTAAGACCCCGAGTGCGTACGACGGGCGCACCAGCGCGGCGGGCAATTTCACGAGCTCCTTGCCGTCGGAGACCGCAAATTGCTGCCAACCGCTCGCGCCGAGCACCAGTTCGCCGGCGCCAAATCCGCTATGGCGTGATTCCTCGACGCGCGAGATCGTGCCGCCGGTCATGACGGCGCCGATCGCGACCGGCGCCGCATAGGAGGCCGCGTCACTCATACGGCCGCGCATGTAGGGATCGAGCGATAGCCAGATCGTGCGCAGCAGTACCTCGCCTTCGTTGAGACTCGGCAGCGGTGCCGATTCCAGTCGAAAGTCCTCGAGTGTCGCCACTGCCCCGGGGCGGCGCGCGAGCACGACGCGTTGATTGAGGGCGGTTGCTGTCATGGAGGTTCGAGTCCTCGTCAACTCAGCGCGGAGATCAGCGAACCTACCGACGCCGTGACCGCCATCGCGAGTGCGCTCCAAAACGTCACTCGCATCGCGCCCGTCAAGACGCTTGCGCCGCCGACCTTGGCCGCGAGTCCCCCAAGGCAGGGCAGGCACAGCAGCGAGGCGACGACGGTCGCGATCAGCAAATACTGCGGCGGCGCGAGCACCGCGACCACCAAGGGCACGGCCGCGCCGGATGCAAAACTGCATGCCGAGGTCAAGGCCGCGAGGATGGGGCGCGCGCTCAAGGTCGTCGAGAGCCCCAATTCATCGCGCGCATGCGAGCCCAGCGCGTCGTGCGCCATCAATTGTTCGGCGACCTGTCGCGCGAGCGCTTTGTCGAGTCCCCGGCGCACGTAGATATCGGTCAATTCCAGGCTCTCGCCGGCATAGTCGAACTCGAGCTCGGCTTTTTCCTGTGCCAGTGCGGCCGCTTCCGTATCCGCCTGCGAATGCACCGAGACGTATTCGCCGGTCGCCATCGACATCGCGCCGGCAACGAGTCCGGATATGCCCGTCAGCAGGATGCTCGAGTGCGGTGCATGCGCCGCCGCGACGCCCACGATCAGACTCGCGGTCGAGACGATCCCGTCATTGGCCCCGAGCACGCCCGCGCGCAGCCACGCGATCCCGCCGAGATTGTGGCCTTCATGAGCGCGAGGACGCATTGGTATCACCTTCCCTTGAACCAATCGCAAATTTTTGGCTGGTCGACTCATGGGCGCGCGTGGCTCAGGTCCTGTTGGTCTTCGGCCCGAACAGCAGCCACAGAATGAATCCGGCGACCGGCAGCAAGATCACGAGCACGGTCCAGATCACTTTCTTGCCGGTGTCGGAGTTGCTTTGGAAAATATTGACGATCGCCCAAACGTCGGCAACCAATACCAGCAGACCGCCAATACCTTCGTACTGCATGTTGATTCCTTGAATGTCGGCGCGCGGCGCCGACCGCAATGACGATAGCGTGATTTCGGCTCGGCTTCCATATGTCTGCAAACGCACAGCAAAAAAATGGACGTGCGGCGCGGGGCACATATGCTCATTGGAATCATTCGCAATTGCGATTCACGATTGCGGCCGGCGATTGGGGCCAGAAATTGACATACAATTGGCATACATTGTACGCTGTGATCACGATGGCGATACTCACCGTGCGTCTTACCGATGAAGAAGAGCGGCTTTTGGCGAAGCGCTCGCGCAGCGCCGGCATGAAAAAAGCGACATTTGTTCGCCAGCTCATTCGCGACGCGCCGTTCGTCACAGGGGCCGACGTGCTTGCGGATGCGACCCGACGCATGGGCGATCCACGTTTGCGAATAGCGCGCAAATGAAAAAATGTGTGCTCGACACCTCGTTCATCATCGATTTATTGAACGAGATCGCCGAGGCCGAGCCTGGGCCGGCATTTCGTTGGGTGCTACGCAACCCAGCGGCACAGTTGTGGATCACCCCGGTGACCATGGCTGAAGTGCTCGAGGGTGCAAACGAGCCGGCGGTCGTCGAGGCGTATCTCGCGCGATATTCATGGCAAGGAGTTCACCGCATCCATGCGCAGAAGGTCGCTGAGCGACAGCGCCGGGCCGCTCATCGCATGGGCGAAAACGATGCATGGCAAGCCGCGATTGCCGAGCATCTGGGGGCCGTGGTCGTGGGGAGCGATGATGCGGCGTTTCAGCGGCGCGGCGCCCACTATGAGGATCATCGTCGAGAGTCTGCGCAACGCTAAGCGGACCGGCGCCGCGATCGCGGATTTGTTCTACACCCGGCGTGGACCGCGCAGTGCGTCCTTGAGTATCTCGCGGTGCTCTTGTTCGGCACTACGATTGTTCTTCGCTGCGCGCCGCTTCAGGGCGTTGACCAGGTCGTCGGTCAGCTTGCGAACCCTGAGTTGTGCCACGTGAGGTCTCCGCGGATTTACAAAGGCTAGCGATGCTAGCACGCGTGCAAGCACGCGCATTACAAGCCTAGCACCTACAGCAGCAGCAGAATCCCCGCGGCCGCGCTCAAGGCGAGCACGATTTCCTCGAACACTCGTTGATTGATGCGCGGCAGCAGCCAGCGCCCCGCAAGCGCGCCCAAGAACACCAGTGGCGCGAGCATCAAATTGAACGCAAAGCTCGTCGTCGTGATGAGGCCGAGGCCGACCATGAACGGGACCTTGAACAAATTGAGCAGGCAGAAGAACACGGCCGCGGTGCCGACGTATTCCATCTTGGGCAGGCGCATCGCGACCAAATAAATCGCCATCAGCGGCCCGCCCGCGTTTGCGACAAGCGTCGTGAAGCCGGCCATGACGCCGATGAACGCGGCGACGCCCCAGTGCATGAGCGCCGCATTCTCGCCTGGGCCCGACTTGCGCCATCGCAGCCAATAGCTCAACGCGGCCATGCCGACGATGATTGCACCGATCAGCGTGCGCGCGGTGTGATCGGTAATGACGCGCATCGCAAAGTAGCCGGCCACGACGCCGGCCGCGGTCCACGGGAAGAGTTTCCAAAGATGATGCCACTGCATGTGGCGCCGATACCAATAGACGGCCACGAAATCGCCGAAGATCAACAGCGGCAGCACGATACCCGTGGATTGTTTGGTGCTCGGAAACACTGCGGCAAACAGCGCCACGAACAGCGCACTTAAGCCCGTGATCCCGGTTTTGGAGATGCCCACCATGAGCGCCCCCAGGGCCGCAACCGCCCATTGCAATGGGCCGATCGACAGGGTTTCATTTAGCATGCAGGCCATTATCCAGAAGTGCTGCTAATCCATGGCAAATTTGTATGAGGAGACCTCGGAGCCGGCCGCACCCACGCCGCCGCTTGCGGGCGATGCGCGCGCCGACGTCGTCGTCGTGGGCGGCGGATTGACGGGCCTCTCGACCGCGCTGCATCTGGCGGAGCGCGGGGTGCGCGTCGTGCTGCTCGAAGCCCATGAGCCGGGCTGGGGTGCGTCGGGGCGCAACGGCGGTCAGGTCAACCCCGGTCTCAAACACGATCCGAACGTTGTCGAGCGCGATTTCGGCGCCGAGTTGGGCGGCCGCATGGTGGCCTTCGCCGGGAATGCGCCGGCGTTCGTCTTCGATCTGATCCGCCGGCTCGGGATCCGCTGCGAAGCGCGCCAGTGCGGCACGCTGCGCGCCGCGAGTCACCCGAAGCACCTGGCAAAGGTGCGCATCGCGGCCGAGCAATATGCGCGGCGCGGAGCGCCCGTCGAACTGCTCGAACGGGACGCGATTGCGCGCGCGACCGGCACCGATCGCTACGCGGGCGCAATGCTCGACCGGCGCGGCGGCGCGTTGCATCCCTTGAGTTATGCGCGCGGGCTCGCGCGTGCCGCGCTGCAAGCCGGCGCGATCATCCATAGTGTTACGCGCGTGCTCGGCGTCGAGCGGGTCGGCAGCGCCTGGCGCGTGCGCACGGCCCTGGGCACAGTGGCGAGCGCGCAGATCGTACTCGCGACCAATGGTTATACCGACGGCATTTGGCCGCGGCTCAAGCGCACCGTCGTGCCCTTGTTCGGGGCAATGGCCGCGACCGAACCGTTGTCCAATGCGCTCGCGCAGTCGATCCTACCGGGCGGCCAGGTCTTATATGAAGCCGGAACCGTCACGGTCTACTACCGGCTCGATGGGGCGCGGCGCTTGCTGATCGGCGGGCGCGGCCCCATGCGTGAGACCGAGGCGGCGAGCGATATCCCGCATATCCTCGCCTACGCACGGCGCTTGTGGCCGGCGCTCAGCGCGGTGGGCTGGACGCATGGCTGGGGCGGCCGGCTCGGCTTTACGGCCGATCAATACCCGCATGTGCACGAACCCGCCGAGGGCGTGCTCGTGTGCCTGGGCTACAGTGGACGCGGCGTCGCGATGGCGAGCGCGATGGGCAGCGAACTCGCCGCGAGAATCCTCGATCCCGCGCGGGAATTGCCGTTACCCGTGACGGCCCTAAAGCCGATTGCGTTGCACGGGCTGTGGCGGGTCACGGTTCCCGCGGCGATCCAACTCGCGCGAATCGCGGATTTCTTGGGTCTGTAGCACCGCGTTGGACCTATGGCGGCGCGCCCCATTCAATAGAATCCTGCATCTTTCGGGGTCAAGCCAACTCGGCCACGCACTGCGCCAGCGACATCACTTCGACCTTAGGACGGAGCCTATAGCGCGTCGAGCCCGGATAAACCACTAACAACCGGTGCAATTCCAGATCCTCCAGCGCCGAAACCATCGATGGAGTCATCTTCGGTGCATCAGCCCGTTTAATCTCAACTCCAATGCGTCGCCCTTTCAGAAACAACAGCAGGTCGAGCTCTGCCCCGGCCTGCGTTCGCCAGTAATAGGCATTAGCTTTGGGCAAATGAGCAAGCAGCTGCTCGATAACGAACCCCTCCCATGATCCACCGATTACAGGATGTCCCTCGAGTTGCCGGCGCTCGCCGATTCCAAGCAGCGTAT
>Ga0209415_10005492_pt1 | contig 22748 bp, 14 predicted proteins | sample PeaSoiSIISIP2007_FD_187696 | JGI IMG/M metagenome (GOLD analysis project Ga0209415, IMG submission 187696) | Peat soil microbial communities from Weissenstadt, Germany - SII-SIP-2007 (SPAdes) (version 2) | ecosystem: Environmental > Terrestrial > Soil > Wetlands > Peat | place: Germany... | reverse complement strand
CGGAACGGTAGACGCTTCGGACTTAAAATCCGATTTCCGCAAGGAAGTGCCGGTTCGAGTCCGGCCCCGGGCACCAAATTGCGGGTCTATCCGACGCTGCGCTCCAGGTCCTCCGCGGTCGCGGAATCGAGCTTCAGCAGGGCGGCCTGGACGTTGCTTTCCAGGTGGTCGACCTTGGAGGTGCCGGGTATGGGGAGCATCACCGGGGACCTCTGGAGCAGCCAGGCGAGGGCCACCTGCGCGGGCGTCGCATCGAACTTCTCCGCTGCGCGGGCCAGCGGGCCGCCGCCCTTGGCGAGGCGGCCGGTCGCGAGGGGAAACCACGGGATGAAGCCGATGTTCTCCCGGGCGCAATAGTCCAGCACGGGCCCGGCGCTGCGGTTGGAGAGATTGTAGAGGTTCTGGACCGAAACCACAGGCGCCAGTCGTCGGACCGCCTTTATCTGATCGACGGACACTTCGGACAGCCCGATATGGCGGATCTTTCCCTGGCGCTGGAGGTCGAGCAACGCGCCAATCTGGTCCTGCAGCGGCGTGCCTGGGTCGATCCGGTGGAGCTGGTAGAGGTCGATCCGCTCGAGCCTGAGCCGGCGCAAGCTGCCCTCGCAGGCCTCGCGCAGGTGTTCGGGACGGCCGTCGGGGGTCCACTGGCCCGGCCCGGGGCGAAGCAGGCCTGCCTTCGTCGCGATGACCAGCCCCTTCGGGTAGGGATGAAGCGCCTCGGCTATCAGTCGCTCGGATACCTCGGGGCCGTACGAGTCCGCGGTATCAATTAGGGTGATTCCGAGCTCGACGGTGCGCCGAAGCACCGCGATCGCCTCGTTGTGATCGCGGGGCTCACCCCAGACGCCGCTTCCGGTCAGCTGCATGGCGCCAAACCCCAGCCGATGCACGGGAACGTCCCCGCCGATGGTGAAGGTGCCGCTCTTCGCTCCGACTTCCTTTGTCAGCGTGGTGTTCAAGGGGAATGCGTTGTTTGAGGTTTCTTGCGTTGGAATTATTCGCGGTGAGGTCGCCGCCGCACGGCAACCTGCTTCAACATTTGCGGGTTCAGAGGCGGTTGCAAATCCCGCGCCCCGTCAGGCCCGTACTTGTTCCCCACGGCGCGGAAACTCGTGGCCACGCAATATGAATTTCCTAAGAAATTGTTATTCAATGACGTGGGAATCACGACATCAATCTTGTCCCGAAAAGCGCTGAAAACGCTTGCACTAGACAGATGGTCAACTATTAATTCACGCATCATGGGAAGAACCTCTAACGCCGACCAAAGACTGATGGACGCCGCCCTGGACCTTGTTTGGGAGGGGAGCTACGGATCGGTCACGATCGACGACATTTGCCAGCGCGCGGATGTGAAGAAGGGAAGCTTCTATTATTTCTTCAAGTCCAAGGCGGACCTGGAGGTGGCGGCCCTGGAAAGACTCTGGAAGGAGCAGTGGAAGCCCTCGCTCGACACGAGCTTTTCGCCGTCGGTCGACCCGCTCACACGCCTCACGACCCACCTGGGGACCATCTACGCCTGGCACCTGGGAATCAAGGCGCGCTACGGCAAGGTGCTCGGCTGTCCCGTGTGCTCCGTCGGCTCGGAAGTCAGCACCCAGGAGGTGGACGTCAGCGCGGTGGTGCGCGATATCATGTCCCGCAAGCGCCGCTACTACGAATCCGCCATTCGCGACGCGGTGGCCCAGGGTGTCATCGAGCCCTGTGACCCTGCCGAGGAAGCCCTGGCCCTGTTCGGGCTCATCGAGGGACTGGTCGGCCAGGCGCGCATCATGAACGATCCCGAGATCCTGCGCCGGCTGCCGGAAATGGCGTTGGGATTGCTCAGGGTGAAGGCAAAAGGCGGTTCGCCCGCTGCCGAAATTCCGGTCCACGCCTAAATCCACATAATCCAAACCAACCCGCGCACGAAAACCGTGCGCATTTTTTCCGCCCCATTCATAGCTAAACAGTCAACTACTCAACCCACTCTCCCAATGATCAACGATTTCGCATCGAGTTTCACATCACAATACCCGGCGCTCGCCCGGCAGTCGGCGCATGGGTCGTCCGGCCGGCACGAGGCGCGCGGGCGCAGAGCAAATTACGAAGGCGCGCGTTTCGGCTTCACGGCCTCCTCGCATCCCGAGATCGGGTCCCTCTGGAGCCCCGGGATGCTCGACCGGCTCAAGGCCCCGCTCACGCGGTTCCACGAATGAGGCGCCCCGGTCCCGATCGGGGCGTTCCCGAGAACTGCAGGCCGGCGGCCGCTTCAGCTCGCAAACATTATCACCACAACAACCGGAGAATAATCACATGATCACAGCCACCATCATCCTTGCGGGAATTGTCGTCGTCACGATGTGGGACAGTTCGGAATGAATCCGGGCCCCGCTGCAAAGGCCCGGTCCCTCATATCTGACCTTCCCGATCAACACAGAAAACCAAGACAGCCTCAATCAACTGAAATGAACACCGAAAACCACACACCCACGGGCAAGGCCGCGCCGGGCGGCCGGCGCTTGCGCCCTGTCCTGGCAGTCGTCGCAGGCCTCGTGCTCCTTGGCGGCGGCGCCGCGTACTCCACAACGCACGCCGCAGCGGATTCGCCCCGCGCGGCCGGCCCGTCGCCGGCGCCGAAGGTCACCGTCGCTCCCGTGGAGGAACGACTGCTTTCCGACTCCGACGAGATCACCGGGCACGTCGAGGCCACCGAGACCGTCGAGCTCCGTGCGCGGGTTTCGGGCCACCTCGACTCCGTTCATTTCCAGGCGGGCCAGCTCGTAAAGCGGGGCGATGTCCTCTTCACTGTCGACCCGCGCTGGTACCGCGCGCAGTTCGAGCTTGCCTCAGCGCGCGCGGACGTCGCCGATCGCGAGGCGAAGCGCGCCGAGGAGCTCCTCGCCGCCGCGGCGATCTCTGCGGAGGAGGCCGAGGCGCGCCGTGCCCGCGCCGCGGAGGCCCGTGCGGAGCTCACCACCGCCCGCCTCGACCTTGAGCACACGGAGGTCCGCGCACCCATCCCGGGGCGGATAAGCCGCGCGCTGGTCACCGAGGGCAACCTCGTCTCGGGCTCGCCGGGCGACGCGACGCTCCTTGCGACCATTGTCTCCGTGGGCGAGGCTTACGTGTACGCCGACATCGACGAAGCCACTTTTCTCAGGCTAAGCCGCATGGCCCGGGAGGGCCGCATGGGCGCTGCGGGCGGCCGCGTGGCCGTTGACATGGAACTCGCGGATGAGAACGGCTTCCCGCGCCGCGGCTTCATCGAGTCGAGCGACAACCGCCTGAATCCCTCCACGGGCTCCCTCACCCTCAGGATGGTTTTCCCGAACGCCGACGAGGCGCTGATTCCCGGTCTCTTTGCCCGCGTGCGGGTGCCGATCGGCACCCCGGAGCCGACGCTCCTGATCAGCGAGCGCTCCGTCGAGACGGACCAGAGCCAGAAGTTCGTCCTGGTCGTCGGCACCGACCGCGTTGCGGCCTACCGAGCCGTGAAGCTGGGCGGCACAGTCGACGGCAAGCTCGTCGTCCGAGACGGCCTGCGCCCAGGAGAGCGGGTGATTGTCAACGGCCTCCAGCGCGTCCGACCGGGCATGGTGGTCGATCCCGAGGTCGCCGTCGCCGCATTGTCCGCGGGCGCGGTGGTCGCCGCCCGCTGATCGGGCGCACGCAACCGGCCCAGCCGTCCCTCGCCCGCCCGCTCGCCCTCCTGGCCGCCTCTGCCGCGGCCCTCCAAGCCACCGCTTTGCCCATCCTTTCCCATGAACCTATCAGACTTCTTCATAAAGCGCCCGATCTTTGCCGGCGTCATTTCGACCATCATCTTCCTTGTCGGCGCGATCTCGCTCACGCGCCTGCCCGTCAGCGAATACCCCGAGGTCGTACCCCCGACCGTGGTGGTCCGCGCGGTCTACCCGGGCGCAAACCCGAAGACGATATCGGAGACGGTCGCTGCCCCGCTCGAGCAGTCGATCAACGGCGTCGAGAACTCGCTGTACATGTTCTCGCAGGCAACGAGCGACGGCGTGATGACCCTGACGGTCACGTTCAAGCTCGGCACCAACCTCGATAACGCGCAGGTGCAGGTCCAGAACCGGGTGGCGCAGGCCGAGAGCAAGCTGCCCGAGGAGGTCCGCCGTCTTGGCGTCACCACAACGAAGACCTCGCCGGACCTGCTGATGGTCGTTCACCTTTTCTCCCCGGACAAGCGCTACGATGACGTCTACGTGCGCAACTACGGCACACTGCAGGTGCGCGACACCCTCGCGAGGCTGCCCGGGGTAGGCGACGTGCCGATCTTTGGCTCGGGAGACTACGCGATGCGGGTCTGGCTCGACCCCAACAAGGTTGCCGCAAGGGGGCTCACGGCCTCGGACGTCGTCGCAGCGATCCGCGAGCAGAACGTCCAGGTCGCCGCCGGTGCCGTCGGCAAGCAGCCGACGTCCAGCCACGTGGACACGGAGTTGATCATCAACACGAAGGGCCGCCTTTCCACGGAGGAGGAATTCGGAGAAATCATCGTGAAGACGGGGCCGCATGGCGAGCGGGTCCAGCTGAGGGACGTGGCCAGGATCGAGATCGGTGCCTCCGAATACGCGCTTCGCTCGCTCCTGAACAACAGTCCCGCCGTCGCGCTGCCGATTTTCCAGCTTCCGGGTTCCAACGCGATCGCCACGTCCGACGCCGTTCGGGCGGCCATGGCGGAGCTCAAGAAGAATTTTCCCGACGGCCTCGACTACAGCATCGTCTATGATCCGACGATCTTCGTGCGCAACTCCATCGAGGCGGTCGTCCACACGCTTGTCGAGGCCATCGCTCTCGTTGTCCTGGTGGTCATCCTCTTCCTGCAGACATGGAGGGCCTCGATCATCCCGCTCGCCGCCGTCCCCGTTTCGCTTGTCGGCACCTTCGCGGTCATGAACGCGCTCGGCTTTTCCATCAACGCCCTCTCGCTCTTCGGCCTCGTGCTCGCGATAGGCATCGTCGTGGACGACGCGATCGTCGTGGTCGAGAACGTCGAGCGCAACATCGCCCTCGGCCGCTCGCCGATCGAGGCCACCAGGCAGGCGATGCGCGAGGTCACGGGCCCGATCATCGCCACCGCGCTCGTGCTTTCGGCCGTCTTCGTTCCGACCGCCTTCATAAGCGGGCTCTCGGGCCAATTCTACAAGCAGTTCGCCATCACGATCGCGATTTCGACGGTCATCTCGGCCTTCAACTCGCTGACGCTCTCGCCCGCCCTCAGCGCCATGCTGCTGAAGGGCCACCACGAGCCCAAGGACGGGCTCACGCGGCTCATGGACTCCGGGTTTGGCTGGTTCTTCCGGCCCTTCAACCGGTTCTTCGAATCTGCGTCGAAGAGGTATTCCAACGGCGTCGCGCGGCTGCTGCGGCTGTCGGTCGTCGCACTGGTGGTCTATGCCGGGCTCCTCGCCACCACCGGGGGCCTCTTCGGGAGGATCCCGACCGGCTTCGTGCCGACGCAGGACAAGCAATACCTGGTCGCCTTCGCGCAGCTTCCGGACGCCTCCTCGCTGGAGCGCACCGATGCCGTCATCCGCAGGATGACCGAGATCGCGCTGAGGCACCCCGGCGTGGCCAACGCCGTGGAGTTCCCGGGGCTGTCGATCAACGGGTTCACCAACTCACCAAACAACGGCATCGTGTTCGTCACGCTCAAGCCCTTCGAGGAGCGCAGGACTAGGGCCCTATCCGGCCCGGCCATCGCTCGGGAGTTGCAGGGCGAGTTCGCGGGCATCCAGGACGCGTTCATCGCAATCTTCCCGCCCCCGCCGGTGCAGGGCCTCGGCACCATCGGCGGCTTCAAGCTCTACATCGAGGACCGCGGCGACAACGGGCTCGACGCGCTCTACGGCGCCGCGAGGGGCCTGATCGCCAAGGCTTACCAGACGCCCGGCCTCGCCGGCATCTTCTCGAGCTTCACGATCAACACCCCGCAGCTCGACGCCGACGTGGACCGGGTCAAGGCGAAGGAGATGGGCGTGCCGCTGCAGAACGTATTCGAGACGATGCAGATCAACCTGGGATCGCTGTACGTGAACGATTTCAACCGCTTCGGCCGGACCTACCAGGTCGTGGCGCAGGCCGACGCCAAGTTCCGCGAGCACGCGCAGGACATCCTGCGCCTGAAGACCCGAAACCAGGCAGGCGACCTCGTGCCGCTGGGGGCACTTGTGAGCGTCCGCGAAACCTACGGGCCGGACCGCGTCATGCGCTACAACGGCTATCCCGCCGCGGATATCAGCGGCGCGGCCGCGCCCGGCTTCAGCTCCGGCCAGGCCGAGGCGCTCATGGACAAGCTCGCGTCCGAGAACCTGCCAAAGGGTATGGTCCCAGACTGGACCGAGCTGACGTTCCAGAGGATCGTCGCCGGGAACACCGGCGCCCTGATCTTCCCGCTGAGCATCCTCCTTGTGTTCCTGGTGCTGGCTGCGCAGTACGAGAGCTTTCGCCTCCCATTCGCCGTGATCCTGGTCGTTCCGATGGCGCTTTTCTCGGCCATGCTCGGCCTCTGGCTGACGCGCGGCGAGAACAACATCTTCACCCAGATCGGCCTCATCGTGCTCATCGGCCTCGCCGCCAAGAACGCCATCCTGATCGTTGAGTTCGCGGTGAAGCGCCATGAGGGCGGCGAGAGCTTGACGGCAGCCGCGCTCGACGCCGCCCGCCTTCGGCTGCGTCCCATCCTGATGACATCGATCGCCTTCATCGCCGGTGTGTTTCCGCTGGTCGTCAGCACCGGCGCCGGCGCGGAGATGCGCCGCGCGATGGGGATCGCGGTCTTTGCCGGCATGATCGGCGTGACGTTCTTCAGCCTGTTCCTGACCCCGGTCTTCTACGTCGTTCTCGAGAGGCTGGGCGCGAAGAGACCCGCTCCCGCCGCCGTCAAGTCCGCGCTGCAACCGGCCTAAGGCCCGGTACGCCAAGACAGCGCCCTCCGAGAGAAACACCCACCATCATGAAGCTCGCACTCATTCTCCTTTCAGCCTCCGCGACCGCCATGGCGGCGCTCCCATCCGTCGGCCCCGACTACGCGCGCCCCGCCGTTGAGGCCCCGGGGTCGTATCGCGACGCCGGCGCCATCGGCGCCTGGAAGAGCGCCGCGCCCGCCGACGCGTCCGCGCGGGGCGAGTGGTGGAAGCTCTTCGCGGACCCGACACTCGACCGCCTTGAGGCGCTCGCGATCCGCCAGAACCAGGATCTCCGCGCGACCGCCGCCCGCGTTGAACAGGCCGCCGCGTCCGCGGGGCTCGCCAGAAGCGCCTATTGGCCGCAGGTCGGCGCCAGTCCGTCCGCAGCCAGGGGGCGCTCCTCCGCGACGACGGCGAACCCCTATCCCGATCTGCTTGCGACGGACTACAGCGCCCCGATTCTTGCGACCTGGGAGATCGACCTGTTTGGACGCGTGCGCCGCCTGAACGAGAGCGCCCGCGCCGACGCCGATGCAAGCGCCGAGACGTTTGAGTCCGTGAGGCTTTCCCTCACCGCGAACGTGGCGGCGGACTATTTCTCGATGCGCGGGCTCGACCGCGAGCTCGCCATCCTGCGCGACACGGTCGCGCTGCGCCGCCGCGAACTCGAACTCGTGTCGGCGCAGCAGAGGATCGGCTCCGGCTCCGAGCTGGACACGTCCCGCGCGGAGACGGAACTCGCCGCGGCGGAAGCCGAATCGGCCGCGGTCGCGGTGCGCCGGGAATCGGCGCAGGACGCCCTTGCAGTCCTGGCCGGCGAGGCGGCGACCTCCTTCTCGGTCCCGCCCTCGGTCGCAGGCACCCCCCTGCCAGCGATTCCGCCCGGCGTTCCGTCGGACCTGCTGGAACGCAGGCCCGACGTCGCCGCCGCAGAGCGCTCCCTCGCCGCGGCAAACGCCCGGATCGGCGTCGCCAAGGCGGCGTTCTTTCCGGCGGTTTCGCTGACGGGCGGCGCCGGATTCGAGAGCGCGGGCACCGACCGCCTCTTCGGCGCCGACTCGCGGATCTGGTCGATCGGCCCCAGCGTCTACCTGCCTATCTTCCAGGGAGGCCGAAACGTGGCGAACCTCGAGCGCAGCCGCGCGGCCTACGACGAGAGCGCGGCGCAATACCGCCAGATGGTGCTTGTCGCGTTCCGCGAGGTGCAGGAGGCGCTTACGGTGGCGCGGCTGCTCACGGAACAGTCCGCCGCGCAGGATCGCGCGCTCGCATCGTCGAGGCGGGCCGCGGAGCTTGCGCGGACGCGCTATGATGCAGGCTACGTGTCCTACCTCGATGTTGTCGACGCGCAGCGCACCGAGCTCGGCAACGAGCGCGCCGCGGCGCAGCTCGCATCCCTGCGGCTAAACACTGACGTCGCGCTCATCAAGGCGCTTGGCGGCGGATGGTCCGGCGGCGCCTCAAGATGAACTCCGGGAGAGATTTAGGGTAAGATCCCCGGTCGCGGCCGCCGGCGCGATGTTCCGCCCCGGGGCACGATAGGCCGGCAACATCCGGCGAGGGCGGCTCCAGCCGACCGGATTTACCAGCTACCTGACCTCGTAGATCTCAAGAAGGGCCACCCCGGTTCCACCGTGGGCATCGGCCACCTGGACCGTGTATGCTCCAGGAGGGAGCGTGGCGAGGAAGGCCGAGTCGGCTGAGCCGGATGGGAAGCCGAACGCGCCTTCCTGCGCAAAAATCTCGGCAGTGGCCGGCTGAATGGTCGTCTTCGTCGGGCCGCTCGAGACCGCGCCGTCGCCCGGCGTGATCGGGTTTCCCCAGCCGGAATTGGCGGCGATAGCCGCGCCATTTGAATCGAGGAGCGTGAGGGCGGGATTGGCGAGGATTGCGCCCACGCCGAAGCCAGTCAGCGCGGGACCGGCGGCCCGGATGAGGAGGGTTTCAAAGCCGGCTCCGCCGACGACGAATCCGCCGATCAGCACATCCGGGCCCGTGGCGACCAACGCGCGGGCCGAAAGGTTGATCAGGCGGTTCGCCGGGGCGCCGGAGTCGGCGTCGTAGATCTCCGCGAGAGCGACGCCGCTGTTCGCTGTCTGTGATGCAACCCGGGCGGTGTGGGCCCCCGGGGGGAGCGATTCAAGCAGGGCCGCGTCCTGGGATCCGGCCGCGAGGCCGAACGCGCCGACCGAGGAGAAGATGGGCGCAAGCGGGGCGGACCATGCTCCGGCGGACGCCAGCGTGACTCCGGCCGAGTCCTGGAGCGTGAGCTGCGGGTCGGGGAGGAAGCCGGTCACTCCGAAGCCGCCCAGCGCGGGGCCGTCGCCGCGGATCAGGAGCGACTTGCTTGCCGGGCCCGTGGTGACAAATCCGGCGATAAGCTGGTCTTGTCCCCCTTTGACAAGGGCGCGGGCCGAGAAGTTCGCCAGCCACGCGCCCCGAGCGAAGGTGATGTAGACCGGCCCGCCGGCATCGCTAACGGTCAAGGTGCCGTCTTGCAGAGGTAGCGGCGCGCCGAAAAGGTCCGTGGCCGCCGCGTTGCCGACAACGGAGACGGCAACGCTGGAATTGGGGGCAAATGACCAGAGGGCCACGACGTAGTCGTCGGCGCCGTCGAAGCGCATGGCGACGAGGCTGGACGGGGCCGTGTGGATAAACCCGCTGAACTTTCGGCTGCCAGCTATTGCGGCTAGCCGCCTGACGGCCGCCATTGCCGGCTTATCCGTGTCGTCATTCGCAAGCAGGCCGAAGTTGTCCTCCCGGTTGGCCGCGTCGGTGCCGTCATCGCGCAGGTCGTAGTAGACGTATAAGGGGAAACCGACGGCGCAGCTGGACAGCATCTCTTTGGCTACCATCGCTGCCTGGCGTCGCCGGGCGCCGGGATCGTGGCCGTTCTGGGTGCCTGCCGGAGAGTAGTCGACCGACGTGAAGCCCCATTCGGTGCCCCAAATCGGCGGAGGGTTGTCTAGGTTATGGGCCACCGTGTATTTCAGCTGGGCGTAGTAATCGGTGAGTTCGCCCATCGGATTTGGAACGTCGTAAGGATGAACGCCAATTGCATCGGCGCCGTCGGCTCCGCCGTGCCCGAGGAACCCGCGCACGAAATTAAAGTCGAAGCCCGATAATCCGCCCGTCGCGACCAACGCATTGGGGTCGCCCTGATGGACGCTGCTTGTTGCGACTGCCAGGAGGGCGGCATATTGGGCGGGATTGGCGGCGGGCGGCCATGAACCGCCGTTTGGCTCGTTCCATACCTCGAAGCGGGTGCCCGTGCCTGCAAAGTGGCCTGCGGCGGCCCGCGCGAAACTTCCAAAGGCCGCAATCGAATCCGGGGTCGTGGGCGGCGCCGCCGCCGTGCCGGTGTAGAGCGGATTGCCGTAATCGAGAATTAGAAGGGCCTTCATGCCCCGGGACTGCAGCGCGCTGACCAACGTGTCGTACGCGCCCCAGTTGTAGACCTTGGGAATGGATTCGACCGACGACCAGGTGAGGTCCGCCCTGACCCAGGAAAACCCGGCCGCGTGTGCGGCGTCGAGCGCGCCGTCGTCGCTCACGAAGTGAATGTTGACGCCCATCTGGGCGAGGAGGCTGCTGTTGCCGGGGGGAGCTGGAATCAACGGGAGCGACGCGCTCAGCGTGAACGTGGCCGAGCCGAGGGCGTAGACCTCATCGAAGTCAACGGTGCCGACCGGCCTCGAATCCACGCCGTTGGTCGCCAGGACCCCTATGCCACTGATCGGGTTGTGGAGAACCCCGTCATTGGCGCCAGAGTACCACGAAGTCGGGGAGTCAAGGGCGACCACTTGCTGGTACCAGGCGCTGGTGTCCGTGGCCTCCGCGGGGCGGTTGAGCGAGTACTGGAATACCTGGCCGGTCGAGTCCGTCACGCGGAGAACGACAAGGACGTTGGATGGGGTCCTCAGCCAGAGGCTTATCGCGGCAGCGGCCAGTGGTGTGGGAAGTGCCAGATATGCCGCGGTATAGTTGCCGCCCGAGGAGAGGTCATATGCAAGCTGAGCGCCCTGACCTGAATACCCTGCGCCCAGCGCGAGCGAGCCTTTGGCCCCAGGAAACTCCGGACCGTTCGAGAACGCCCATGGGGCCGGGGAACTTCTGCCCTCAAAGTTGTCAATCAGCACGTCCGCGACGGCGGCCCGCGTCATCATGGCGAGGATGCCTGCCGGCAAGAGCCTTATCAGTCGGTGCATATGAATGGATGCGCTTGCGGCCAGCCTCATGGTCGCGGCGAGGGATCTTCCCTCTTTCTGCGGGCGTACGAACGCGGCGGCCGGACCTGGGCGGGGCGCACGGGCCGCCAACGGCGGGCGCGGCCTTCACGCGGCGATTGCCGCCCGCGCCCCCGCGCGATCCCGCCCTAGGGTTCCGGGCGGGCGGCCCGCCTGAGCAATGAAAAAATCGCGAATCTCCTCTTAGCCGCCCGCCGGCGCTCGGAAAATGGGCGAAAACCTGCACCAGTGTCGGGCGAACAATCTCATGCCAAGGACGATCAAGCCAGTCTTCGAGGGGCGGTGAATCCCAGGGACGTCTCCCCGGGCCTCATGAATAACCCTCTCCACGCCCTTCGGAGCCCCGCGGGACGGGATGCCTGGATGTGATGCGATGAGATTGCGCCCCGACACGTTCCACCTGAAGAGGAGGATATTTGAGCTCTTTGGCAGCGACCGGTATTCCCGGCAGGGGCACGAAGACCTCGACAGGAAGCTTTCGCCGTATCTGGGCAAGCGGAACGGGTTCTTCATAGAGGCGGGCGCGAACGACGGAGTTGCCTTCAGCAACACGTACTATCTGGAGCGCATTCTTGGTTGGACGGGGATTCTGGTTGAGGGGATCCCGCACCTCTGCGAGTCGGCCCGAAGGAACAGGCCACGGTCGCGGGTGTTTCAGTGCGCGCTGGTGCCGGCCGAGCAGGAAGGGACCGAGGTGGAGATGATCTATGGGAACCTGATGTCCCTTGTGGCGGGTGCAATGGGCAGTCCCGAGGCCGACGCGGAGCATATTCGGAAGGCCGCGGAGCACGACCGCGAATCGGGGAGTTTCAAGGTTGCCGTGAAGGGGCGCACCCTGAGCTCGATAATAGACGAATCCAATGTCGGGAGGATCGACTTCCTTTCGCTCGACGTTGAGGGGTTCGAAGGCCCTGTTCTTCGGGGCCTCGACTTCGCGCGCCACCGTCCGGAGTATATCTGCATTGAGGCGCGCAAGCGGCCGGAGATCGAAGGACTCTTGAACCCGTATTACGACCTCGTTGAGGAGCTAACCGCCATGGACCTGCTCTTCAGGGCCAAAGGGTAGGCTCGGGGATGCGCGAGGCCCTCGAAGCGATGACGCTTATGGCCGCATGATTCCGCGCAGGAGAAGGGGGCCGCCGTGATTCCAGGACGATGGCCGCGGCTCCTTTCGATCTCCCGACCTCATGCAGAGTGGCGATTGGCCCCCGTCCCTGATCCGGGGAGGCGCCAGTCTATGGTTCCACCATTGGTGCCAACTGGAGATAGTCCGCGGCGGCCCAGCTTCTCTTTGCGATGATGTCCACCGAGTGCGAACCCGCAGTGAGCGAGACGTTCCCGCTGAACATCGTGCCCCAGTAGGTGGGCCCCAGGGACAGACTCAAGGCGGAGACCGTCGTGGGGTCGCCTGTGAGCGCTATGCTGCTGCCGTCCAGATTGAAGGCGTAACCGTCTGGCCAGTAGGTGGTGCCGATCGGCACGTTGGAATCTCCCGACCGGATGCGGACGCCGATTTGATAGGTGCCCGTGGTCGGCGCCGTGAAGTAGATTCGAATCGCATCGCCGACATCGAAGAGGGTCACCGCCTTCCCGCTCACCAGAGTGGGGATAATGACCGAGACCGCGCCCTTGGTGCCGATGCTTTTGAGGACATTCAGGGGGGTCTCGGCCTCGAAGCGGACCGGCGTGCCCGGAACGAGGGGCGCCATGAGGGTGGTTACCGTCAGGGCGCTTGAGTATGTCGAGCCTACGGAGTTTGTCGCCTGCACTCTAAATGTATAGCTTGTGTCGGGCGCGAGTCCGGTGACGGCGGCATAATCGACATCCGGCCCAAACGACTGCACGACCTGCCACGTGCCGCTGATCTCCTGCTGAACCTGAAACCCGGTTGGCTGCTGCATGCGGAGATACCCGTCGTCGGACCATTGAAGGTCCACCTCGGTCTCTGCCACGGCCAGGCTTTGGAGCGTCTGAACGGGGGGAGCCATGGTCGCCGACGAAGGGCTCGGAATCGACGGGCCTATCGACGCAAATGGGATGGGGATGAAGCCGGTGATCGCGGCTGTGATCTCCGCCGGCCGGAGGCTTCGGTCCCAGCTGGTCGGCTCATCAAACAACGGCGCCTGGCTGGGGTTGTTGTTGGTGAACGAGGCGTACGCGGCGAAGACGCCGGTACCCGAGACGTCGGTCTCGTACGTCCACGTCGTGTTCGCCCAACCCGCGTTGTTAGAGAAGATGCAGCCCTGGGGGTTGCGCCACAACCCCTCCTGGACGAGGGTCCATGAGTTTGGGATGGCCGCGCACGTCGGGTAGGCGGTTGCCCAAACTCCCGTCTGGTATTGTATCCCTTCCGAAGCCAGGCGCTGCAATAGGTTGAAGGGATCGCCGGGAATGTTGTTGATGCTGTTGCGCGCATAATCGCCGTCGTAGTGCCCCATCCCGCATCCGGCGATGATGTTGTTGCTCATGTTGTTGTCGCGACCCCCCCCGGAAAAGATGCCTGCGCCACCCAGGTCGAAGAAGACATTGCCGACAACCTCGGCGCTGCTCATCAGGTCGTCCAGATAGACGCCGTGGGTGTCGGGGCCCTCCACGCTGTTCTGGAGATGGTGGATGAAATTGTAGTCGATGACGTTTCCTCGGTAGCCCCAGTCACGGCCGGAGTAGATTGCCCCCGCGTCACTGGTCATCTGGCACACTCTTGAAATCTCGTTGTATTCAATGGTGTGGTTGTTGCCGACAATGTACATCGCCATGTGCGGCAGCTCGTCTATAAGGTTGTGCTCGGCAATATTGCCGCAGCCGTCGAAGAAGTCTATAGCGGGGTGACAGGTCCAGTTGATCCGGGCTGTGCGGTGGATCCGGCAGTTCGTCACGAAGTCGTTTCCGGCGGCCAACGTGGCCCGGGTCCCCCCTCCCAAGAGGACGCCGTCCTCGCCGCAGTCCACGATCTCGCACTGGTCCAGGCCATTGTTTGTGCCCGTGATCTCGGCGGCATATTCGCCCGAGTTGCGGAACAGGCAGCCCACTATGGTAGTGTTATTGCCCGAGAAGATCTGCATCAGGGGCCCGCGGGTGACCTCAAATGTCATGTTCTGCAGTGTGACGTACGACGTGTCGTCCAGCTCCACTAGGGGCAGCTCCAGCATGCTGACCTGTATGTTGGCGCCGGCCAGCGGGCCCGCGGGCCAGAGGTATAGGATGCCCGCGATTCGGTCGACGTAGTACTCGCCCGGCTCGTCGATTTCCTCGAGCAGATTGTAGGCGTAATAGAACTGGTTTGGGCCGATCCCGAAGAGCGGGGGAGCGTTGACGAGGTTTATGGTGCTGGTGGCCGTGTTGATGGACGCCACGTCGAGATGGTAGTCGGCCCAGGGAGTGTTCCAGAGCCCGTGCAGCCAGATGTCCTGGGCCTGGGTCCACCGCTGCGGCCGAGTGCCCGAATACGTGATCTGTGTGCTCGAGGGAACCGTGATCGTTTGCGAAAGCGGCTGGCCCGCGTTTGGCCACCGGGCTAGGGTCATGGGCTGGGAGCCGCAGAAGAGCTCCAGGGGCGCAATGGTGTATTTGCCGTACCCCCCCTGCTTCAGCGTGCCGTAGTTGGTGATCCCGTGGGCGCCGAGATCCACCGAATAGACATTCCCCTGCGCGGACGCGTCCAGGCGCGTCCAGATCGGCGAGGCGCTATTCACAAGGGTGAACCATGAAGGAGCCAGGGTCTGGCCCCCGGTTATGAACACCAGGGCCCCAGGCGACGCGGAGTATATTATAGGTTTGCTGGCGGTCCCCGAGTCCTGGCTGTTCAGAAAGAACGTGGCCGACTGATTGTAATACCCGCCTTCAAGCCAGACGTTGATTCCGCCGCTCGGCAAGCCGCTCGATGTCTTCAGCGCGCGTATCGCGTTGCGGGCCCCGGTCGGCGTGGCGAAAGGAGCGGCGCTCGTCCCAGGGTTGGCGTCGTTGCCGGACGGCGAAACATAAAGGTCCAGCGCCGTCAGACGTGTAGTGGTGGCGCCAAGCAGGAACAATACAGCGAGGCGCCTCATGTATGTTATTCCGGCGCCCCCGTGAACCACGGTGGCGAGGCCCAGGCGGCGGATATTTGGGCGTGCAATCTGAGCATATGCGAAAGCTACGGGCTCCGCTCCAAGAAATGGAAGGCAATACGTCGATCGTCACGGTAACAGACCTGTAAATGTGCGGCGTCGGCAGTGGTGCCTTAATGTCCCTGATATTGATGGGCAATTAGTGTGTGGTATATTGTGTATAAGGCCGAGGCCAAGGCGCCCCTCCCGCGCTGCGTTGATTGCCGGAAGGGTTGGGATAAGGCCCGGCATGCGCCAGTCCTTCGACCCTGGGATGGCCCGGACGGCTGGCGCTAGCCCCGCGGGACCTTGGGGGTATGCTGCTCCAGCGGGGCAATTTCGAGATAGTCGGCCGCGGCCCACTTCGCCTCGGAAGTTATTTCCATCGCGTGCGAACCCGGCGCCAGGGTCACGGGCATGCTGTACATCGTGCCCCAATAGGTTGGTCCGAAGCCCTGGCTCAATGGGGAGACGGTGGACAGGTCGCCCTTTAGCTTGATCTCACCGCCATCGAGATTGAAACGGTAGCCGTTTGGCCAGAACTCCGTGCCGATGGGAAGGTTCGCGGCCCCCGAGCGGACACGGACGCCGATTCTGTACAGGCCGGCCGAGGGCGCCGTGAAGGCTATGCGGATGGCATCGCCTGGGTCGAAGAGGCTCACGCACTTCCCGCTGACCATCGGGGCGGCGATGGCTGCGACTGCGCCGCTTCGGCCGACACTGCGGATGACCTCCAAGGGGTTTGCGGCCTCGAATCGGGTGCCGGCGCCTGCGACGGGAGGGGTCGGGAGCGTGGAAACGGCCAGCGCGTCGGAATGGGCGGGGCCGGCGGGGTTGAAGGCTTCCACCCGGAAGGCATAGGCCGACGCGGGCGAGAGTCCGTCCACGCTCGCGAAGTCGACGTCGGGCCCGAATGACCGGATTGTCTGCCATGTGCCGCCGGGACCGTTCCGCTGCTGCAGCCTTGACCCTGTTTCCCGCTGCCACGGAAGGCCTCCATCGTCGGACCATTCCAGGTCAATCCGAGTATCCGACACCTCCTGTGCCTTAAGGACGGGCGTTCGCGGCGCCAGGCTGGCCCCGCCCGGACCCGACGGGCCGATCGATGCGAATGGGATCGGGCGAAACCCGTCCACCGAAGCGCGCAGCTCTGCCGGCCGTGCGCCGCGGTCCCAACTCGCCTCCTCGTCGAACAGCGGCTTCTGGTTTGGATCGTTGTTGCTGATCGAGTCGTAGACGGAGAACACGCCCGTCCGCGAGAAGTTGGTTTCGTGCATCCACGTGGCGTTCGACCATCCGGCATTTGTGGAGAAGACGCAGTGCTCCGGGTTTCGCCACAACCCGCGCTGAATCTGCTGCCAGAGGTCGGGGATGGCCGCGCAGCTCGGGTAAGCCGAGGCCCACGGCTCCTGCTGATAGTGGATGTCGTCGGCCGCCAGGCGCTCCAGCAGGTTCCAGGAGCTGCCGGGCTTGTTGTCGATGAACCCGCGGGCGAAATCGCCATTGTAGTGCCCGATTCGGCTGAGCGCTATTATATTGTTTGTCATTATGTTATCGCGTCCCCCGCCGCAGAAGATGGCGCCGCCGTCAACCCGGTAGAACACGTTTCCCTGGACCTGGGCGCTGCTCATGCAGTCGTCGAGATACACGCCCTGGGTTCCCTGGCCCTCCATATCGGAGCGGATATGATGGATGAAGTTGAACCGGATTATGTTTCCGCGGTAGCCCCAGTCGCGCCCCGAGTAGACGGCTCCGGAATCGCTCGTGCGCAGGCATACCCTGCGGATCTCGTTGTATTCAATCACGTGGGCGTTGCCCGAGAATAGCACGGCCGAATGGGGCAGGTCCTCTATTAGATTGTGCGACGCCAGATTGCCGCAACCGCCGGTGAAGTTTATGGCGGGATGATAGGTCCAGCTGATGCGGGCGGCGCGGCGGATGCGGCAATTGGTCACGAAATTGCCGCCGGCGGTCAGCGTGGACCTTGTGCCCCCTCCCAACAGGACGCCGTCCTCGCCGCAGTCGAGGATTTCGCACTGGTCCAGGCCGTTGTTTGAACCCGTCACGTTCGCGGCGTACTCTCCGCAGTTCCTAAGCAAGCAGCCCTCGGCCCGGTTGCCGTCACCCTGGAGGATGTGCAGCAACGGCCCCCGGGTGGCCTCCAGGGTGAGATTCCGAAGCGTGATATGCTCCGTCTGGCTCAATTCCACGAGGCAGTCCTCCAGGACGCTGACTTGGATCGCAGCGCTCGCCAGGGAACCGGGCGGCCAAAGATAGAGCACGCCGTCGCTGCGGTCCACGTAGTACTCCCCCGGCTCGTCGATCTCCTCCAGCAGGTTGTAGGCGTAATAGGGATGGTCGGCGGCGGTGCCATATTGAGCGGGCGCGCCCGCGAGATCCATGGTCTTCGTGGCCGTGTGTATCGATGAGACCTCGACGTGGAAATCGGCCCAGGCGGTGCTCCACAATCCGTGCAGCCAGGCGTCCCTGGCCTGGGCCCACCGTTCGGGCCTGGAACCCTCGTAGGAGATTCGGGTGTTCGACGGAGCCGCAACCGTGCGCGCGAGCGGCTGGCCCTCATTTGGCCAGCGGGCCAGCGTCATCGGCCGGCCGTTGATGAACAGCTCGAGGGCGGCTATGCTGTGGATGTGGAAACCACCGGGCTTTAGCGTGCCGTAGTCGGTTATCCCATGCTCGCGGAGATTGACGCAGTAGGCGTTTCCCCGCGCCGCGGGATCAAGCCGCGGCCAGACCGGCGAGGAACTGTCCACCCGCGAGAACCAGGATGGATTGAGGGAAATTGCGCCTGTGACGCGCGCCAGCTGCCCAGGCGGGGCCGCGTAGACGATGGGCTTGTCCGGTGTCCCGGAGTCTCGGCTGTCAAACGCGATCGTCGCGGGCTGGTCGTAGGTGCCTCCAGCAATCCATACGGTGATTCCCCCGGCCGGCAGTCCGGGTCCGCTCCTTATTTCCCGGATGGCATCGCGGGCCCTTGCGATTGTCGCGAAGGGTGCGTCGGCGTTCCCGGGATTCTGATCGTTGCCGGAGGGCGAGACGTAGAGGCTCAGCGCCGCGAGCCGCAGGGCTGCTGCGCAAAACAGGAGTGGCACCGCGACGGGTTTCATCATAGGTGAATTGACATCCGGCGGACCAAGCAGTGCGCTTCACGAGCGCCAGGGGCCCCGCGCGGAACACGCATATGCCGCCCTCCAAAACTTGGCCAGACGCGCCTGGGATTCAAAGCCGCTCGCCGGCTCGCAGCGGGGAAAGCCAGCAAGGCTCCAGGGATTGCGGCAGTCGGTTTGGCGCGATCTCCAGCGCAACGGCCCGAGCCGGCCGGGGTGCTTGGCACGGAGGGCGCTTTTCCCGGTGGCATGGCGGCAGATCCCTTTTCTCCCAGGTTCGCGGCCGGTTCAAATGCCCGGGGCCGGGCTGCCCGGGACGCCGTTCAACCGATTGACTTGAGATGTCCGCGCCGCCCGTTGCATCACGCCTCGCTTCCTGGCTCCTGCGGCGTTGCCTTGGGCCCCCCTCGCTGCGGCGCCGGGCCTTTCGGTTTGCCCGCAAGCTCACGCTCCGGCTCTGGCATCCGCCGGTCCGGGCAGACTACTACGGGCAGAGTCTCGTCTTCCCCGGGCGCCACGACCTGATCGTCCTGTCCAATGATCTGTCGCTGTTCAACACGCCGCTGCGCCGTTTGGCCCAGGCGGTCCGGGCCGTCGTCGGCCAGCTTCGGCTGCTGGATATCGGAGCCAATGTGGGCGAGGGTGTTCCGCTGGTTGATCCGAAGCCGGGGGATCGGTTTTGGCTCGTGGAGGGATCGGCGGCATTTCTGCCCTTCCTGGAGCGAAATGTCGCAAACCGCGCCGATGTGACCGTGATTCCCAGGTACCTGGGTGATTCCCCGGCGGTGTCCCGCGGATCCGAGGTTGTTGTTGCCGGCACCGCCCACATCAACTCGGGCGCGGGGGGTGAAATCGTCTTCGAGACCCTTGACAGGATATTTCCGGAAGACGCGCAGGTTCTCCCCAACCTCCTCAAGATCGACGTCGAGGGCCATGAGCCCCGCGTCTTCGGCGGGGGGCGGGGGCTGCTGGCCCGTTGCCAGCCGGTCGTCTTCATGGAATGGTATCCTAAGCTCCTGCTGCGGGAGGGGCTTGGCTCCTTCGCGTCGCTCGAGCCGCTGCTGGCTGCGGGGTATGATCAGACGAGTATCTACGACAACCATGGATTGCCTATGGGCGATATTGCGCTTGGCGACCGGGCCCGCTTCGAGCGGTTGGCCGAGTACAGTCTCATGCGCGATCTCTTCTATTTCGATCTCGCCGTCTTTGCGCCCTCCCACGTCGAGATGCGCGAGAGATTCCGGGCCCGTGAAACGGCATTCCACGGGAATGGGCTTCGGGGCGCTTCCCCCAGGGCCCTTTGACGTGTCGCGCATGCCCGTCGACCCAGTTCCCGGAGATGGCCCGCTCCCGCCGGCGGGCCCGGCGCGCAGGGCCGCGCAGCAGAGCCGGATAGGGCGGCTGGCCAAGGACTGGGCCTGGCGCGCCTTTGGCGCCGGCCTCGTGGCAGCGAGGCTGGCGTGCTCCGGGTTCGGCCTGACGCGGCGGGTCGATACGATCATCTATAAGGTCGACCGCCTGGGCGACTGGCTGCTGGCCGAGGCGGCAATCGGGCGCATTGTCGCGGCGACGCGGGCGCGCGGCGGCACGGTTGTGGTGTGGGCGGCGCGCGAAAGCGCCGCCATCCGTGAATGGCGCCGTCCCGACTACAGGGTGGAGGCATTTGTCCTCGAACCCAGGGGGCTCCTTGCCAAGCTGAGGCGTGCGTTGGAGGTCGTGCACCTGCTGGCGGTTTACAGGGCGCGCTCTTTCATCTGCCTGCGTCATTCTCCCGAGCCCGTGCGTGACTTTGCCCTCGCGCATGCCGCTGCGCCATCGATCCACGCCCTGTCGTGGCGCATTGCCCCCGGTCCGACGGCCGGCGTGCCGCACGAGATCGTGCGCCATAACGCGATCCTTGCGGGCGCCGGCCTGGAGGCGGCCAACGTGAGGGAACTCCTGCCGAGAGTATCCGGGTGGCGGGGCGGGTCGTCGCGCCTAGTCGTGCTGGCTCCCTTCAGTTCCGCGGCGATCAAGGACTGGCGGGACGACGGCTGGTGCAGCATCTCATCGGGACTGGCCGGTCGCGGGCTGGTCCTTGAGGTTTGGGCGGGTCCCGACCAAAAGGAACGGGCGGAACGGCTCGCCCGGAGGCTCTCGGAACGCCTCGGATCGGAGAATGTGTCGGTCAAGTCGGGCACTCTGGAGCGGATGGCCGGAGCCGTGGCGTCGGCCAGGCTCGTGCTGACCGTCGATACGTTTGCGGCCCACCTGGCCACGGCAATGGACGCCCCGATGGTTTGTGTGATCGGCGGCGGCCAATACGGTGATTTTGGCCCCTGGCAGAGCAGCCCGCGGCAGCGCTGGGTCACCCACGCGCTTCCCTGCTTCGGGTGCAACTGGAATTGCTCGCGCGCGCGGGTGGAGTGCCTGGAGGACATCGAGCCCAAGCGAGTCATGGCGGAGATAGAGGCGGTCCTGCGATTGGAACCGGGGACGGACAACCCGCGTCAGTAGGCCGGTCCCGTTGATCAGGGCCAATCGGCATCCAAGTTGATTGTCGGCGGAGTTAAACCTCGCGAGGAGCATCGTGCGTTGTCCATGATCCGCGCGGCTCATCTGCGACCAATGTCTGGCGTCTCAACCTCACGGCAACGCGCGCCGATCCCTGCTCTCCGGCCATCACGCCGGCACAGGCAGAGTGCGTGAACATAGTAATAGTCAACGATTCCGCCTATGTCCGGGGTGGGGCCGACCGGGTGGCCTTCGAAAGCGCGTGCTCCCTGGCCGACAGGGGCCATCGCGTGATCCTGTTCGCGGGCTTCGGGCCGGTGGATCCGGTGCTTCGCTCGCGCGCTGGGGTTGCGGTGCACTGCGTCGGCGCAGGATGGATCCGCCACGGGCAGGCTTCGCCGGCGGCTGCAGTCCGAGGATTCTGGAATCTCGAGGCTTCGCGCGGCATTGTCGCGTTGCTTTCGGGTCTCGACCCACAGGATACGGTTGTCCACGCCCACCTCTATTCCAGTGCGCTCTCGGCCTCCGTGCTCCACGCATCGATCCGCTCCGGGTTTGCGACGGTGCTCACGTTGCATGATTACTTCATCACATGCCCCAACGGGGCCTACTTCGTGTTTCCCCGAGCCGAGTTTTGCGGACGCCGCGCCCTGAGCCTGTCCTGCCTTTGCTGTCACTGCGACTCGCGGAATAGGGCGCACAAGGTCTGGCGCGTGGCGCGGACGCTGATGCAGAACCGCGTGGCCAAGATTCCGCGGCGCCTGGCGGCATACGTGGCGGTTTCGGGGACATGCGCGCTCCTAGCGCGGCGGGACCTTCCGGCGGGCGCCCGGGTCGATGTCATCCCGAACATCGTCGCCGCCGAGCGCAGGCCGCCGGTCGACGTCGCGCAGAACCGGGAGTACGCTTTCGTCGGGCGGCTGGAGAGCTACAAGGGCCCCCAGCTGCTCGCCCACGCCGCCGCGAGGCTGCGCCTGCCCGTAGTCTTTTGCGGCGCGGGGCCGATGGAGCCGGAGCTCAGGCGAGTCTGTCCCGAGGCGGAATTCACCGGGTGGCTTCGGCCCGAGCAGGTCGACGGCGTCCTCGGGCGGGCGCGGGCATTTGTCTTTCCTTCCGTGTATCGCGAGACGTTCGGGCTTTCGGCCGCCGAGGCTCTCGCGCGCGGCATCCCGGTCGTGGCCTCCCGCGGCACGGCCGCGGAGGAGTTCGTGCGCCACGGCGAAAATGGCCTGCTCTTTGCGCATAATTCCGTCGAGGACCTTGCTGCCCAGCTCGCCAGGCTTTCGGACGATCGGATGGTCGAGGGGCTCGGGCGCGAAGCGCATCGCCTGTACTGGGAGCAGCCGTTAACGGTCGATCGCCATGTTGCGCAGCTTCAGGAGTTCTATCGCTCGGTCCTTGCCGGCCGCGAGCCTGCGCGGGGGGCCGGGTTCCCGGCCGCTTCGCCGGGCGGGCACCGGCCGTCATGACCGTGTCGCCCCAAGCGAGCCAGGATTCCCAGCCGAAACCGCAGCGCCCCAAGGCTGCGAAGAACATATTCTGGCTGATTGCGGAGCGCGGTCTCAAGGCGGTGGGTGGTGTCGCCATGGGAATACTGGTCGCGCGCCATCTCGGTCCCGAGCACTACGGATGCTACGGCGCCGCGATAGGCCTGGCGACGCTGGCCAAGGAGGCCGTGATGCTGGGATTCGACCGAATGGTGCGACGCGACCTGGCGGCCCGGCCGGGGGACGCGGGCAAGATCATCGGCACCAGCATCTGCCTTGGCCTGATCCTGGCCCTCGTGGTCGCGCTCAGCCTGTCCGCGCTCGCGGGCCGGCTGGTCAGCGACGAGGAGACGCGCAGGCTCACGCTGATCGTCGTATGGATGGCGCTTCCGCA
>Ga0209415_10005491_pt1 | contig 22749 bp, 18 predicted proteins | sample PeaSoiSIISIP2007_FD_187696 | JGI IMG/M metagenome (GOLD analysis project Ga0209415, IMG submission 187696) | Peat soil microbial communities from Weissenstadt, Germany - SII-SIP-2007 (SPAdes) (version 2) | ecosystem: Environmental > Terrestrial > Soil > Wetlands > Peat | place: Germany... | reverse complement strand
AAGCCTATCCAGATAGCTCCGCGGATCGAGGTGTGGCTCGACCTGAACAGCATCGTCAAGGCTGATGACCTTGATCCCATCGTGGGGAGCTTGATGCTCGGGACATGGTCGCCCGAAGTGAAACAGACGCTTCGAACGCTTGAGCCTTACACTTCCATCCTTAAGCGACGCCCGCGGGCCGATCGCAATTTCCACTACGAGTATCTACCTCTGTCGGACATTCGATTCGAAAGAATCGTCTCTCGAATCCGCCGCGCCCTGCGGTTGATCTGCGACTGCGCCGCCTAATAGTAGGTGGAGCGGACCGGCATGGAGCCAGCCTGGCTCGTGCAAGCGTTGGGGGGCGCCGGCCGCTCAGTCGCAAGGAGTGAACATGCTGCAGACGGCCTTTTGCCAACTCGAAGTCACAGTTACACGTCCGCTGGCGCTCCCGACAAACAGGAACCCGTTCGTTGTTCCTTCCAGCTATGGCGGAGACCGGGGAAATGGGATGCCGTCAGCGACGGCCCGCAAAGCGGAGACGTTGAATGTGGCAGGCATGCCCCTGCCTGAATGACTGCGTTTCGGAGGGATGGTTCCATCCCTGGGCGCCGGGTCGGGAGCATGGTGTCCCGAGTCCCCCGGCGCAAGAATGATCACGTGACAGAGAAGCGACCTTCACCCGTCGGTATCATGACCGCTGTCCTGATGAGGGTCCGGGTGCTCAGGATGCTTCGGCTTGGGGTGTTTCGGCTTCATGACGTTGATCGCGGCGGCGTCGAGGCTGGTCTTGATGTGCGCCGCGTAGAATTTCTCGATCATCTCGACGCTGGTGCGGCAGTTCTTGGCGATCTGGTAGATGTCGGCGCCCTCCATCAGGCGGAGGCAGATGTAGGTGTGCCGCAGGCTGTAGGCGGTGCGCGGCCGGCCGTCGCGGTCCTTCTTGAGTCCTTCCTCGTCGAGAATGGCGTTGAAGAGTTCCCGGTGGCCTTTGGGGAAGATCAGGTCCGTGGGATTCGGCTCGCTTCCTTTCTTCGGCGCCGTCTTCGGATTGCTGTTGTCCGGGCCGCTGTCCGTGGCCTTCGGATCGGGGGTCTCCGTCAGCGCCTTCTCTGCGGCCCGCGCAACGTTGCGCTCCTTCAGCCGCTCGAAGGGGCGCACGGCGCCGGTCATGCTCTTGCAGTAGCCGACGCCGCGCTTGCCGCGGACCTCGATCTCAAGAATCCTCTTGCCGGTGGCCTCGTCGTCGACGATCGTCACGTCCCGGAACTGCAGGCGCTTCGCCTCGTCGGGCCGGAGGCCCGTATTGGCCATGAACAGGACGTAGTCGTGGAGCTGTTCGGATTCCCATTTGTAGCGCGGGTTTTTGGGCTCCTGCGCGCGCTTCCTCGTTGCCTCGTAGAGCTTCTTGTATTCCTCCGGGGAAAACCACGCGCGGTGAGAAATCTTGCCGGAGGCCCCGTAGGGTTCTGAGAGGTCGGGCAGGCTATTGAGCCATCCGTGGCGGACGGCGGTTTTCAGCGTCTGCCGGAGGCAGACGATTTCCTGATGGATGGTGCTGCGGGCCGGCGGCTTGCCGTACTTCTTTACCGCCTCTTGCAGGCGGTGGATGCGGTATTCCTGGATTTGTCCGGCGGTGATCTCCGACAAACCCATATCGCCGAAGAACGGCACCAGATGCACCCGCGAGCGCAGGTGGTGCTGTTTGACGTAAGCCGGGCTGCGTTGCCCTTGCGTGATGATCTCGTATTCGCGGAGGAACTGTTCGGACGCGTCGCGGAAGGTTTTCTCGGTTTTGATTTCGCCGTTGCGGAGCTTTCCGCGAAGCCCGAGATACCAGTCCTCGGCAAACACCTTGGCGTTCGAGAGGCTGTCTTCCTTCGTGCTGATGCGGCGGTTCCTGCCGCCGAGATAGGTCGCGCACTGCCAGCTGCTGCTGTTGGGGCGGCGGTAGATGTGGACCTTGCCGCCCATGATTGTGTAGGTCTGTTCCATGCGCCTTGGCCTCCGAAAGTCCGCCCAAGAAGTGCGGGGACGCGGAAAGTGTGTAACTTCTGTGTAAGGTATCAGAGGCCGGGTTGAAGTCAAGAAGTATTTGAATTAAAGGGAGAATTTGCGATTCAGATTTTCATAGATTGGATTTTGAGTCTGCCGTGTCTGCCATTCCACCACAGGGCCGGACTTCGAATGGTGGATTGTGAATGGTGAATGCCGAATTGGCAATAGGCGCGCTCCTTCCGCCATTCAACATTCAAAATCCACCATTCACCACTTCGCCTACTGCGGCGCTTGCTGCGGTTCTTTGGGCGCGAGGAACGTCTCGGACGGGCCTTTGACCTCGTTCTTCATCACCGCTTGATGCTGCTCGACCTTGCTCTTGGCCTCGCTGGCCAGGCGGCGCACGATCGGGTCGGGGTCGGCTTGCGCGATCTGTGACAGCGTGTCGACCGACTCGGGCGAGCCGATGTCGCCGAGGGCGAAGATCGCCGTGCCGCGCGTCGCCGGGTCGAGGTCACGCTGCAGGAACTCCATGATCGGCCGCGCCGCACGCGGGTCGCCGATCTTGCCGAGGGCGGCCAGGATGCGCTGCTTCATCTGCACGTCGGTGGTGCGCAAGAACAGATGCTGAATGAGCACCGGGGTCGCGTCGGTGGCGCGCATGTCGCCCAGCATGTCGAGGGCCTTTGCCTGCACCCGCACGTCGCTGTCCCCCAACGCCTGAATGAGATACTCGACCGCCTTGTTGTCCTTGCTCGCACCCAACGATTTCACCGCCTCCAAACGTTTCTCCGGATCGTCGCTCTCCAGGCGTTTGACGAAATCCTCGATGCTCGTGCCTTTGGTGTCCTTCTCGTAGCGCTGCTTCATCTGCTGGCTGGAGATCTGGCCGTCGGCGCGCCCACCGCGCCCGCACACGCATAGGGTCACCAAGCCGAGCAGCAGCAATCGCCCGACGAGCGGCCCCGCCGGACCGCTGGCCGCCGTCCGCGCTCTGCACGTCACCTGCATTCCGATTCCTACGTCACCGTCAGGATTGCGCGCCGGCGAAGCGGATCATGATCCAGTCGGCCATTTCGTGCACGCTGTACGTCGGCGGCTCGTCGCCGGCCAACTCGATCACGATGCGCAACGTCCCCTGCTGACGCGACACCTTCACGCCGGTGATCTGGTCGTCCTGCGGCGGCAGTGTGCGCTCCGGCAGATTGCTGTCGCCCACCGGTCCGGAAGCCTCGACGGTGATCTGCGCGGGGCGGCGCGAGCTGGAGTGCCGCACCAGCGTCGGCAGCCGCGACAGCCGTAGCAGCACGGCACGGTGGCCGTCGACGGTAGTCACTTGAAAGTTGCGCAACGCCACCGGTGCCTGGTCCCCGGTCGGCGACGCCGTCGGCGCCGCCATGCGGTGCGAGCAGCCGCTCAACACGATCAGCAGCGACGCGTACCCCGTCCATCGCCGCAGCGCTCCTGAACCCGGCATGCGGATCATTTCAGCTTGCAGATAGCCGATCCCATCCAAGCGGGCAAGGGAACCCGCCGCGCCGCTCATTCACCGGTATACGCCGGCACGCCCTCGCCGTTGAGGAACCGCGTGCGCGCCGCCATCGGATCGCGACGGACCGCCTCCACGTAGGCCGCCATGCCGACGCGCGCATCACGCGAGCACATGACCTCGGTGAAGCATTCGCGTTCGATGGCCAGGCCGCGCTCGAACGTGGTGTCACCGCCTTCGTACACCGCGCGCTTGATCATCGCCAGCGCCTTCGGCGGCTGCAGCGCCAGTTGCCGTGCCCAGTCGAGCGCGATCCCCATGAGATCATGCTCCGGAATGGCACGATGCACGAGCCCGAGCCGCACGGCATCCTCGGGTGGATACACGTTGCCGAAGAGCATGACCTCCAGCGCCTTCGCCGCGCCGATCAGGCGCGTCAGCCGCTGTGTGCCGCCGCCACCGGGCAGAATGCCGAGGCGACTCTCCGGCAAGCCGATTTGATACGGCCCCAACGCCGCCAGACGAAAGTCGCATGCCAAGGCCAGCTCGAAGCCGCCGCCCATGCAATCGCCGTTGAGCGCCGCAATCACCGGCTTGGGCAGCTGTTGCACGCGCGCCAACAGCGCGTGAAACGCCGCCGTGCCGCGCGCCCCGAACTCACGGTAGCGTTCGGCGTCCGCTGCCAGCTGCACCAGCTCGTCGACGTTGTAGTGCGTGACGAACTTCCCGCGCACGCCGCCGGTGAGGATCACGGCACGCACGTCGCGGTCGTCCGCCAGCGCCTCGGTCACCTGTCCGAGCTCCTGTGCCATCGGGCCGGTGAGATAGTTCATCGGCGGGTTGGTCATGGTGCAGACCGCGACTCCGCCGCTGCGTTCGATGCCGAAATATTGCATGCGCGCCTCCCTTACCTGAGCGATGCGTCGATCTTGCGGCCGAATGCTGGGCGTGGGGCCCGTGGCTGCGCGGGGAGCGTCTTGTCGGGGTATGGACACAGATCGCTGATCACGCACTCCGGACACTTCGGTTTGCGCGCCACGCAGATCCGCCGGCCGTGATACTGCAGGAGGTGACAGAAGTGCGTCTGCTCCTTCTTCGGCACCACCGCAGTGAGGTCGGCTTCGATCTTGTCCGGATCCTTCTGCCTCGTCAGCCCGAGCCGCTGCGACAGCCGCATGACGTGCGTATCGACGCCGATGGCAGCCTGGCCGAAGGCGTTGCCGAGCACGATGTTCGCCGTCTTCCGCCCGACGCCGGGCAACGAGACGAGGTCGTCGAGGTTGCCCGGTACCCGCCCGTTGAAACGCTCGATGAGCTGCTGGCAGCAACGCTGGACCGATTTGGTCTTGTTGCGAAAGAAACCGGTCGGACGAATGTCGGCCTCCAACTCCGCCGCCGGCACGCGCGCGTACTCCGCCGGCGTACGGTATTTCTTGAACAGCAGCGTCCCGGTCACCTGGTTCACCTTCTCGTCGGTACACTGCGCGGCCAGGATCAGCGCGATCAGCAGCTCGAACGGCGACGTGAAATTGAGCGCCAGCTTGGCGCCCGGATGCGCCTTCTTCAGGCGCGTGATGATCTTGCGGATTCGGTTGCCCTGCTCTGCGGTCGATGGCATCGGACGATGTGCCGGGCGCTGTCCCGGCGTTGCCGCACTCTACTGGAGGCCATCGCAGCTGGCAACGGCACCGCTTGACAGACAGGCACGACACAGCCAGGATCACGGACATGAAGGTGGCGCCGGCCGTTGACCCTCGTCTTCGCACCCCCACAGAGTGACTGGCCCGCAGAGCTGATCCCGCAGAATCCAACCCATTCCGATGACTACCAAGCGAATACGATTCGTCGTGCTGCTGACCTTTTTGGGCGCCCTCGGCGTGCTGGTGGCGGTGCTCCGCCCGCAGGCCGAAGAGGTGGAGGAAAACGAGGCGCCCGCCGTCAGCGAATCGGATCTGCAGATCTACATCAAGGTCTACACCGCCATGCAGGAGGATCACGACCTCGTCATCGACAACGCCATCAAGCCGTATCAGATCTCGCTCGACGACTTCCGCCAGCTGGAACGACGCGTCCAGGGTCAGTCCCGACTGGTCGACCGCGTGCGCCAGGCACTGCTCGATTCAGCGAAGGCCCATTCCGTGTTCGCGCAGGCGGCGGCTGCGACGCCGACGCCGACGCCGCAGTCGACGCCTACGGAGCCGAAGCCGCAGCACAAGAAGAAGTAAGCGGCGTGTCTCACCAAGGAAACGTCCGGCCGTCAACGACCGTCGGCTCGGTCATGCACGACATACGCGCCATGTGGGTTGACGTGAGCTGCAAGAAATGCGGCGGCCGCAAGCGGTTGGACATCGGCGCGCCGAGCGCGGCGCAGCCGTTGGAGGAGTACGTGCGCCTCGTCGTCGACCGCCTCGCGCACCAACCGAGCTTCGGCTGCTTCGGCGGCCACTTCGAGCTGGCGCCGCCGGTGCCGCGCTTTTGGGACGTGCATTGGGACACGCTCGGGGAACAGTGAGCGGTTCGATGTCACGACTTTCACGCGTCCCAGTGCTTGCAACGATGGCTTGGTCCATCCTGATGCTGCCGGGGCTCGTCGCGCCGCCCGCACAAGCAATGGTCGTGATACAACGCGACTTCCCCGAGTTGGTGGCGCGCGCCGAGCAAGTCGTCGTCGGGACGGTCACGGCGATCACGCAGGGCGAGGATGAATCCGGAGCCCCGTCGACCTTCGTCACCCTCTCGGATCTGACCGTGCTCAAAGGCGACGTGGGAGCGACGTTGAGCTTGCGATTCTACGGCGGTGCGACCGGCAACGTCGCCGTGATGATTCCCGACATGCCAACCTTCACGCTCGGCGAGCGCGACGTGCTGTTCGTCGCCGGCAACGGCTCGGCGGTCTGCCCGCTCGTGGGCGTCTGGCAAGGCCGTTTTCACGTGCGCCACGACGACACCCGCAACGCCGACGTCGTCGAAGACAGCGACCGCAATGCCGTCACCGGCTTGGCCGGCCGCCAGCTGCAGCGCGCACCGCTGCGTGCCGCCGCGATACAAGCAACGCCCATCACGCTGGACGACTTCCGCCAGATGGTCGTCGACGAGTTGGCCCATCCGCAGAGCACCCCGGCGAGGTGAAGCGTGCGTCGGTACCTACATAGTATTCTCCACGCGCTCGCGTGGTGTGCGCTCCTTCTTCCGCCTAGCGGTCCGGCACATGCGTTCGCGTGTCTGACGACCACGACCAACGGCCCGTGTCTGCACTGGACGCAAGGCGGCGCCACCCTCGATTCGTTCTTGATGAACACGATTTGGGACATGGACGCGGTCAGCGACGCCAACGCTTGGAACGCCGTCGGGGCCGCCTTCCATTTCACCGTCAACGTCGGCGGTGCGCTCAACGAACCCTGCGGAGCCGCCGGTCCCGCACACGCTTGCGCCAACAGCGGACCGGTCAACGACAATCCGGTGGTGTTCAGAAGCAGCTTCTGCGGGCAATCGTTTCAGGACATCATCGAGCTGACGAACAACTGCTTTGATCCAAATAGTGGAGCGATGTTTACTGCGCCAGTGTTCGTAAACAGTACTGTTCCATGGTCATCGTACGATGGGCCAATCATGTTTGGCACCAATGGACAGGCGATCAACGACATCAAACGGGTGCTGCTGCACGAGTTCGGTCACGTCCTTGGCCTCGACCATCCGGACGATCACGGGCAGAACGTCGCCGCCATCATGAACAGTCACGAAAGCGACCTGTACCAGCTGCAGCCCGACGACATCGCCGGCATCAAGTTCCTGTATCCAAACAACGCATCGTCCGGCTCGAATGGCGCCACGAGTTCCAACGTCAATTCATGCCAGATCGGCGAACCCGGCCGGCCGCAACACGCGTGGATACTGTGGTGGCTACCGGCTCTCCTCGGCATCTGTGTGCGGCGCCGTCTCTCCACTCAGCACTCAGCACCCAGCACTCAGGACTGATCAGAGCCAGCGCAGCTCACCCGACGCGGTGAGCAACAATCCCAGTCGTAGCTCGCGGGCGCCGACGAGACCCGCGGCGCGCAGCAGCTCGCCATACAAGCGCAGCTGAGCGGCGTAGCGCGGGTAGGCCGCGGGCAAGGCCCCCTGAACCGGCGCGTCGGTCTTGAAGTCAACTACTGAAACGGTGCCGGCGTCGATGGCCAACAGGTCGACGAAGCCGGTGAGCAGCTTGCCGTCGTGCGCCAGCATCGCGAGCGGGTACTCGGTGGCGACCGTCGCCGTCGGATTGTCCACGATGCCGAGCGCCCGCAACGTGGCGAGCGCCCGGTGCACGTCCGCCGCTGTCTCGTCGCGATGTTCGATCAAGCCCACGTCCTGCGCAGCCAGCGCTACGGCTTGGGCAACCGCGGTGATGCTTCCGGACAGCAGCAGCTCGAGGGCCCGGTGCACGGCGGAGCCGAAGCGCGCGCCGAATCGTCCGGCCTCCGCCTTGCGGGCGCGCTCGGCCTCGATGCCGAGGTCTTCCTCCGGAGCGGCGCTGGCGGCTGCCAGCGTCACGGCGGTGGGGGTGGCGATCGGCCGCACCGCCGCACCGAGCGCGCCCTCGAAGGCTTGCCGTACCGCATCCAGCCGGTCCTGCAGCGCCTGGTCGGCGACGATCCGGTGCGCCGTCGCCACGGCGCTGACCTGCGCCCATTCGGGAAGCGCTTCGAGCCGAAAGGGCTCGAAGCGTCGCACCGGCGTTGCATCGCCGGATGCCGCGGCGTCGCCGGCGAGCAGCGCCGTCGCGTACTGCAACCGCCTGCTCTTCGTCAGCGGGGCCGGCAGCACCAGCAGGTCGCGGGCGCGCGTCGCGGCGACGTAGTACATGCGCCGGCGCTCCTGCTCGCCGAATTGCTTCTCGCGCTCCAGGAGCTGGCCGCCGCGCGGATGTTCGATGGCCGCAGCGCCGAGACTCAGCGCCCACGCCTGACCGGTGCGCTCGACGCACCACGTGCCGCCGGTGCGATCGCTGAACGACTGGAAGCCGTCCCACAGAATCACCACCGGGAACTCCAGACCCTTGGCGCCGTGGATGGTCATCACGCGCACCGCACCGGCGCCGGCCGGCTCCGGTGCGTCGAGGAAGACGGGCGCGACCGCCCAGCTGCGGAAGATCTCTGTGGCCGCGTCATAGTCGAGTCCTTCGATGGCCGCGCGCCGATCGACCTCGGACGCCACCTCGTAGAGTGCGGCGAGCGTCTGACGGCCGTTGCGCCCGGTGATCACGGCGCGGCCGAGCGCCGCCTGTTCGATCAAGTCGCGCGCCGTGGCGCCGGGCGATTGCAGATGCCGGCGCGCGCGCAGCTGTTTGACGATGTCCTGCGCCTCCTGCATCCGCGCACAGCGGGCATCGGCCGCGTCCTTGATGCTCCGCTTCGCCACCGCATCGGCCAGATCGACGGCAAAGAACGGCGGCCGTAGCAGCGCCGCCTCGGCGACGCCGTCGTCGCTGTCCGCCAGCGCCCGCAAGCCGAGCAGATACTGCCGCACGACGGGATGCGCCAGAAACAACGCGCCGCCGCGCGCCGTATACTCGACGCCGAACGCATCGAGCTCGCGTAGCAGCAGCGGCAAGTTGGTGGTTACGCACGCCAGCACCGCGATATCGCCGGGCTGCACGGGGCGTTCCTCGTCGGTGTCCGGGGCGCGCACCGTGTGCCCGGACTGCAACAGCCAACGAATGTAGCGCGCCAGCATGGCCGCCTCGACCATCCGGCCCTCGGCGGCCAGCAGCCCCTCGTCGTCAGCGCCGGCGTACGGCAGCACGTGCACCGTCGTCCCGGCTGGCGGCATGGTGGCCGTCGGCAACAGGTCCTCGTAGTTGGCGCGTCCGGTGAGCGGGTCGAACGCCGCACCGTCGCGCTTGCCCAACACTGCGGCCAGCTGTGTGTTGAAGAACCCGATCAGCTCGGCGCGGCTGCGGAAGTTGGTCTCCAAGCGCTCTTCGAGGGCGCCGTTCGCCCGCAAACGCTCGGTGGCGCGGTCGTACATCGCAATGTCGGCACGCCGGAAGCGGTAGATCGACTGCTTCGGATCACCGACGATCGTCAGCTTGCCCGGCTTGAGTCGCACGGCATCCCAGTTGTCGGCCGTGGCGGCGTCTTCGCAGAGGTAGAAGACGATCTCGCATTGCAACGGATCGGTGTCTTGGAACTCATCGACGAAGATGTGATCGAACAGCTCTTGATAGAAGCGGCGCGCGTCGACGTTCGCGCGCAGCAGGTCGCGCAGCTTGATGAGCAGATCGAGATAGTCTACGACCTCGTGCTCGGCCTTGACGCGTTCGTACATCGCCCGCACCACCGGGAACAGCCGCACCAGGCGTGTCACCAGCCAGCGGTGCGGCCCCTTGAGCTGCTCCGCCAGCGAGTTGGCCTTGGTATTGGTCGGGCGAATCGCGGTGTAGATCGACCAGCCGTACGGGTCGTTGTTGAAGTCCCGGCCCATGTAGAGCTCGCGCCCGCGGTGGACTTCTTGCACGATGCGAAACGCCTCCGCCGGATCGTCCACGGCCCGTAGGCGTTCCAACGCGTGCGCCATCCGGCGCAGCCGCCGATGGCCGAGCTCGCTGCCGCGCATGCCCTTGACCATCTCGCCCAGCCGCGTCACCGCGGCACGCACCTGATCGAGCTGCGGATCGGGAACCGCGCACAGCTCGACGCTGATGTCGCGCGTATCGATCATCCGCGCCAGCGTCATCTCCATCGACGCCACCGGGCCGTGGGCATTCTCCGCGCGCTCCATCTGCAGCCCGGCGCGCGTCGCGGCGCGCAGCGTGTCGGCGGCCTCGTCGATCACCGCCGGGTCGAGGTCCGCGCCGCAGGCACCCAACTCGGCGCGCAAGGTGCCGGCCTCGGCGGCGCGCCGCAAGCGCAAGAAGGTTTCGCGTACCAGCTCGGCGTTGTCGTCGATCAGCGCATACGCGGGGCTGAGCGCGGCCTCGACGGGACGCAAGCGCAGCAGCCGATCGGCAAAACCGTGGATCGTGCCGATGAAGGCGGCATCGAGGTTGGCCAGCGCGGCGCGGAGTTGCTCGGCGCGCGGGCCGCTGAGGCGCGCCTCGCGCTCCAGCGCGCGCAGCAGATGCTCGCGGATGCGGAAGCGCAGCTCGCCCGCGGCGCGGCGCGTGAAGGTGATGAGCGCCATGCGTTGAATCGGAATCGGCGTCGCCCCGGCCGCCGTGGGCGCCAGCAGCTCCACGGCGCGGTCGATGATCGTCTTCGTCTTGCCGGTACCGGCGCCGGCAACCACGGCGACGTTGCAGCCGCGCTCGTGCACAATGGCGTCGCGCGCCGGCTGATCGGGCGGCGGCAAAGGGGCAGGGTGATTGGTCATCTCTTCCCTGTCGTGAGGGAACGTGAGAGCGTGAAAGAGTGAAAGCGCGCGAGCGCAACAGCCATCGTTTTACACTCCCACGCTCTCACGCTCCAACGCTCTACGCCTCATCCTCGCCCCGCTTGCGCTTGAGGCGCACGAACGATTGCAGCGGATGCCCCTCGGCAAGGCCGCTCAGCTTCGCGGCGCTGCGTTGCCACGCGCCGTCGCCGCAGGCCGGCACGAACGGACAGTACGTGCAGTCGGCGGCGTCCGGCGTGCGCGGAAAAATCCCGGTGCTGAGCAGGCGGCGCGCGATGTCCAACCATTCGCGCGTGTTGCGCCGCAACACCTCGAGGTCGGTCCCTTCAAAGGTGCGCTCCGGTTCACGCGCCGCCGACGGATGCACGTAGGCAGCCCGCACGGCGCGCGCGCCGCCGGCGTACCCCATCGCTTCGAGCACCAGGACGTAGAGCCCGATCTGCAGATCGCGTCCGGCGTTGATGGGATCTTCGCCGCGGTCGCGGACGCGTCCGGTCTTGAGATCACGCACCGACAGCGCACCGGGGCCGATGCGATCGACCCGGTCGATGGCGCCGCGCACGTAGAGCTCACCCGTGTCCAGCTGCAACCGCACCGCCTCCGGATCACCAAAGCTCAGCTCGGTGGCCAGAAAGTCGCGCGGCGGTTGCTCCCACTCGTACCGCACCAGCTGCTCGATCTGGCGCAGCAGGCGATCGCGCTCGCGCTTAGTACCGTCGGCGCCGCGCAGCGGATACTCGTGCCGCAGCGCTTCGAATTGCTCGGTCGCAATTTCGCGCGCCCGGGTCACCCATTGCTCGACGCTGCCTTCACGCCGGCACAGCGCCGCTCCGGCCTCGCGAAAGAACTGATCGGCAGCGGCGTGGAACAACGAACCATACGCGGCGGGCTCGATGACGTCGGTCGACGGTCGCGTCGCCGGCTCGGAAAAATGCAGCATGCGTTCCAGCAGAAAGCGATGCGGACATTCGAGCAGCCGGTTCACCCCCGACGCCGAGATGGGCGGCTGTGGCACCAGCCCCGGCGGTTGCACGGTTGACCACACCTCGCTCACCGCGCCGTCGAGGCCGCCCAATACCGGGCTTTCGAGCGTCGTCACCAGCTCCCACAGCCGATCGATTGCAAGCGCCGCACCCTGGGTCCATCCGGCGGGAACGACTCCCGGCTGGGCCGCGTACGCACCCCATTCCAGTACGCCGCCGAGCAACGCGCGCGGTGACAGTGGGTGGTCGTGGGTGTGACGCAGGCGTACGGCACGGCCGGCGTTGAAGTAGGCGGCCCGCAAGCGCGCCGCGGTCGGCACGTCGCCCTCGTCCTCGGCGTCGTCGCTGCGCCCGAGCGCGGTTGCGACTTCGAGCATGATGCCGGACACCTCGCGCTCGCTGCGATCCACCCATTGGCGTGGCGCCGACAGCGCCAAGCGCTGGCCGGCGTCACTGACGACGCGGAAGACATCGTGGATGTCGTCCAGCACGTGATCCGCCAGGCGCGGAACGATCACCTCGGCGCCCCCCGGCAACGTGTGCGCCACCTCCTCGATGCGTTTGCGCAAGCCGTCCGGCACGATCGGGTCGTCATGCGGCGTATGCGGCAACCCGCCCTCGGCCAGGCCCAACACGCGCACGGCCGCGAACGGCAAGCCGGCCGCATGCGAGGGCGTTCCGATAAAGACGCACGGCTCGCCGAAGCGTGCCGACGGCCGCCGTTCGCGGCGCAAGACGTCCATCAGGTAGTGCAAGGCTGCCACACCGGCCACGGCTGTCGCCACCGGATCGTTCAAGACTGGCTGCAGGCGCAGCTCGAGATCCGCAAAGAGGGTCGGCGGATCGGGCGGGATGCGCATCCAGCGGACGCAGAAGGCGCGCAGTTGCTGCCACACGACGTGCAAGGGTGCGCCGCCGAGTGTGCTCTCGGCGAATTCCTGCAAGGCGCCGATCGCCGGCAGAATCGGCTCGATGTCCTTCAGCCAGCGTTGGGCCTCCTGGCGATTGATGGTGTGCCGGCGCTTCTCCGGCTCGTCCGCATCGTCCGCGGCGGTTTCGGCGAGCAGCTGGCGCAGCGTGTCGCGCCGGCGGGTGAGCCGCGGCAGCCATTCACTTACGCCGGCGCGGTCGCCCGGGCTGCCGCCGACGATGCCGGCCCCGTGGACGATCGCCGCCGCGCGAGACAGCGACAAGCGGGCGCGCCCGGCGTCGGTATCCTGCTCGTTGCGGCGCAATGCCGGGAGCACGCGAATCGTGGGCTCGGCTTGCAGCCCGCGCCCCACGGCATCGAGCAGTGCCTGTACACGCATCCCGGCGGGCAACGCAGCGAGTGACAAACCGCCAGCGACGTACGTGGCGATGCCGCTCGCTTCGCCGTTCGGCACGACGCGTTGCAGGCGATCGGCGAGCAGCGGCGCGTACGGCTCGATCTCCGGCACCACCAGCGCGATCCGCTCGGCAGGTATTCCCGCGCCGATCTGTTCGGTCACCCACGTCGCGGCGGCCTCGATCTCCTCTTCGATACTCGGATACTCTTCGACGTCGACGCTGCCGTCCGGGCCGTGCGAACGCGGCCGCTGCGCATCGGTCAGCATCTCCGGCGTCTGGAACAGGAAACGCTGCACCAGCGACAGCTCCGACGGGCTCGTCTCTTCGCGCGGCGGCGGTTTCGTCCCGAATAGCGGCAACTGCCCAGGCGCATCGCCGTTGGTTGTTGGCGTAACCCGTTGGGTCGGCCGGGGCGGAGGCGCAGCAGGCTGCAGTCCGAGCAGCCCGCGCCAGCGTTGTGTCCCGGTCCGCAGCGGACGTGCTTCTTGGAAGATCACACGGCAGTCTTGCAGGGCGCGCAGAAAGCGCAGCAGCATCGCCGAGGGCGATGCGGTGAGCACGGCGAAGATCGGGCCGAAGGCGGTCTGAAGGCGCGGCTGTGCGGTGACCAGCGCCGTCGCCTGCGCCAACATTTGCGCCGTCGTGGCCAATGTCGTCGCGGCCGCGTCGGCGGCCTGCCAGGTGGCCGCCACGTCGTGCAGCCGATGTGCCGCCGTCTCTTCGTGACGCGGCAGCCGATCCGCGACCGCAAGGGCGAGCGCCGCATCGAGGCCGCTGGCTTCGAGATCGGCGATGGTGCGCGCGAACGCATCGACGTACCCTTGCCCGGCGCGCAGCTGGTCGGCGTCAAAGTACCGCAGCGTCCCCTTCAAGGCACCCGATTCGAACAACTGAAGGATGCGCAGGCGGCGCACCTCTTCCCAGCCGCTGGCGCGCAGCGTTCCGGCGCGCACCAGCAGTTCGCGGGCAAAGTCGGCGGGGCGCAGGAAGAGCACCCCGGCCAGCAAGTCGGGGCGCGAGCGTTCGACGCAGAGGTGCCGCCGGACGGCGTGCGCCTGCCGCTCCGCCGCCACCAGGACCAGGGCGCGCCGGCCGGGCTCGACGGCGATCATCTCCAGCTGCTCCGCGACCCACGGGACGGGAGAAACGTACGTCACTTCGACTTGACTCACTCAACTCTCCAGAAGCTTGCCGAGTGTAATCGATTTACCCCGCCGCGGACAATGCGGCGGGCGACATCGGCTGTTGGCGCGCGGTGCTCACCCACTCGGGCGGCCGTGGTTGTCGAGCGCTGCGGCGCGGCGGGCGGTGAAGTCAACGATGCGCAGGCGGCGCAGGACATGGCGCGCGGCGGTGGGGTGGTGCACGCGGTAGTAGGCCACGCGCAGCAGCAGCACGGTATGCTGCGCGGCCTCCGCTTCGGAGAGCAAACGGCCGAGATGCCGCGTGGCGTGCGTGACGAGCGTCTGGCGGGCGTCGCTATCCAGGTCGGGGCGGCCCTTGATCAAGCGGGCGTGCAGCATGGCGCGGATGGCGGCCGGCGTGTGGCGCTCGAGCAAGCCGCTCATCTCCAGCGGCGTCGTCCGGAAGTCGGCTTCGACGAGCGCCAACAGTTGCGAGCGGAAGACGACGTGCCCACGGGTCGGACGCGTGAGCCGCCCAAACACGACGGACTGCGGGCGCGCCGCGTTGCCGCGGTCGGGAGCGTCGACGACGTCGGCCGTCACGCCCGATGCCAAGGCGGCGGGCGACGATAGCGCGACCGCGCCGCGCAATCCGTCGATGCCCTTGGCGCCGAGCCCGCGCGCCAGCCGGCGAAAGGTCGGCCAGTGCACGGCGGCCACGTACTCCAGCAGGCCTTGCTGCAGGGCCTCGATCAGCGCGACACGCGCGCTGCCGAGCAAGAACGCATCCGGTGGTCGCGCCACGCCGCGCTTGGCAAGCCGCCGCTCGATGGCATCCGCCAGAGCGCGCAGCGCGATGATCGTTCCATTCCCACGCGCTGCACCGTTTTCGGCCGTCTGACCCAACCTCCCCCCCTCCACGCTCCGGCACGTGACGCTGCGCGCCCGGCCGCAACCGTTTTCTTATCATTCCGCACGCAAGAGTGCACGCCCTCTCCCTCACGACGCAGGGCTACGTCAAAGTGGTTCACAGAGGATGTCAAGGGCACGGCGTTGCAGCCTACCCCTCGATACACGGCCCAAAAGAAGGGCCGTTACTCGGGGTGACCGGTTGCCCCAGGCCCAAAACCCGTTCGAGCCGAGTAGCCGCCCTCTTTTGGCGGCGTATCGAGGCTCCGTGCTCACGACCGCAGCCGCCGGCGCGTGCACCTTCGTCAAGGTCAATCGTGCCGCGATTCTGTCCGGTCTCATCCCTACGACCCCGCTGCATCCTCTGCCTTGTTGAGTGCAGCGCGGAGGAAGCGTGAGGTCACCTGTTCGCTGGCCAGCATCCGCTGCGCGCCGGGGAGTTTGGTGAGCGTGTGGAACGCCCGGTTCAGGAAACGGCTGCCGCTTCCCGCGCCCTCATCGAAGAGGACCTCCGCCAAGTGGCCGCGCTCGATGGCCATGCGGAGCACGCGCTCCATCCCGGTCTGGGGCACGTATGGCTGCTCGGCACGGCGGACCATGTGCATCGCCTCCTTCTTGCAGGCGTCGGCGCACACGCCGCAGCCGATGCAGCGGCCGGTGTCGACGATCGGGTGCGGTGCGTTCTTCAGTTTCCCTTGCACGCGCTGCGCCGTCATCGTGATGGCGGTGATGGGACAGGCGCGCAAGCAGCGCGAGCAGCCGCTACAGTTCTCCGGGTTCGACTGCGCGAAGAAGCCGCTCGGGTTCACCCCGGAAAGCCCAAAGTGGTTGATGGATTCCAGCTGGCCGCAGCAACAACCGCAGCAGTTACAGACGTAGGTGGGCCGATTGCAGACGTTGTCGGCGATCTGCACCAGGCCGCTCTCGCGGGCGCGCACCATGATGTCCATGGCCTCGGACTTCTCGATGGCGCGGCCGAAGTTGCGCCGGGCGACGAAATCGGCGGCGCCATCCAGCGACAGACAGACTTCCTTGGGTGCATCACACGCCCGGCCCAAATGTTCGGCCTTGTGACGGCAGTAACACGTCGCCACGGTCCACGCGCGGGCTTCCGACAGGATGACGGTGGCCCGTTCCCAGTCGAGCACGTCGGGCAAGACGTCGTCGCCGAGCGCCGTTTCGTGCACCAGGGCGCGCCCGATCACGGTGTCGGAACCGAAGACCTCGCGCACGAAGGCGTCGTCGCAGTGGATATAGGCTTCGAGCGCTTCCGCCATTCGCTTTTTGGGGATGGCGTCATGCGTCCGCATCAGGGAGAATTCCATGAAGCCGACGACCGGTGGCGAAAGGACATATATCGTCCGGCCGGTCTTCGGATGAGCGACGTCAAGAACCAGTCCCTTGTCGCACATGGTGTCGAGCCGCGGTTTGAGCTCTTCTGCGTTCACCCCGAGGCGCGCCGCGAGGTCGTCAAGCTCGGTCGGCCTGACGGGAAGCTTCGACGCCAACTCGGCCTCTTCGGGTGTGTAGAGGATCTCGAGGATATCTCGCCAGCCGCCCCAGGCGCGCGGATCCTTGGGCTCCGGCAGGGCGACTTGGCCGCCCTCGAGCCGTCTCACCAGCGCACGGTATTCGTCTTTCAGATGGTGAAGGTGACCCATTTGTCTGCCTCCCTTCGCAGCCAAGTCCCAGGGTGTGGAACACAAGCCTGTGGAGTGCTGCAGCGCGGATCAGAGCTAGGGCTATGCCACGCGCCGCCGAACCTAGACTCGGCAATCGCGGTGGATTCTTCGCGCGAGGTTGGGAATAAGGTCAGGCGGAGGTTGTCGGTTTCGCGAAAGCGGTACACCCGTCCGCCGGAAGGGGTGTCGTTCTACGAGCAGTTCAAACGAATGGGCTTGGTGTACCTGTGAGACACAACCACGCAATTGCCTGTGCATGCCCAAGGCGAGAGGTTCTGCGAGAGCCGGATGCGGGAAAGCCGCACGTCCGGTTCGACGAGGGAAAGGGACGTCGCGCTCGGTCACGGGTGTCGCTCACTCCTGTAGTCTACTGGTTCATCTTCACCGTCTCACCCACGTCGAAACCGACGCTTCAGGTTGATCCATTCTGCAACTACCGGCAGAATGCTCTGCCAGCGTTTGTGGTTGCGGGGGGCAAATGCAGGAAGTCGGTTTGGATCAAGGCGTCAACATCGCGAGCTGTCATACGTCGCCACCGATGCCGCAGAACTTCCGGGCAACTCTGCCATGACCGACGCTGCCGCCTCGCTGCTCGAAGCCCTTGGCTACACCGGGTCGCAACGCTTCGTAACACCGGCGAATATGGGCGCGCTTCCGGGCGGCGAACTTGCATTCGCCTTCCGGCGTCTGGCCGAAACCGGTGCGGCGAAGGGTTGGAGCACCACGGGTGGCGGATTCCGCGGATCCTATTTGCTGCAAGACGAGCCGGGCGGCCCCGCGGTACCGGTAGTTTGTATCCTTGAGACAGAAAGCGACGCCGATGCGCGCGAGGTCCATCGCGTCGTGTGGAATCAAAATCTCACGCCTTTCGTCATCGTCGTCTCCCCGACGACGATCCGGCTCTATCCGGGGTTTGCTTACGAGCACGGTAGAGACGTGCCATTGCGTGAGGTCGCCACCACCGCCGACACGGCGTTACGGGTACTCGCCGCATTCACGGCCGAAGCGATCGACGACGGCACAGTGTGGAAGGAGTGGGGCCACGCGGCGGACCCGATGCAACGTGCGGACGAGTCGCTGCTGCGCGACCTGAAGGAACTGGACATCATCCTCCAAGGCAACTACGCCACACCGCGCGAGGCCTCGCATGGTCTCATCGGGAAGTTTGTCTATCTCTACTACTTGCGTCACCGCGACATCCTCTCCAACCGCAAGCTTGCCGACTGGAGCATCGCACCCGGCGATCTCTTTACTCCCAACGCGACGCTGAGGGCGTTCCACAAGGTGAACAAGGAACTCCAGGACTGGCTGAACGGCTCGGTCTTCACGATCGGCGACGAAGCCCTCGCTGATGTCACCAGCGAACAGCTGCGCTTGGTGGCTGGCATTTTCTGCGGCAACGCACCCAGCGGCCAACTCCGCTTCGCCTTTGCAGCCTACAACTTCTCCTATATCCCGATCGAGACGCTCTCGTGCGTCTATGAGCAGTTCCTGCACGACACGGGCGGCGTCGGCCAGTCGCGCGGCAAATCGCTCGGCGCTTACTACACGCCCATCCCTTTAGCCGACTACATGATTTCCGAGCTGGAGCGAAAACGACCTCTCCGCCCCGGCATGAAGGTGCTCGACCCCTCGTGCGGCTCAGGCGCGTTTCTCGTGCAGTGTTACCGGCGACTCATCGAGACGCAGATACGCGCCGAGGGCCGCCCATTGCGGAAGGCCGAGCTCCGCTCGCTGCTCACGGAAAACATCTTCGGCATCGACCGCGACGCCGACGCATGCCGCGTCACCGAACTGAGCCTCATCCTCACGCTGCTTGACTACGTGACGCCGCCCGACTTGGAGGACACAAACTTCCAACTGCCCACGTTGCGCGATCGAAACATCTTCGAGGACGACTTCTTCCGAGACGACGGCCGGTGGCGCACGCAGTTGGGCGACGTCCGTTTTGATTGGGTCGTCGGCAACCCGCCTTGGTCTGAGGTCAAGGGCACCCCGCCACTGGAGCACGACCACTATCCAGTTTGGCAATGGATGACCGCGCACGCCGCCGACTGTCCGACGGGCGGCAAACAAATCGCTGAAGCGTTTCTATGGAAGGTCGCCGAGCACCTCGATGAGAGAGGTGTCGCCGGCCTCCTCGTGCCGGCGATGACGTGGTTCAAAACAGAGTCCGTCGCGTTCCGCAGACAATTTTTCGGCACGCGCCAAGTCTGGTGCCTCGCTAACTTTGCCAACCTCGCCTACGTTCTCTTTGCCGGTCGCTCGGAAAGCCCGGCATCCGCCGTCTTCTACCGCCCACGAACGCCGTGCCAAGACGACACCATCCTCACCTTCGCGCCGTTCGTCGCGGAGCAGGTTGCGAATCGTCCGGAGCGGATCACTGGGCGGCGGACGACCTGGAACATCGTCGTCAATCACTCCGACGTTCGCGATATACCCGTCGCGGCAGCAAAGGAAGGAAGCGCGCTCACTTGGAAGTTGGCGATGTGGGGTTCCGCGAGAGACGAACGTCTGCTTCATCGGATCAGTAGCCGCCGCGATAGCACCGTTCAGTCACTTTGCGCCGAGGCATCCTTGGCAATCGCGGAGGGCATTCATCTCGTGAAGCGATCCTCAAGGGTCTCTGTTAGCGAACGCCGCGACCTTGTCGGGAGAAGAACCGTCAACTTCAGCAGGCTGAAGAAGGTAGGTAGGATTTTTTCCTTCCCGCCGAAGGCTATGGGACAGGTAGCAGAGGCCAAATCATTTGTTAGAAACCGCGGGGGGCTGGCAGGGTTACGCGTGTCGCAACCGCCTCACCTCATTGTCGATTGCTCTAGGCGCTTCGCAGTGTTCTCGAACAAATTCATTTTGGTGCCGAAGAGCCAGCTTGGAATTTCTGGCGGAACCAAGTCATCGCGACTTCTGAGGGCATTGAGCGTCCTGCTGACGTCGGACTTCTGCCTCTACCACCAGTTCTTCACTTCGCCGAAGATGGGAATTGAGCGGCAGATCGCGTATCCGGAGACCCTGAAGGCGTTGCCCATTCCTGCTGAGTTCGTAGCGCCTGCTACCCACGGACCTCTAGCGGAATTGCACGACGAACTTCAGCGGTTGTCCGAGGAGCGATTTTCTCCCCTCGGCTGGCAGGATGCTGACGAATACCGCTTCAAGGCGCTGCTCGATGAGGTCAACGCCTGTGTCTTCGCGCTACTTGGATTGCGCCCAATCGAGCGCTGGCTGGTCGAGGATTTCGTCCGGCTCAACCTCGAACTCAACAAAGGCAAGGTGACAAAGGAATCTATGCGCGCGCCGAGGCCCGAGGAGATCGCGCTCTACTTCGACACGCTCCGCGACTGCCTCGACCACTTCCTGCTCACCGCGAAGGGCCTGCGGCACAAAATTGAGGCCATCACCTCGCCACACGGCGCGTTCTTTTCCATCGCCGCCACGCGAGCGAATGCCCCCTTCGCGCCGACGGTGACGGAAGATGCGGCAGCGGCACCAGTACTGAGCGCCGTTCGCGACGGATTGCGTCGACGCCACAGCCAGTGGGTCTATTTCGACCGCACCCTCAAGAGCTACGAGCGCGGAGTGTTCTACCAATTCAAGCCTATGCAGCGGCTCCACTGGTCGCGCCGCCAAGCCGTCCTCGATGCCGACGAGATCATTGCGGAAACCCTCGAAGCGCGCTGCGACGAATGAGTGACCGCACCGCCAACCCCGACGTGGAGTCAACCGCGCTTCATCTCGTCTACTTCGAGGCGCTCCGCATCCACGCTCTCACGCTCATCGCGCTCGGCTACGCACGAATGAAGCCGTCCCTATTCGCCGTAGCCGAGGAAGACACCATCACCGGCGAGTTGACCAAGGAGATGAACGCCGTCCTTGAGGACGATGCCGCGCCAGATTGGACGCAGCACTACTCCGTACAGGAGCAAGTCCGCGCCAACACGCCTGGGAAGGAAGGCAAGGCCCGTCCTATCGTGGACATCGAATTTGAACGTCACAAGCGCGGCCGCCGCCCGCGCCTGCGCTTCGAGGCCAAGCGGCTCGGTCCGAATCACACGGCCGCTGGCTACTTTGGTGATGGAGGGCTGGAAGCATTCGTGACCGGCTACTACGACCGCACCCACAACGATGCCGGCATGCTCGCGTACATGCAGTCTGAAAACGGAACTACTTGGGCGGCGAAACTCGCTGGCGCGTGCGCTCAACGCAGCGCATCGCTCGCGTTGCTCGAGCCGTGGGCCGCATTTCGCGTCGAAGGTGCTCCGCCGAACGCCTACCGTACGCGGCATCGCGGCAATACAGGGCTGCAGCTCGACGTGCTCCACGTTCTCCTGCAATTTTCCTGACCGTCGGGCGGCTCTTGGGATGAGCTTCGAACACTACCTGGAGAAGGAGGTTGAAGTCGCGGAGCGCTCCCGCGAGGAGTACCGCCCGGAGTTCGAGGCTTTTGGCGAGCTCGCTGGTTTCTATGAGCGCCTCATAGAAACGATAAGGATCTCGGAGCGCTGTGCCATTATCCCGGGTGAGCTCTTGCTCGTCGTAGCCAACCAGATGTTCGGAGCCGGTGCACAGATGCTCCGGACTCGCGCGAACGATGCCCTGGCACTTACGAGGCGTGCGATTGAAGCGACCGCGAGCGCGTATCGCATCTGGCAGCATCCGGATCTCGCGGAAATCTACGCGAACGCGTATCCCAACCACAACAAGATCCTACATCCTAAACAGTGGCAGCCCACCAAGGAGTATAAGCGGGAATTCTCGACCGCCAAGTTGTTCGATCAGCCGGGTGAAGTCTTTGCAGGACTGAAGGCGCTGTACGGCCTTACGAGCACGATGGCTTCACATGCCGGCATTGGCGCCTTGGCGGCGCACCGTGATGGTTCTGGCGCCGAGCGCATCGCAATCGTCCTCGGCGGCGATCCTCGCGAGATCACCAACAATTGGTATACACTTCTGGCGGCGTACATGGAGACGTTCAAGGTCTTCGTACGGATGATGAGAGACAATGCGCCAGGCGCTGCCATCGACCTCGTGGTGAAGGATTTCCTTGACTGGCGCGCCCGCATAGCGGCTGTTGCCGCTGCGCGGGCACCATGGGCCGCGCAAACGTTTGCTGCCTTTCTGCGCGCACAGAAAGGCCTGTGAACCCGAACCGACTCGTCGCCAGGTCCACATGCTCCAGAAGATCTGGCGCGCCAACGACGAAATGGACCGCCGCGGAGTCTGCATATTTGGACTTTCGCTCGCAGGACGCAGCAGGTTGTTCGACCGCAGGGGCACACTCGTGGCCTCGGCGCAATCTTCGGTTGAGGCTCCGAAAGGCATTATGGACCCCGGCAAACTCCTCGGCGGACCCCCATAAAGGCTTCAGACCCCCCAGACACATATACTGGCGGGGCCCATGAAGGCTTTATGGCCCCCGCCGCAGTCGTTGGTACCCCCCCATGAAGCCTTCATTGCCCTCCGACCAACGTTGGAATTCGCCCCATGACGCCTTTATGGCCCCCCGCACACACCTTCGGAGGGGCCCATGAAGCCTTCCGGGGCCGCTCCGCGGCTTTCGAATGGTAAGCATAGACGCTCCCTGAGCCAGCGGCATGGCAATGTGCGGCGAAAATGGGCACCAACTTCTGTATCTGGACGTTGCACTTTGAGCCGCAGCCATGCCGGAGGTGATTCGAGCCGATGCGGACCGATGCCCGATCACAGCTTTCAGCTCTCAGCCATCAGCCGGAGGGTTCAAGGATAGCGTGGACTTCCGAAACGAAGGCCTCCCACTCTTCCAGGATCATCTTCTTCGTGACCTTCGTGCCTTCGGTGCGCCAGGACAAGCCTGGCCGTTCTAGTGATCTGAAAGGAGGTCACTCTGTCAATTGCCCGTTCAACAG
>Ga0209415_10005490_pt1 | contig 22750 bp, 13 predicted proteins | sample PeaSoiSIISIP2007_FD_187696 | JGI IMG/M metagenome (GOLD analysis project Ga0209415, IMG submission 187696) | Peat soil microbial communities from Weissenstadt, Germany - SII-SIP-2007 (SPAdes) (version 2) | ecosystem: Environmental > Terrestrial > Soil > Wetlands > Peat | place: Germany... | reverse complement strand
CGCTGCTTGGTGCCAGGATCTTTGGGGTGTTCGGGTTCGTGGTGTTGAGGGTGAATGGAATCCCTCCCCCCAGGATCCCCGGACCCTGAACGCCGGCATTAAACGGTGCAAAAGTCGCACTCGCGTATCCCTTGTCCTCTTCGCTGGATCGCGAAAGCGAAAAATCGTAGGTGAGCGTCCATTTAGTCAAAACGTGCTTGCCTCCGGCGTCCACGCCTCCGATGACATCTACTGGGCGGCGGATCGAAGCGTTGTAAGAGATTGAGCCGTCTCCGTTGTTCGAGGCGGCGTTGGGCGGAGCGTACGAGCCAAAGCTCGGAGAGTAGACCCACCGGTCGCCAAAATTGTTGAAGTGGGAATAGATACCGTGAATGAAAAGGCCGGAGAACTCACTTAATTTGTAGTCTATGCTGCCGGCGGCGCCGTAGCGGCTGCGGTAGTATCTGTATTCGCGAAGGTCCTCGCCTTTATAGGTAGCGTAGTTAGGTGCACCCTCGTTGGCCTGCTGCGGGCCATCGCACCCGGTGGAATCGCACTGCGACGTGGTGGGCGATGGCTCCAGGTCGTCAATGCCCCGGCCGTTCCAGTCATAGCTGGCTCCGATCAGGACGCCCAGTTTCTTCTTCGCGCCAAAGCGCTTTCCAATCGTGCTGTCAATCTCGTACAGCGAGCGTCCGCCGATGATAGGGGTGTAGCCGCCGATCCCGTTGATGTAGAGAGTCGGTTTATCTTCGGCTTTCTTTGTAACCAGATTTACGGAGCCGCCGATGGCATCACCGTCCTGATTAGGAGACAGCGTCTTATTGATTTCAACCGATTCGACCAGATTGGCCGGCATGGTGTCGAGTTTGATCTGACGGACTCCGCCTTCGGGCGACGGCACTTCCATTCCATCAATGGTGACGTTGCTCCAGGCGGGCTGCGTGCCACGAATCTGGACGTATTTGCCTTCGCCCTCATCGCGCTCCAGCGTGACGCTGGGCAGGCGGCCCAGGGCATCGGCGATGTTCGTGTTTGGCAGGCTGGTGATCACCTCTACGGGCAGTACTTGCAGAATGTTATCGGAGGCTCGCTCGCGGTTGATGGCCTCGGCCTCACCGTGGACGCGTTCCGCCGTCACCGTGATCTCCTCACCCGCGGTGGCGACCTTAAGCGTCGCCTCAACGCGCGCGGTCTGCCCGGCAGTCACACTGACTTTACTGCTGAAGGTGGCAAAGCCAACGTAAGAAACCTCAACGGTATATTGCCCGGGAGCGATGCCAGCAACGGTGAACTCGCCCTCGGCATCGGTAGAGGCCGTTATCCCCTGCGGTTGCAGCGCCACTCGGGCGCCCTGCAGCACCGCTCCGGCGCGATCCACCGCCCTGCCAGAAATCGTGCCTGTGCCGCGTTGGGCGGACGCGCTGGTGGTCAGGAGCAGAGGGTTGACGAGGGCGGCAAGAAGTATGAGACGGAACGAAGACACGAAGAGCAGATAACAGCGCTTCATGAGATTGACTCCTCGGAGCGGAAATCAATAGCGCCGGTGCTTGAGCCCGATCTGGAAGAAGGCACAGTGACGGGTGAAAGCATCTCTCGCGGGACCGCACTGCAAGTCGCTCGACGGACAATCGTAGGCAGGGGTTGTGACGCAGGGATGAATGGCAAGTTAATATTTCTTCAGGTTTCGCGTGTGCCATTGCGTTTATTTCTTGCCGCTTTCGGCGGATTCCGTTCTAGACTTCGGATGGCCACCGGATTGCTCGAGCGTCCCGCGGCGCAGGTCAAATCACCATGAACCTGCTGATTGTCGAAGATGAAGCGCGCATGTCGGAACTGCTCCGCAAGGGCTTACAGGAGGAGGGCCACACTGCGACTTGTGCCGCGGACGGGGCGGAGGGGCTCGCCCTCGCCAAGTCCTACGACTTCGACGTAATCATTCTCGATATCATGATGCCCAAGCTAAGCGGGTACGAGCTGGCCAAGCGCCTGCGGGCAGAAAAGATCAGGACGCCGATTCTGATGCTGACCGCGCGCGATTCCGTGCCGGACATCGTCCGCGGGCTTGACCTGGGCGCCGACGACTACATGACCAAGCCGTTTTCGTTCGACGAGTTGATCGCCCGGCTGCGCGCGGTCAAACGGCGCGCCCTGGCATCTCAGGACACCAATCTGCGGGTGGGCGATCTGGTGCTCGATCCTTCCAGCCGCGAGGTGCTGCGCGGCGACGGCCGCATCACCCTGACGCGCACCGAATACAATCTGCTCGAGCGCCTGATGTACCGGGCAGGCAAAGTGGTTTCGCGGCGATCGCTCATCGAAGCCGTGTGGGGATTCGAGCGCGAGATCGAAGAGAATACGCTTGACGCCTTCATGCACCTGCTGCGCAACAAGATTGACCCGCCGGGCCGGCCCAAACTGATTCACACCGTACGCGGCGTGGGCTACATGATCCGACAGGAGAGCCAGGGAGCGGTGCAGCCATGAAGAAGCTTTCCATTGGAATGCGGCTCACGCTCTGGTATCTGGCGATTTTTGCCGTGGCTCAGCTCATTTTCGGCGTGGGCATGTGGCTGATCCTGCGCGGTCATCTGTATGACCTGGTGGACGACAGCCTGGAGAGCCAGGTGGAAGACCTGAGGAATTTCATGGCGTCGCAGAAGAAAGACGCTTCACTCGCCAAGTTGCGGGAAGAAGTCAACGAGACCTATGTCCTTGAGCACTCTGGCGACTATCTCGAGCTTTGGGCCGAGAACGACACCCTGCTGTATCGCTCGGCCTTTCTGCAGAACCATCCCGTGATCGTGGCCCGGGCGGGCGAGGCGACGCGACCGCTCTTCCGCAACCGCCGGATCGAAAGACGGCCTTTTCGCTTCACCCTGCAGAAGATCGAGGTGAACGGCCACGTTCTCACGGCGACCATGGGAATCCCAACTGACGACGTGGCCGAAACCCTCTCCCTGTTTCGTTCCTACCTGCTGATATTTGCGCCGGTGCTGTTTGTGGTCGCCGCGTGGGGAGGCTACTGGCTGAGCCGCCGGGCGCTGTCTCCGGTGGATGCACTGGTGCAGACAGCCCGCGACATTGGCGGGGCCAATCTGAGCAGCCGAGTGCCCAAACTCGAAACCGGGGACGAACTGCAGCGGCTTTCCGATACGCTGAATGAAATGCTGGAGCGCATCGAAGGCGCGTTCCTGCGGGTCACGCAGTTCACGGCCGACGCCTCGCACGAGCTGCGAACCCCGGTTTCGCTGATGCGCACCGAAGCGGAATTGGCCCTGCGCCGGTCACGGGGCGAGTCTGAGTATAAGGAAGCCCTCCGCCACATCCTGCTGGAGGCCGAACGAACCACCGCGCTCATCGAGCAACTGCTGGCCTTGGCTCGAGCCGATTCGGGGCGCGAAACTCTCCATATGCAGCCCGTGAATCTGGCCCAGATGTTAGGCGGAGTAGCCGAAGGCTGGCAGCAGGTGGCGGCCATCCGCAATCTCGAGTTTTGTGTGAATATTGCGGCTCAGGACGCTTTCGTTCTGGGCGACGAGGCTGCGCTACGCCGCCTGGCCGATATCCTGCTCGACAATGCCTTCAAGTACACGCCGCCGCCCGGAAACGTGGATCTTGTGTTTGGACTGGCCGGGACCAGCGTGGTCATGAAAGTTCAGGACTCGGGGGTGGGCATTGCTCAGGACGAGCAGGCGAAGATCTTCGAACGCTTCTACCGCGTGGACAAGGCCAGAAGCCGGGAACAGGGAGGGGCGGGACTGGGGCTGGCCATCGCGCAATGGATCGTCACCCAGCACCACGGCATAATTCGGGTGGAAAGCCGGCCGGAGAGCGGCTCGCTGTTTCAGGTCGAACTGCCCATGATTGCGGCTCCGGCGCAGAGTCCCCTTCCGGCATAAAAAAGTGGCCACGGAATTCCGTGGCCACTGATTGCGGACGGATGAACTGTCTATGCTCCCGCGGCCGCTGCCCGGACTTTCATTGCCGGACGCGTTTCCGCAGCCTTCCCAAAATACATCCGGTACGAGCGGTGGACGCCGTACATGGCCGGAAACACCGCCAGGGCCAGCGGCCAGCCCAGATGCGAACTGGCGGTCTGAACCATCGAGCAAACCCCGGCGCTCAGCACGTAGTACGGAAAAGAGAGGTGGGCCAGGCTCCACCAGATGGTTCCTGCGGCCTTGCCCTCGCTGACGCCAATGATCGCGGCGACTGGAACGGTTTGCCCCAGGAACAGAGTAACGCCTGCCAGTGCCAGGCCGAACGCGGAGGAACTCCACTGCGCACGACCCAGCCACGGGGCGTGGCCTATCAGGCTGGCCGCGCAGGTGGCAAACGTCATCATGCTCAGGTTGAAGGTCATCTGCTGCGGGTTGAATTTGGCGCCCTTACGAGGCCAGCACTGCACTGCGGTAGAGACGCAGGTGACCAGGATCGCTTCCGCGGCGCTCAGATTCATAGCCGCGGTCAGTAAGAATGGCAGGTTGACCGACATGTTGCCGTTGATTCCCGGCAGTTTAACCTTCATCCGCGATGTGACAGCCGACAAGGCTAGCACGGTGGCCGCGTAGTAGACATGCAGCGTGTGGCTTGAGAATGCTGCATACCCTGCGGCGGCTGCGGCGGCCAGCGTCATCGCGCCGATGAACATCTTAGTTTGCCGTGTGTGATTCATCCTGTCTCCTTTCTTCAGTATTCACACGGCATAATTACTGTTCGGTATCGGTGTCAGAGAAGGCTCCATCAGCTCCCAGCAACGACGAGCCCCAGATCACGCTGGTCGCCGAAGTGCCGGTAGACGAGCCCCAGATTACGCTGAAGCCGCTGTTAATGCTGCTGCCCCAGACCACCGAGCTGCCCCAGATCACGGAAGTGCCCGAGACATTCGCGCCCCAGATCACCGACGACCCCCACACGACCGAAGACCCCCATATCACCGACGACGAAGCCACCGTGCTGTTGCCGTTCGACAGAGTGACGGTGCCGGTCGAAGAGTTATAGGTTGCGGTTGGCGACAGGGCCGAGCCTACGACGGCGGGAGCTTTGTCGGTGTTGGCCAACGCAGCGGCCATATCCACATAGCCGGCGCCGACGGTGAACAGATCGTAGTAAGAAGTGTAGGTCTGCCCAGTCGTGGGGTCGGTCGCTACCGTAGACGTCGGGAAGGTCTTGTACGCGGTCTTCATCAGGCGCGCCTTGATCTGATCCGGCGTGAGGGTCGGCGCCTGTTGCAGCAGTAAAGCTACGCCACCGGCGACGGCGGGTGTAGCCATGCTGGTGCCGCTCAGAATGAAATAGTCGTGGCTGGTGGAGTTGCCCGCGACTTCATTGCCGGGATACTCGGTATCGAGGGTACTTCCGTGAGCATCGAGTGAAACCACCAGGTTTCCCGGAGCTACCACGTCGGGCTTCACCACATGGTCGTAGGTGGTCGGGCCCTTCGAGCTGTAGCTGGCGATCTGGTCGTCGGTGCGCGAGTACGTTCCCATGGATTTCATGGCGCCTACGGTCAGCACCAGAGGATCGTTGCCCGGGCAGGCCACGGTTCCATAACCGTTGCTGCCGTTGACGCTGATGCGGCCGAAGTTGCCTGCCGCCGTCACAACCACGATGCCCGCCTTCCAGGCCGATTCCACGGCCTGGTCGAGAGGGTCCTGCGTGTAGCTTTCCGAAATGCCACGGCCCAACGACAGGTTAATGACTTTGATGTTGTAAGTGCTTTTCAGCGCGATGGCCTGCTGGATGGCGGCGATCACCATGCTGTCGGTGCCCGAGCCATTGACGTCGAGAACGCGAAGATCCACCAGGTTGGCCTGGGGAGCCACGCCGGCGTAGCGGCCCGCCGATTTGTTGCCGTTGCCGGCGATGATGCCGGCCACGTGCGTGCCGTGCCCATACGGGTCGTAAGTAGTTCTCCACGAAGCGGAGCCCGTCCCGGTGAAGTCCTGGTGATACAGGACGCGGGAATTATTGCTGGAATTCCAGAGATCAGAGGTTGAATCGTTGATGCCGCTGTCAATGACCGCGATCGTGATACCGGATCCGTTGTAGCCTTCATTCCAGGCCGTGCTTACATTCATGGCCGCATCGGTGTAGTCGTCCATGCCTTTGAGCGGATGGTCCAGGCTCACATAGGCCACTTCAGGATCGTTGGCCAGCGCAGCCAAAGAGGCTGCCGGCACGCTGAAGGCGGCACCGTTGATCAGGCTCAGACGGTTCGACAAACGGCCGCCGAGACTCTGCGCTCGCGACATCGCGGCTGCTCTCGGAGCCTGCTTGTACTGCACAATCACCTTCACGGTTTGGTTTGGGCGTGTGGCCAGACGGTTCGCTAACGCCGCAAGTTCCGGAGCCAAAGAGCCCTTCACGCTTCTCGCGGGCGTGATTATCGGGAACTCCTGCTGTCCGAAAGCCAGGCTGGTTGTCAGAAGCAGCGCCATGCTCAGGCGCTTGCCCCATGCGGCGCTGTGGCGTTCGTTGCGCCCCGCCGGTTTGGTTGATTTCTGTGTCCGCATCATGAAACTCACCCTTTCTTACTCGGGTGGGAGGCAATCACACTTCACACCCGATGTCTCAACTGCACGGCCGGGGCCAATCGGTGAGCTGTAAGTGGTTGATTCCGCTGGGGCTAGAGTCTGTTTGCGGGGTGCCGGACGGGCCAGTCTGTCCCCTCCCAGGGGCATGGGACAGTGTGTCCCGTTAGCCGAGCTACTTAGGTGCCCGGCAAGGGGCGGACAAGTCCTGGCTGAGAGGTCATCCCGAGCAGCACAAGCCGGGCGCCTAACGCACGCAAGGGCAAACGCCGGCGTCATGGCGGCTGCTCAGAAGGCGACGGCGGGTCTCCACGTTTGAAAACAACAGCCCAAGTGCCGCTCAAGCTGGCATTCTGGTGCGGGTAGAGCATGACGCAAGGCGAAAGTAAGGCGAGGGAGTATCAACGCGACGAGCGCTGGAACGGCGAAGGCGAGATCCATCGATGATGCCACTTGGACAGGACTCTCGGGCGGCACTTTCCGATTTATATTTGCCAATCTCTGAACTATAATCCGCCGCCGGAGGGTGACCATGAAACGCTTCTATTTTTCAATCGCGATTGCCTGCCTGCTCGCAGGCACGCTCTGGGCCGCGGACGATCCTTTTTGCGGGAAATGGAAACTCAACATGGCGAAAAGCAAATTTGCCGGCGAGCAAACCAAGATTGAGGATCTCGGCGGTAACAAGTACAAGTGGACCTCGGGCAATGTGTCCGACACGATTGCTGCCGACGGGACCGATCAGCCTGTCCACTTCGGCCGAACCATATCGATCGCTCCGGAGGGAGCTAACAACTGGAAGATGGTGATCAAGAACGACGGCAAAGTCCTCAGTTCGATGACCCACACTCTTTCGGAGGATGGAAAAACCCAGACCATCAAGGGAACGGAAACCAAGCCAGACGGCACAACCTCGGATTTCAACGTTGTGTTGAAGAGAGTGGGGAGCGGTTCCGGCTGGGGAGGCACATGGGAAAGCACTGACGTAAAATTCACCTCCCCTGACGAGTGGGTCATTGAGGCCTATGATGGCGATGGCTTGACCTTCAATACTCCCGCATATCAAGACGTCATCAGCATGAAATTTGACGGCAAGGATTATGAGGAGAAGGGCCCGAACGTCGCGGCCGGTTCCACCTCCGCCGGCCAGCGGGTCAACCCACACGCTCTGGAAGTGACCGACAAGATCAAGGGCCAGGTGATGGATCACACGAAATTCGAAGTCTCTCAAGATGGGAAGACGATGACGCTTACGATTCACGAGACCGGCCAGCCGAAGGCTTTGACTATTGTCTACGACAAGATGTAGGTCTCGCGGGGCAATTCGCGTCCCCTCTTGCGAGCAGAGACTGCTAGTTCACGGAGAGAACTGCCATCACGAAGGGTCGATCGGACGGTAAGGTGTCCGGTTGGTCTTCGCAGATTGCTAAACACCGGCAGCTTTGCCCACGATGGTGCGCCGTGGCATTTCCGGCAGGGCGGCCATCAATCGCTGCGTGTATTCGTGACGCGGAGCAGTCAGGACCTGCTGCGCCGTTCCCAGTTCTACGATCTGGCCTTCGTGCAGAATGGCGATGCGATCGCAGATTCCGGCGACCGAGGCCAGGTCGTGTGAGATGTAGAGAATGGCCATCCCGGTGTTGCGATTCAGGGTACGGAACAGCGCCAGAATCTCGGATTGCGTGATGACGTCGAGCGCGCTCGTGGCTTCGTCGGCAATTAGCAGTGCCGGACGATGCATCACCGCCATGGCGATCAGGACGCGCTGGGCCTGTCCGACGCTCATCTGAGAAGGATACTTTTTCAAAAAGTCGTCGTTCGAGGGCAGACTCACACTCGTCAGTGCGGCTCGAATGGCCGCTTCGCAGTCAGCGCTGGTTCCGGCGGAGTGGGCACGCCAGGCCTCTTTCAGCTGAGTGCGAATCTTCAAGGCGGGATTGAGCGATGACAGCGGACTCTGCAGCACCAGGGCCAGTTTCCTGCCGCGAAGGCCGCGCAACTGGCGTTCGCTGGCCTGTAACAGATCGCTGCCGCTGAAGAGGATCGATCCATCGGCGCGCGCGCGCTTCCGGTCAAGAAGGCCGAGAATCGCCATGGCCAGCGTGCTCTTGCCCGAACCGCTTTGTCCGACCAGGCCAAGGACCTCGCCCCGGAGGATGGACAACTCGATGTTGCTCAGAACGGGAGGCTTGTCGCCGTAACGCACAGAACACCGTGCGGCGAGAAGAACGTCCGGTTGAGGCGTGTCATCCATCTCTGTGTGTGCCTTTTGTGTTTCTATTTCACCGTCAGCCATTCCACATTCCAGTACGTCTGCGGCATAAGAATCACCGGGTTCGCGCCCTGCACGGAGGCAGCCACGGCCGACAGCGCATTCTTGTTGACCAGATAAATGAACGGCGCCTGCTCGAAGACAATTTCCTGCACGCGGTCGAAGCTCTCCTTGCGCTTCCTGGGTTCGGCCGAAGCAGCCTGCGCCCGCATCAGCTTGTCAATCTCCGCCTCCCATGCGGTTTCCGGCGTCTTCTCCTGCGGATTCCACTGGTGGTTCTCCGACGAACTAAGCCACACATTCATTTGCTCGTTCGGATCGAGGCCGACGTTGGTCAGGCCGAGCAGGATAGCCTCGTAGTCGAAGGTCTGAGTCATGCGCTCGATCAGAGAAGGGAAGTCGAGTGTCACCACGTTTACATGGACGCCGATCTTCTGCAGATCGTCCTGAATCATGGTGGCCATGCGCTCCCGATACTTGTTTCCGGCGTTGGTGATGATGGAGAACACGACAGCGTTTCCGGAGGCATCTTTCAATGAGCCGTTTTCCAGGCGGAAGCCTTCCGCTTGCAGCTTGCTTAAAGCGGCGTCGGGCGAGTAAGCCTCTGGCTTCAGGTTGGCGTTGAACCAGAACTTGTTGGCTGGTGACACCGGGCCCACGGCGGGTTGGGCATGTCCGCGGAAGACCACGCGGCTCAAGTCCTGCTTGTTGATGGCTTCAGAGATGGCGCGGCGGAAGGCCGCAGACCGGAACCACGTTTTTTTGTAGGCCGGCAGCGGAGACTTTGCGACCTGGTTAAACCACATCTGCTCGCTGTCGAGCGAAGGCCCGGCATCGCGCACGAGTTGCGGCGAAGTCGCCGCCAGCTTGTCGAAGTATTCGCTGTCAATGGCATTGATCAGGTCGATTTCGCCTCGTTTGAAGCGCAGCATCTCGACGTCGCGGTTCGATTGAATATCCAGCCGGATCGAATCCAGATACGGCATCTTGCGTCCCTGCGCGTCGTTTTTCCAGTAATTCGGGTTGCGCTTCAACTGCACCGACGCTCCTGGCCTGTAATCGGCGACCATGAACGGGCCGAGCACCGCCATTTCTTTCTTTGCGGAATGCGCGGAAAGGATCGCGACCTGATCGAATTGCCGGTCGAGCCCGGCTAAGGGAGCCGGGAAGGTGATCGCAATCTGGGTTGGGGAAATCACCTTGGTTTCTGTGTTTCCCGGGCCGGAACGGAAGGCGTCACCGGTGGGCGAATGCAGCGCGGGGTCCATCAACTGCTGCACCGTGTAGGCGACGTCGTCGGCTGAAAATGGCGTGCCGTCGGAAAACGAAAGGCCGCTGCGCAGCTTGAAGGTAATCTGCCGTCCGTCTTTCGAGACCTTCCACGACTGGGCCAGTTCCGGCTCCAGTGCCTGGGTCTGACGGTTCATGCGCAGGAGCACGCCGCCAGTGAGGTAACGGATGGCTCCCGAGGCGTCATCCTCGACCTTTAATGGATCAAACGTCTTCGGCTCCGAGCGCAGGCAGAACCGCAGTTCTCCGCCGCTTTGCGCCGACGCCACGCAAGCCAGAAGGCCCAGGCAGAGGAAAGCAATTGCAACCGCCTTCTGATAAGTGGTCGAGAAAATTCCGGCTCGGGAAACCTTGCCCGTATAAATCGTGTTCATGACTGCCAACCTTCTCCGGCGGCCGCTTAAGCGGCCACCTCATCCTGTTGCGAAAGCACCAATTGAAACGAGGTTACGACCAGCACCAGCAGCACGAGCGGGACGAACTTCCAGGGTTCCTCGCCCACCGAAACCAGCCCTTCCAATTCCTTCAACAAACTTCCCCAAGACGGCAGCGGTTCAGCCACGCCCAGTCCGAGAATTCCGAGATTTGCCTCGCTCAAAATGAATGCAGGAATCGAAATCCAGAACTGCGCGTACAGCACCGGCTTCAGGTTCGGCAGCACGTGAATCCAGAACAGGCGTGCTCCGTGAATGCCCGACGCCCGTGCCTGGCGCACAAAATCCGAGTTGCGTAATGACCCTGCCGAGGTGCACAGCACGCGCGCCGCGGCGGTCCATCCCAGCAGCCCCAGCATCAGGAAGGTGACCAGCACCGAGACCATGGGCGATACATTCAGCGGCATCATGGCCCGGACGGTAATCAGCAGGAACAGCCACGGCAGCGAGAGAAACAAATCCGTCACCGCCATTGCCGACCGAGCCCACGCGCCGCCCAGATATCCGGCCAGCCCGCCGATCAGGGCGGCCATGAAAGTCGAAACCAGAGCGGCGGCCGGGGCAAGCAACAGCGAAATGCGCGTTCCGTACAGCACGCGGGCGAAGCGGTCGCGGCCAATATCGTCGGTGCCGAGCCAGTGCTCGTGCGACGGAGGAGCACCCGCCGCCTCGCGGTACTGCCTGGCATAACCTGCTGGCGCCAGCCAGTTCGCTGCCAGAGTTACGCCGGCTACGACCAGCAGAAGCGCACACGCCAACCTGCGCCAGGCGTTGATCCTGTAGAAATTCATGCTTCCTGGCCCCGCACCATATGTCCGATTACATCGGCCCCGGAATTGGCCAGCAAGGTTACCAGCGTCACCAGGACGGTGATGTTCACCAACAAGGGCAGGTCGCGGGCCAGCGCCGCCTGCCAGGCCAGTTGCCCGACTCCGGCGAGTCCGCACAGCGCCTCGACCGGGATGGCAGCGCCCACGGCGATGCTGACCGAAACCCCGGCCAGCGCCAGCAACTGAGGACCAGCGACCGGAACCACATGCCAGAACAGAATCCGCAGTTCACTCAGCCCCTTGGAGCGCGCCGTGATCACGTGAGGCATGGAATAAGCTCTTGCCAAGAGGTTGCGCGTGTAGCGGTAGACGCGAGGGAAGACGATCAGAGCGATGGCCAGCGATCCGGGGATATTCCACAGCACCGACAACAGCGCCAGCACCGCCGCGGGAATACACAAAAACGTTCCGCTGATCACCGTGGTCAGTGCGTCGTAGGCCGAAACGCGAAGCCATGCGGCACTCAGGGCTAGAGCCATAGCCGCGGCCCAACTCAGCAACAGGCCGGTGGCGACCAGCCGCAGCGTGAGCGGAACTCGCTCTCGCAACAAAGTGCTCACCGGCTGGCCGAGGGAGATGGAGGTACCGAGATCTCCGTGAGCGAGCCTTTGCAGGGAGTGCAGGTAGAAACGGAAAATGTTGTGCTGGTCGGCACGCGCGTGATGCAACGCACGGACACTGTCGGAATTCAGCCGCGGATCGAGCTGCGCTTCGTCCGTATCGAAGCCTGGAGCGAGGCGCACCAGCGTGGCCGAAAGAAAACCTCCGATCAGGAGTGTGGCGGCCAGGGCCAGTCCATGCCGCGCGATTCTTGACCACAGCATGGGTGCCGTCTCCTATTTCGCCGCCGCCGCCCCGCGCGCCTGGGAGTCCCGTGCGGACGATTCCGCATGATGAACCTGCTTCATGGAATACATGCGGCGGTCGGCTTCAGCCAGCAAGCGCTCCACGTCGAATCCGTCTTCCGGACAAAACGCGGTGCCCACGCTCAAGGTGATAAGGTCGCGTCCGCACACATGGCGCACGGATTCGATCGCGGCCTGGTTGAGCCGGTCGGACTTTTCCTGCGCCGCCTCCAGGGTCAGACCCGGCGCGGTGATCACAAATTCATCTCCTCCCATGCGGGCGACATAGTCGTAGCCGCGGCAGGCTTCTTTCAGCCGGGTGGCGAACTCGCGCAGAAGTTTGTCCCCTTCCACGTGGCCGAACGAATCGTTGATCTGCTTGAAACCGTCAATGTCGCAGACCATCACCGCCAGCAAAGTCTTCATGCGGCGGCTGCGCGCGACTTCCTGGGCCAGGTGCACAAACAGCGAGCGTGCATTGGGCAGCCCGGTCAAGTAGTCGGTCGTGGCGGAACTCTCGGCCTGCTGATATTTCAGGGCGTTCTCCACCGACAGCGCGACCTTCGAAGCAACGGCCAGCAGAATCCTGAGGTGATCGGGGGTGAAGGCGTCGCGACCGGTGTGATACATGGCCAGTACGCCCACTACGCCGTTAATGCCCTCGAGCGGTATCGCCAGAGCGGACTGCAGGGGAACGTGCTTTTCCGGATTCTTGGGATAGCCCACTTCCACCTGCGGATTGCCGTTCATGATCGGCTTGCAGTTCTCTGCTACCCATCCGCAAAGGCCCTCGCCGACCCGGATTTTCAAAGAAGACAAAGCGCGGAAATTCTCGCCGCTGACCAGTTCCGGCAGCAACCAGCCGTTGCGATTTACGAAGACGGCAATGGAATCATAAGGAATCATCCGCCGCAGGCGCATGGACAGCACCGACAGCGTTTCGCTCAGACTTAGCGAAACGCCGAGATCCTGGCTGAGTTCGAACATGGTTTGAGCTTCCTGGCGGGCCGACGCAATCAACGACAGGAAGTCAGGATTTTCTGCCGCACTGGCGGCCGGCTCGGAAAGTTCGAACCCGGCCCCGGGAGCCAGGCCACGATCTACACGCACCGTGGGCGACAGCCCGCGGAGCACGGTGTGGTCCTCCTGCACGTGCGCCAGCTTTTCCATCTCGAGGTAGCGGCGTTCGAGGACAGAGACGACCTGCGGATCGAACCAGATTCCTGACTTCTCCTGCAGCCGAGCCATCGCTTCATTCAGCGGCACGGCGGGCCGGTACTGGCGGTCCGACGCCAGAGCGTCGAGGAAGTCCACCGCCGCCAGAATGCGGGCGCCGACTGGAATCTGTTCTCGCGACAATCCGTCGGGATAGCCGGATCCATCCCACTTTTCGTGGTGGGAGCGCACAATGGGCGCAACCGGGTAGGGAAACGCGACCCGCTCGAGAATCTCTGCGCCCACCAGGGGGTGCACTTTCATCTTCTCAAACTCTTCCGGGGTCAGCTTGCCCGGCTTGCTGATGATTTGCTCCGGCACCGCCAGTTTGCCAATGTCATGCAGCAGAGCCGCGGCGCGGAGCGCCTCCATTTCGGAGGGAGGCAACTCCAAGTCCTTGGCTACTTCCAGAGCGTAGGTGCGCACGCGTTGCAGGTGAGTGTGCGTGGTGTGATCTTTGGCCTCGATGGCGAGCGCCAAAGCCTCGATCGTGCGCATGTTCAGCGAAGCAATTTGTTCCACATGCCGTTTTTCGACTTCGACCCGCTGCTTTTCAGCTTCGAGGCGGCCCAGGTACATCCGGTAAGATCGGTAAACCCAGTAGATCAGTGGCAACACCAGCAGGGAAGTTTCCCAGCCAGCCGAGCGGTTGACGATTCCGACCAGGCCCACCGCGGCGGCGCCGACCAGGTAATAGGGGAACGACCAGAAGTAGCACTCCGACCAGACTTTGCGGCTCGACTTGCCCTCGGTCATGGCAATCACGACCGAGATGGGAATGGTATTGGCGAAAAAGAAGACCAGCGCCGCGACCATCAGCAGGATCGGCTTATTCGATCCGGCGCGCGCCACGAGCCAGTGATAACTCACGTATGTCAGCGTGCTGGCGTTGGCCATCATGCCGGCAACGTTGAATAGAACCTTTACCGGATCGAGCCGTTTGCGGGCTTGCCAGACGCTTTGCACCAGGGTTGCTGTGCAGCCGATGAGAAGCGTCTCAGGAAGGCTCAACTCGAGCACACCCAGCAGGATGAACAGAAAGTTCACCGACATGGTGCCGTCAATGCCGGGCAGTTGTACTTTGAGTCCGGAGGCCAGTACGGCCACGACCAGATAACAGGCAAAGCGCGTCAGATCCTGCGATTGCCAATGGGAAAGAGCGAAGCTCATGACGACCAGACCCAGCGACGCAGTGAGGCCGATGAAGATCTTGGTCTGGAGCGACAGTTGTTCTTTCTCTGCCGGCATCGTCACCTGAAGGAGTTGTTCGAGCACGTGCGGGTGGCTGCGTGCGCGCATTTTCTGCGGACCAACAGCTGATTCCGCGCGAGCTTCGACCGCTCTCGCTCGGCCCGGAAACGCAGGACTTCCACACTGGGCCTTGACCGAATGTTATTGCAGGGATTGAGGTTTCAGCAGCTTACCAAGGTAACGCGCGCGCAGCCGGCCGAGCCGAGGTTGCCAGGTCGAGGAATCCTGGAAGCGGCTCAATTCCAGCGCACAGGGAGCGCACGGCGCTAAGAAGTTACGTTCGTTACCAGGAGACGCACACGCTTCTCGGTCCCCGGGGTTCCGCTGTGTCAACATCGTCACCAAACGCCTGCAATGCTTCCCTTGTCACAAAACTCGAAACCGACGTCACCGTCAGGTAAGTCGGGCGACGGAGCTGCGATGACCTCGAAGCGGCCCGCGGCCATGGCCGTTTTCTCGACCGATCTCGACGGAGACTTCACCGCTTGCAACCTGGCATTCGCTCAGTTGGCAGGGTATTCGCCGGAGGAACTGCTGGGGCGTAATTTTTCTGTACTGTTTGCTTTCGGTGCGCACCCAACTTGCAGCGATCCAACTCAGGTGAGGAGGGCTGTACTGGAGGCGGTTGCCGCCCAAGGCAATTATGACGCGCAGATGTGCGTGCAGACGAAAGCGGGGGCGATGGCTCCGGTTCATTTTTCCGCGACTCTTCTGCGAGATCGGGCGTCAAAGCCGTCCGCCCTGGTGGTCGTCGTGCGCCTTGCAGAAAGCGATTTCGTGCCTGCAACCGTTTCCACGGCTGAGCATAAGGCGGCATATGGTGTCACCTCGCGCACGATTGAAGGGGTTCAGTTCATCCTGGCCAGTCCGATCATGCACAAATTCATGGGACTGGTAGATCGCGTCGCCGGCCACACCGAAACAGTTCTCATCACCGGCGAGACCGGCACCGGCAAGGAGCTGATCGCGCGCACGGTTCATGAGTCCTCGCATCGTCGCAGCCGGCCCTGGGTAGATATCAACTGCGCCGCACTGCCGGAAAACCTGGTGGAGAGCGAACTGTTTGGGTACGAAAAAGGAGCCTTCAGCGGCGCCGACTCTGCCAAGCCGGGACTATTTGAACTGGCGGACAAGGGCACCCTGTTCCTCGACGAGATCGGCGAGTTGCAGTTGCAGACTCAAGGCAAGCTGCTGCGCGTGCTCGACGGCCAGCCCTTCTACCGTCTCGGCGGCCGCCGCAACATCAAAGTGGACGTGCGCATCGTGGCTGCCACCAACCAGGATCTGGAAACCGCCGTCCAGGAAGGGCGCTTTCGTAAAGATCTTTTCCACCGCCTGAGCCAGTTTCATTTGCGGGTTCCTCCGCTGCGCGAGCGCCCGGAAGATATTGTCGCCCTCGCCGAACATTTCCTCGGGATCAAAGCGCCGGGAAGATATTTTTCGTCGCAGGCGACCTCAGCCCTGCTGGGGCACGATTGGCCGGGCAACATCCGGGAACTGCGCAATTTCGTGGCAAAGGTTGCCATGGATTCGTCTGAACCTGAAATTGATTTTCCGCGCCTGAGCGCAGCGCTGACGGGCGAACCAACCGCGTTTCGCCACTCCGCCTCGGTGCCGGTCGGCAATCTCGACAGCATGGAAGAGCACATGATCATCACGGCGTTGGAACGCACCGGCGGGCGCCGTGCTCTCGCGGCCGAGCAACTCGGCATTTCGCGCCGCACTCTCAGCCGCAAGTTGAAGGAGTACAACATCAGCTCCGACACCGGAGCCGGCCGCGCCCAGCTTGGGTTTATCAGCAACGAGCAGCAGAAATTCTTCCGGGCGCGCGTCGAACTGGCGGTCACGATCAAGAATTCGCGCGGCGAAGAGGTGGCTGTGCAAGGCGTGAATCTCAGCACCGGCGGCATGGGTCTGGCCGAGGTGAAAGACCCGATGCGCTGGTCGGGATTGCTGGACGTCAGCTTCCTGCTGCCGGAAAGCCAGACGCTGTTTCAGGCCAAAGCCCGGCTCATGTGGGTCGGCGACGAGGGCCGCGTCGGCGTTCGGTTCGTCGTGATCGAGCCGGCTCTGTTCGAGCAACTGCAGCAGTGGACCAACAGGAAGATGAGAGAAGAAGGCTGGGAATTTCCCGCCTGATCACGGCCGCTTCCGCCGCCGAGCACCCCGCGAGCCCGGCGGCGTCCAACCTTTGTGACAGGCTAACGCACGCCGCCGGATGCCAGGATCTGCTTCAGCTCTTCGGTCCAGTGGATAGCCACGCGCAGGCTGCTGCCTTCGGAACCACGGTGCAGCATAATGAAGCGCCCGTCTCGCGTCACATCGTAGTTGGCGATCGAGATGGCCTGCCCGAAGTCGTACTCGTCCGCGAACAAGGCCACCGGTTTCCCAAACGTGGGTTCAACGCCAGAGAATTGGACGGCCACGGCCATCATGCGTTGACCGCCCCGATAGTAGATTTCTCGCCCCGTACTGCTCCACCGCGCCTGCACTCCGCCGCCTTCCGAGACCTGCCATGGACGATCCATCGCGGGATAGCGCCGAATGTAGATCTCCGGCTGGCCTGACTGGTTCGATTGATACAGTATCCAGTGACGGTCGGGCGACAGTTCCGGTCCCCCCTCGTACGCCGGGGTTACCAGGAGTGGTCTGGGCGGGAACTTACCGCTAATTGACATCAGGAAAATGTCTCCCGAGGTTTCGGGTTGAATACGGCCCACAAGAATGCTGTCGGGATCGGGGCCCGGCGAGGACGGATAGTCGTTGATCTGTCCTGCCGGCATGGGACCCGACTTTCCGCTGCCGTCGGCGGCGGTCCAGAAAGGCACATTGAATTGCCGGAAGACCACGCCTTCGCCATCGGCCGTCCAAGTGGAAAAACTTGTCCCCATGGCGGGCACGGTGAGCGTTGCATGGGTCCCGCGCAACAGGTCGAGGGTTTCAAGGTGGCTTCCCTGGCTCTCTACCAGAAGGCGCCTTCCATCCGGCGAAATCCGCGGGGTTCCATAACGATCTGGCGGTAAATTGAGGGCGAGTTCAGATCCGTCACGGCCTACGGAGACCACACGCTTGGAACCGAAGCCCTCAGGTACGTAGATTAAGTCTCCAATGGATGACAACTGGAATCCCAGGCTGCCGGCGCGCACCGTGCAGACCACGCCCGCCGGTATCACGGGCACAGCCGCTCCGCTGGTGGTCGCGCTGTTCTCGTCGAACGGCACCGCCCACACGCCTCCGTCGCGGCCAAAGAGCAGGTGCCCGGTCGGCGACCACACCGGAGTCACGGCGTGCTCCATCACCACCCACCTTTTCTTGCCATCAATGGAGACCGCTTCGATTCGTTCCGTGCCCGAGTCCGTGGTCAGGCTCGCGAACAACACGATGCGCCCACCCGGCAACACGGAAGGATCGCTGTGCAGCACCTCGTGGCGCGAGGCATCGAGGGCGGTTAACTGGCGTGGCTCGCCGCCCTGCGCCGGCACACTCCAGAGGGCGCCGCCGCGGGAATAGACAATGTTGGTGCCTATCCAGGCGACGGTGCTGGCCAGATCGGCGCCCCGTGCCAGTACCGCTCGCTGCTGATCGGTCAGCGACAGCCGAGTGATTACTCCGCCCCCCGGCACAAATGCGACGCTCTTGCTGTCGGGAGAGAAATAGGCCGCGTTTACGCCCGCGCTGTCGCTGATTTCGATCGCCTCTGGACGGTCGAGCCGCCGGATGTACAGCCGCCGCACGCCCTCTCTCACGCCGATCATGGCGACACTCTGGCCGTCCGGCGAAATCGCAAATCCACCCTGAAGCGCCGAGATCGGTTCGACATTCGGGGGATATCCGATGTCGAGATGCAGCACCTTGGCGGCAGCTGCTTCGGAGCCAGTACGGTGCGATAACGCCCAAGCCGCGACACCGATGGCAAGAGCAGCCATGGCCCACGGCAGCACACGCCACAACGGATTGGCCAGCGTAGCCCTTGGCAGGGCCGCCTGCGCCGCACCCGTCCCATCCTCCGAGTGGGCATCATCCAGCGCGAGCCTGGCGTCGCCAATGTCGCGCAGACGTCGTTTATCATCTTTTACCAGGCAGCGTTGCAGTAACTCGCGGATATGCCGGGGCGTGTTCTTCGGCAGCAGACTCCAATTGGGATCGGCGCGCACCACCGCCGCCATAATGTCGGTCGCGGTTTCGCCGACATACATCTGACGGCCGGCGAGCATCTCAAAGAGCACCACGCCAAACGACCAGATGTCAGCCCGGCGGTCTACCGCCTTCCCCTTCGCCTGCTCCGGTGACATGTAGGCTGCCGTCCCCAGAATGATTCCGGCCTTCGTGGCCTCCAGACTCAAGGTCGGAGAATTGGAAATATTCTGCGGCGCGGCATCGCCCTGCAGCGCTTTGGCCAACCCGAAGTCGAGCACTTTAACTCTGCCGTCATGCGTGACTTTGATGTTGGCCGGCTTCAGGTCGCGGTGAACAATGCCACGTTCATGCGCGTATTCAAGCGCTTCGGCAATCTGCTTCGCGATGGGCAACGCTTCTTCCAGCGGGATGGGGCCTTTTCTGATCCGGTCGGCGAGCGTCGGCCCTTCCACCAGTTCCATCACCAATGCGCTCACGCCGCCGCTGTCTTCGAGACCGTAGACGGCAGCAATGCTGGTGTGGTTCAGGGACGCGAGAACTTGCGCCTCGCGCTGGAAGCGGGCCATCAGCTGCGGGTCCTGGGCAAACTCCTGCAGAATCACCTTGAGCGCTACATCTCTTCCCAGTTTCGAATCGGTGGCGCGATACACCTCGCCCATTCCGCCCGCTCCAAGCGGCGATCGAATTTCGTAGGGCCCGAGCTTAGTGCCGGAGGTGAAGGCCATTTGTGCGTGCGATTATAGTCCAGGCAAGGATGGTGCCACGATTGGACACATCGCCGGCGAAGCACCCTCGGTGCTTGGCGGTACATCGCTATGGGGATTGGAATGCGTGAAGCCGTGATCACTTCTTCAGCAGGTTTGCGAAATAGCGGTCGTTATAGTACGAGTTGGTTTTCTGAACATGTTCCAGAATCTTGATCATGCGTTCGCGGCCTTCGCGGTTGACCTCGCGGAACTGCACCGCGACTCCGGACCCGGGATCGAGCCTCAGCACCACGCCCTCATTGGTCAGCGTGCCATCTTCCATCGAGAAAACCAGCTTGATCGAGCTTCCCGGGGCGAGGATGGCGCTGGTCTCCAGATAGCAACCGCCCATGCTGATGTCGGTCAGATTGGCGAAAGCGGGAGCAGTTCCCTCGTCTGTCTGCAGTTCGATTGTGACCCGGCATTTCAGCCGCGGATGCGCCCGGCGATCTTTCGAGGACGTCTGCTTCTGCTTCTCGACATACATGCGCCGGTCGGCTTCGGCCAGCAGATGTTCCGCGACCTCGCCGTCGCCAGGATAGACGGCGCGTCCCACGCTCAGCGAGAGGATCTCTTCGCCGCAGATTTCGGCTCCGGCCTGCCGGGCCAGGGTTCGCATCTGTTCGGCTTTCTTGCCGGCTGCCTCCGCGGCTAATCCGGGAGCAATCACCACAAACTCATCGCCGCCCATGCGCGCGACATAGTCGTACTCGCGGCAGCTGTCCTTGAGCGCCTGCGCGAACAAACGCAGCACGCGGTTGCCCTCCAGATGCCCGAAGCGGTCGTTGACCTGCTTAAAGCCGTCCATGTCGGAGACCATGACGGTAAGGCTCGAGTGATCGCGTTTGCAGCGCGCCAGCTCGCGTTCCAGTTGCAGGAAAAGCGAGCGCGCATTGGGCAAGCCAGTCAGGTAGTCGGTGACGGCGGAACTTTCCGCTTGCTGGTATTTCAGGGCATTCTCAATCGAAAGCGCCATCTTGCCGCTGACCGCGAGCAGGATGCGCAGGTGATCGGTCGTAAAAGCGTCGCGTTCGCCGCGATACAGGGCGAGCACACCGATGACTCCATTCACCCCCTCGAGCGGCACCGCCAACGCCGAGCGCAGCGTGCTCACCAGGGATGGATCATTCAGGTATCCCGGCTCGACTGAAGGATTGCCATTGATGATCGGCTTGCGATTGTGCGCCACCCAGCCGGATAGGCCCTGCCCGATCGGAATGCGCAACGAAGAGAAGAGCCGGTAGTTGTCGCCATTGACATAGTCCGGAACCAGCTCTCGGTCGCGCAATATGTAGATGGCAATGGCGTCGTAGGGCACCATCGGCTTGAGTTTGACGGAGAAAACGGAGAGCGTTTCGCCCAGACTCAGCGACGCGCCCAGGTCTTGACTGAGCTCGAACAGCGCTTGTGCTTCCTGGCGGGCGGCAGCAATGGAGGAAAGGAACGTCGCCTCCCGTCCGGCATAGTCTTGCGCGGTCACGTTCTCGAAGCCGGCTGCCGGCTCGACACCACGCTCGATCTTGATTGCGGTGGAGAGCGGCGCATCGGGATCTTCCGCCGACTTGGCCCGCGCCAGCCGTTCCAGATCTTCATAGCGCCGCTGCAGGACAGCGACCACCTTCGGATCGAACGACTTGCCCGACTCCGCCGCCAGCTTCTGCATGACGTCTTTCAGAGGCAGAGCCCGCCGGTACTGGCGGTCAGACGCCAGCGCGTCAAGGTAATCCACCGCCGAGAGAATGCGAGCCCCGATGGGAATCTCAGCGCCCTTGAGTCCCAGAGGATAGCCGGACCCATCCCATTTTTCGTGATGGGCGCGCACAATCGGCACCACCGGGTAAGGAAAGCGCACGCGTTCCAGAATCTCGGCTCCGACCAGGGTGTGAATCTTCATCTTCTCGAACTCTTCCGGCGTGAGCTTCCCGGGCTTCGAAATAATGTGTTCGGGCACCGCCAGCTTGCCGATATCGTGCAGCAGTGCGGCCGCGTGCAGGGCTTCGAGATCGGTGCCGGTGATGCCCAGTTCCTTGGCGACTTCAATCGCGTAGATGCGAACCCGTTGCAGGTGGGCGTGCGTCGTGTGGTCCTTGGCTTCAATGGCCAGCGCCAGGGCTTCGATGGTCCGCAAGTGAAGGTTGGCCATCTCCTCGACGTGGCGTTTCTCGTCCTCGAGTTTGCCGAGGTACAGGCGATAGGAGCGGTAGATCAGGTACACAGCTGGGACAAGCAGCAGGGAAGTCTCCCAGTTGAAAGCTTCGTCGAACCAGCCGACCGCAGCGGCGATGCCGGCTCCGACCAGGTAGTACGGGAACGACCAGAAATAACAGTCAATGAGAATGCGCGAGATCGGTCGCCGCTCGGTCAGGGAAATGACCATCGCAATCGATCCTGCATTGGCTACAAAATAGGCCGAGGCCGCCAGGCCAAGCAGCACCGGACGGCTGATGTCGGCCCAGTTCAGCCAGTGATAAACGCCATATGCAAACGCGGTCGAACAGGTGCAGGCGCACACATTGAACGTTACCTGGAGGGCCTTGGGTTTCTCCGGATACAGGCACTGCGCCAGCATGGAGACGGCGGCAAGCGTGAGCGTCTCGGTGAAGCTCAACTCCAGAACGCCGATCAGAATGAACAGGAAGTTCACCGAGAGCGTGCCGGTGATCCCCGGAAGACTGACCTTGAGCCGGGAGGCCAGGATGGCAATGCCCAGGTAGCAGATGAATTCGGCGATGTTCTTGCTCTGCTGGTGAACGCCGCTGTAGACGAGGATCGCGGTTCCGGCCAGCACAACAAGGCCAATGAAGACTTTGGCCGCAAGCGACAACCCTCGCCACGAACCCGAAGGCGTGACGACACTTTTCCCAAAAATAGTGGCACCGCTCATAGCAACGCGCACACGTCGGCCAAAGGGCCGGCGCAAGATTCATAAATACCAGTTAACGCTTTTAGAAACAATGATTTGGATGATTTTTGCGAAACTTCGGTAATCTTCCGAAAGCGCCTTCGGGGGGTTGACAACTGGGCTGAGATTCTGGTGGCAAGCCGGGACTTGGGATGCACAAGGCTCGCCCCAGTTTCATCGGCCAACGGGTGACAAGAAAACCAAACTGCAATAAGCTAGAAGTCCCATCGGTTCAAGCCGGGATGGCGGAACTGGCAGACGCAGCGGACTCAAAATCCGCCGGTACTTAGTACCTTGGGGGTTCGACTCCCCC
>Ga0209415_10005489_pt1 | contig 22751 bp, 20 predicted proteins | sample PeaSoiSIISIP2007_FD_187696 | JGI IMG/M metagenome (GOLD analysis project Ga0209415, IMG submission 187696) | Peat soil microbial communities from Weissenstadt, Germany - SII-SIP-2007 (SPAdes) (version 2) | ecosystem: Environmental > Terrestrial > Soil > Wetlands > Peat | place: Germany... | reverse complement strand
TTCGGCGATCGCCTGGTCATGTCCCGTGAGGCTTGAACTTGAAGAGCACGCCGGTCTCGACCTCGGCGGGGTGTCCCATCACGACATGGGGCTTGAATTCCCACTGCATCAGCGCCTCCACGATCGCCTGGCGCTGCGCCGGACTGGCGCTGATCACGTGCACGTGGCGGACCCGGCCGTCGGCGCCGACGATGATCCGGACCGGCACGTTGACGCCCCGGGGATCGTTGGGAACCGGGTCGACCTTGCGGAGCAGGGTCTGCTCCGTCGCGTAGTCCTTCATGCAGACCGGGTTTGTCTGCTCATTGCCGGTGCTGGCCACCATTTGGGCTCCGGCTTCGGCCGGCAGCGACATCGCCTCGAGTCCGCGCGCGATGCGCTCCACCTGAGCCCGGTCCGTGCCGGTGATATTCAACATGACCGCGTGGCAGCGCAGCTCGGTCCCCAGCCAGACGCGATACAGCCCGCCGGCGTGATAGTCGAGGCGCAGGAAGGCATGCCCGCCGATCGTCGTGCCGTCCAGGCCGCGGTCGATCGTCATGTCGGAGATGCCCTGGATCGCATCGCGGAAATCCGCCGCCATCTCGGCGGCGCTGGCGAACGGCTTGGCGCCGAAAAACAGGTCCTGGGCGACGATCAGGATCGACGCCCGGTCGACCTTGGTGCCGTCGAACGCCGACAGTACGTAGGATCCGACGGGCGACGGCGGCGGCCCGGCGAGGCCCTCCGACCACCCGGGCGGCAACGGCACGGAGAGACCGAAATACCTGTTCTCATAGGCGGTGCCGATGACCGATCCGGACTCCGGATCCGGACTGCTCCAACCTGTGGTCGCGTGGCCCGGCGGCGCCTGCGACCCCGAATCCGGCTGCGCCTGCACGCGGGAGCCCGGCGCTTCCGGCATCGCCATCTGCCACATCGAGACGCCGACCGACAGCGACAGAAAAGCCAGACAGCGAGCCACTTTCCTCAACAGCCCCTCCCCCACCCGACGACCTCGTATCCGTGGCGCCGGCGACCCGCAAAGGAATGGTGCGAACCGGATCGATTATAGCAACACGATGCTTGGCTACAACCTTAATTTGGCTGACGCTTTGCCCTCTCGCTGCAAAGGCGCGCTTGGGTTGCGTCGTTCGGGCGTGAGAGGCGGCGTCGGGGATTTCCGCGACCGCCGATTCAGTTCGGCCCCTGACGGCGCATTCGAGCCAAGGGCCCGGAGGTCGATCGGTCGATCACCTCGATCTTCGATCTCCGCCATGGCGCGAAGCGGGGCGCTGATAGCTTCCGGCCGCTGACACCGCCGGTCCGCGACGAGCACACCGGCTCCCCATTGCCGGCATCCTCGCGGGGTCGCGCCGGCAGGTTCCTTGCGCATTCGGAACCCACTTCTCCCAGGCGGCACCGTTGACCGATCCGGGCTCGCTCCAGGTTGTTCTAATTTTGGTTGTATTACTGAGTCCCCCGGCGTCGCCAAATTGCCTCAAAGAATGGTATCAGGTGAATGGATTATGGCAAAATGATACTTGACTACAACCTTACTTTGGATAAAACTCGAATCGCGTGCAAAATAAATGCACGCTTGGAGTGCGCCCGCCGAGGGTCTTTCGGGGCGGGCGTCGGGGACTTTCTAAACAACGAAACCGTTCGGCCCGGAATGGTTGCGCGAGCGCCAGCGATGGACGCCCGTGACGACGATGACCTGTGGCCGTGGAGGAGATGGAGAGCGGGACATGAGAAAGATTGGCTTCAGCACAGGAACCAGGGCCGGTGCGATTATCATCAGTGCAGGCGTCACCAGTGCAGGTGTCATGGGCCTGCTCGCCGCATCGGGTGCGGCTTTCGGCCAGGCGGCCGGGGTCGTCGACCCGGGTGTCCGCGGCGGCGCCGCTGGCGCCGGCGGCGCGCTGTCCGGGCTGACGACACTGCAACAGCAATTCTTCACGGCAGCGCAGTCACGCTTCCAGGAGGTCGATTCGGTGTCCGGCACGGCCCCCGGGGCGGCGGGCGCAGGTCTCGGCCCCCGCTTCAACGCCGACGGCTGCGCCGTTTGCCACGCGCAGCCGGCGGTCGGCGGCACCAGTCCGGCGATCAATCCGCAAGTCGCGATCGCCACCAAGAATGGCGCACAAAACGCCGTGCCATCCTTCATAACGTCGAACGGCCCCGTCCGCGAGGCTCGCTTCATCAAGAACCCGGATGGCACGCCGGACGGCGGCGTCCACGACCTCTTCGTGATCACCCGCCGCGCCGACGCTCCGACGAGCTGCAACATCGCGCAGCCGAATTTCGCCCAGGCGATCGCGGCCAACAACATCATCTTCCGCATCCCGACGCCGTTGTTCGGAGCCGGGCTGGTGGAGAATACCCCGGACGGGAACCTCAAGACGGATTCGGTGAATATCTCGGTTCCCCAGGCGGCGCTGGGCATCACCTCGGGCCTGTTCAACATCAGCGGCAATGACGGCACGATCACGCGGTTCGGCTGGAAGGCACAGAACAAGTCGCTGCTGATCTTCGCCGGCGAGGCCTACAATGTCGAGCAGGGTGTGACCAACGAGCTTTTCCCCAACGAGCGGGACGATACGCATGGATGCGTCGCCAACGCCACCCCGGAGGACTCGACCAATCTCGCCGTGACCGAGCCGAGCGCCAGCCCGGCGTCGGATTTCTCTTCCGACACCGTCAACTTCGCGGCCTTCATGCGCCTCTCGGCGGCGCCCACTCGCATCGCGCCGACCAATACGACGGTTCAGGGCAACAATCAGTTCGTCAATGTCGGCTGCGGCCGTTGCCACATCCCGCAGCACACCACCGCGCAATCGCCGTTCGGCGGCCAGAGCCAGGGGACGTATTCGCCGTTCAGCGACTTCGCCCTCCACAACATGGGGACGGGGCTGCAAGACCAGGTCAGCCAGGGCGTGGCCAACGGCCAGCAATTCCGCACGGCGCCGCTGTGGGGAATCGGCCAGCGTTTGTTCTTTCTTCACGACGGCCGCACCAACAGCCTCGTCACGGCGGTCGAGGCGCACGCGAGCCCAGGTTCCGAGGCCAATCAGGTGATCAACAATTTCAACCTGCTGTCGCCGTCCGACCAGCAGGCGGTCATCAACTTCCTGCGTTCGCTCTGACGCCGGTCCATCGGCGCGGTGGACCGACCCGCCGTCTGCCGCGTCCGTCATGACCGCTGCTGCGCTCGCTCCGATGCGAGCGATGCGGCGGTCGGCTCGGCCGCCCGCCGCGCGCGATCAACCTACGGACGGGTCCGCACGTCGGCTCCGCGGCGCGAGAGCCGGGCGAGCGCCGCGTCGCGTGCGCGATCGCTGAGGTCGGCGACGGCGTCGCGCAGAACGCCCACTTTGAGGCCACGGGCGAGAGCGCCCTTGGCAGTGGCCGTGACGCAGGCGCGTGCCATCAGGCCTGACAGCACCACTTCGCCGACGCCTTGCTCTTTCAGATGAATGCCGAGGGCGGGGTTGGAGAACGCGTCGCCCCGTTGCTTGGCGAAGTAGGCGACCCCATCGATGGGAACCCGCGCGTCCCATTGCGCGCCTGCAGAGCCCGCCACGGCCGCGTTCCTCCGCAGCAGGTTCATGACGCGATCTGACCGCCGAAACTCGTTGCCGATGGCGATGATCGGAATGCCGTCGGCGCGAGCGATCCGGATGGCGTCGTTGGTCGCCGCGATCAGCGGATCGATCTGGTGCCGGGCAACAGGCATGCGCCCGGTCTCGGTCAGAAAGTCGCGCTGGAAGTCGATCAGCAGCAGGGCCTTGCGGGCAGGCGTTGCGGATCGGCTCACGGACATCTGGTCGCTCCTCTGTTCGGGTTACTACTCCGCCGCAACCGGAACGGCGCTGCGCGGACCGAACGGCCGGCCGCTGTCGGGCGTCTCATCGGCCGCCTGGGCCGGCTCGTTCTTGCGCACCCTGAACCACAGCGCATAGAGGGCGGGCACCACCAGCAGGGTCAGCACGGTGGCGACGAACAGGCCGCCCATGATGGTGACCGCCATCGGACCCCAGAAGAAGCTCTGCGCCAGCGGGACCATGCCGAGCACGGCGGCGAGCGCGGTGAGCACCACCGGGCGGGCGCGGCGCACCGTGGCGTCGATGATGGCGCGGTGGCGGGAGTGCCCTGCGGCGATGTCGTGGTCGATCTGATCGACCAGGATCACGGTGTTGCGCATGATCATGCCGGCGAGCGCGATCAGCCCCAGCAGCGCCACGAAGCCGAACGGCCGGTTGCCGGCGAGCAGCGCAGCCGTGGCGCCGATCAGGCCGAGCGGCGCGGTGACGAAGACCAGCGCCAGCCGGGAGAAGCTCTGCAGCTGGACCATCAGCAGCCCGAGCATCGCCACCGCCATGACGGGGAACACCGCGAGCAGCGCGCCGTTGGCCTTGGCGCTTTCCTCGATGGCGCCGCCGGTGTCGATCCGATAGCCCGGCGGCAGTGCGTCCTTGATCGATGCGAGCCCCGGCAGGATCTCCTGGGTCACGTCGGGCGCCTGGACGCCGTCGACGATGTCGGCGCGCACCGTGAGCACGATCTCGCGGCCGCGCCGCCACAGGATCGGCTCCTCGTACTCGTAGTGGAAGCGGGCGATCTGCGACAGCGGCACGGCGACGCCGTCGCGCGTCGCGACGGTCAGCTCCGGCAGGCGGCCGAGCTCGAGCCGCTCCGACGGCACCGCGCGGGCCACCACGTCGATGTTCTCGATGCCCTCGCGATATTGCGTCACCGTGAGCCCCGAGATCATGGTCTGCACGGTCTGCGCCACGTCCTGCGGGGTCAGGCCGAGCGCGCGGGCGCGGTCCTGGTCGACCTCGAGGCGGATCGACTTCTCCTGCTCGGTCCAGTTCAGATGGGGATCGACCACCTTCGGGTCGGTCGCCATGACGTTGCGCACCTGCTCGGCGATGCCGCGGACCTTCAGCGGATCGGACCCGACCACGCGGAACTGCACCGGGAAGCCGATCGGCGGTCCGAACACGAAGCGGTCGACGCGGACGCGGGCTTCCGGCAGGGCGCCGTCGGCGATCGCCTTGTCGAGCCGCGCCTTGACGCGCTCGCGGGCGGCGAGATTTCGGGTGACCAGCACGATCTGGGCGAAATTCGCATTGGGCAGCACCGGATTGAGGCCGAGCCAGAACCGCGGGGCGCCCTGCCCCACATAGGTGGTGACGGACGCGATGTCGGGGTCGTCGGTGCCGATCAACGCCTCGGCCTGTCTCGCCACCGCATCGGTCACGCCGATCGAGCTGCCCTCGGGCATGCGCATCTCGAGAAACAGCTCGGTGCGCGTCGATGTCGGGAAGAACTGCTGCTGCACCAGGCCGAAGCCCACGATCGCGACGACGAACATCAGGACCGTGACGGCCACGACGGTGCGGCGCCAGGCGATGACCAGCTCCAGCACACGGCGCAGCGCCCGATAGATCCGGGTGTCGTAGATCGCGTCGGGGTCCTGATGGGCGCCGACCTTCGCCATGTCGGGCAGCAGCTTCAGTCCCAGATAGGGCGTGAACAGCACCGCCACGATCCACGAGGCGATCAGCGCCAGCCCGACGACCCAGAAGATGCCGCCGGCATATTCGCCCGAGCTCGACCTGGCAAAGCCGACCGGCAGGAAACCCGCCGCCGTCACCAGGGTGCCGGTGAGCATCGGGAAGGCGGTCGATGTCCAGGCGAAGGTCGCGGCGCGAGCGCGGTCCCAGCCCTGCTCCATCTTCACCACCATGGTCTCGACCGCGATGATGGCGTCGTCGACCAGCAGGCCGAGCGCGATGATCAGCGCGCCGAGCGTGATGCGGTGCAGGTCGATCCCGGCCGCGTACATCACGACGAACACGATCGCCAGCACCAGCGGCACCGACAGCGCCACCACGATGCCGGTGCGCCAGCCGAGCGACACGAAGCTCACGAACAGCACGATCGCCAGCGCCTCGAGAAAGGTCTCGAGAAACTCCGACACCGACTCCTCGACCACGCGCGGCTGATCGGCCACCTGGGTGATCTCGATGCCGACCGGCAGCTCGGCGACGATCCCATGCATCGTCGCCTTCAGGCTCTCGCCGAGCGTGACGATGTTCTCGCCGTCCTGCATCGAGACGCCGAGACCGATCGCCGGCTTGCCGCCCTGGCGAACGATGAAGCTCGGCGGGTCCTCGTACCCGCGCCTGACGGTGGCGATGTCGCCGAGCCTGAAGACCGTGCCGTTGGCCTGCACCGGCACGGCGGCGATCGCCGCGGCGCCGGAGAATGCACCGGTCACCCGCAGATTGATGCGGTCGGCCGCGGTGTCGACCGCGCCGCCCGCCACCATGGCGTTCTGCCGCGCCACGCTGTCGAAGATCTGCTGCGGCGTCACGCCGAGCGTCGACAGCTTGGCGTGGCTGAACTCGATGAAGACCTTCTCGGGACGCACCCCGATCAGATCGACCTTGTTGACGCCCGGCGTGCCCAGCAGGCGCTGGCGGATGTCCTCGGCGCGGGCCTTGAGCTCGGCGAGCCCGAGCCCGTCGGCGCTGAGCATGTACAGGGCCGAATAGACGTCGCCGTACTCGTCGTTGAAGTGCGGGCCGATGATCGCGGCCGGCAGGTCGCCGCGAATGTCGCCGACCTTCTTGCGCACCTGGTACCACAGGTCCTTGACCTTGGCGGGTGGCGTCTTGTCCGACAGCAGCACCTGCGTGATCACGACACCGGGTCGCGAATAGCTCTCGACGCGGTCCAGGAAGGGAAGCTCCTGGAGCTTCTTCTCGATCTTGTCGGCGACCTGCTCCTGGATCTCGCGCGCGGTCGCGCCCGGCCACTCGGCATCGATCACCATCACCTTGATGGTGAACGACGGATCCTCGGCGCGGCCGAGTTTGACGTACGAGTAGGTCCCGGCCGCGCCGAGCACCAGGATCATGAACAGCACCAGCGCACGGTGCGTGATCGCCCATTGCGACAGATTGAGGCCCTTCATGGCGGGGGCTCCGGCGAGAGTTGTTTAGTGGCGCATGTTCTTGTCGGCGAACCGGTATCCACTTCGCCGGAACATGCGCTGGCTAGCGGACGTCGACGGTGCGGACTCGCAGGCCCGCCTCGAGCTTCTGCACGCCGAGGGTGACGACGCGGTCGCCGTCGGCGACGCCCGCGGTGACCACCGCGGTGTGCTCGTTGAACGACGCCACGGTGATGTTGCGCTGGATCAACGCACCGCCGTCGTCCACCAGATAGACAAAGGGTCCGCTGCCGCGGTTGAGCACGGCGGACAGCGGCAGGCGCGCGACCTTCGGCTTTGCGCCGGGCGACAAGGTCACCGTCGACGTCATGCCGAGCGCCACGCTGTCGTCGGCATCCTCGATGGTGAAACGGGCCGCGTAGGTGCGGGTTGCGGCATCGGCCTGGGGCGACAGCTCGCGCAGCCGCGCCCTGAAGCTGCGGTCGGGATTCGACCACAGCCGCACCGACGCCACGGCCGAGCGGGACTCGCCGAGCCAAGTCTCCGGCAGCGCGATCACCGCCTCCTTCTCGCCGCGATGGGCGAGCCGCAGCACGCCCTGGCCGACGGCGACGACTTGGCCGGCTTCAGCGAGCGTCGCGTCGGCCTTCAAGTCGGCGTAGCCCAGCTGATGCTGCGCGATGTCGAGCGCGCGACGGGCACGCTCGAGGCGGCCGGCGGCCTCGTCTCTGGCGACCTGTTTGCGGTCGAAATCGGCGATCGCCGCGAAGCCGCGGGACTTCAGCGTCGCGGTGCGCTCGGCATCGGAGGCGGCCTGGGCGAGACTCGAGGTGGCGGCCGCGAACTCGGCCTGGGCGCTCTCGGCCTGCAGCCTCAGGTCCTGCGGATCGAGCTCGGCGACCACATCGCCGGCGTGCACGCGGTCGCCGACATTGACCAGCCGCCTGACGATCTTGCCCGCGACCCGGAACCCGAGATCGGTCTCGTAGCGGGCCCGGACCACGCCGACGAACTCGCGGCCGGCGTCGTCATCGACGAAGCTCACACGCTGGACCTGAACCGGACGTTCGACCCTGCTGGTCGGCGCCGTCTGGGCCTGGCAGGCTGCCAGAAGTGTCGTTACGGCAAGCGCGGTTGCGAGGCGGGCGATGGTGTGCATGGCCGGCTCCTGCTGGGTTGTGATCACTGAGATTTGATGACTGACGACTTTCATCTATCGTCATGACACAGGCGTGCGGAACTGGGGCGGACAGGCTCATCGGGTCAGCCTCGGGGGGTGATGGCGCGCAACAGGAACCGCACGGACTTGCGGACCTCGTCCTCGAGGTCCTGCCCCTCATCCATGCACTCCGCCACGAGAGTCGGATGGGTGAAGCACATCATCGCGCGCAGGATCGAGTCGGCGGTCTCGCGCGGGTCGACGGGCTCGAACTCGCCGCCATCGATGCCGTCGCGCAGGATCAGTTCGAGCACCGTGCGCATCTTGTCCTTGTGCGCCCGGATGGCATCCCAGCTCTGCTCGATCGCCGCCATGACGATCTCCATCACGCGCTCGTCGCCCAGGAGATGGCGCTTGAAATAGGCGAGAATCTCGAGAAACAGCCGCTCCAGGCGAGCCGCCGCCGGCGCCCGCGAGCGCGCGATCGACCAGGCCTCGTTCTCCATGGTGCCGAGGTGGCGCTGGCAGAGCGCCTCGACGATGGCGTTCTTGGAGGCAAAGAACCGGTAGATATTGGCAGGCGACATGTCGAGCTCGGCCGCGATGTCGGCCACCGCCGTTTTGGCGAAACCCAGACGGCGGAACAGGCCGTCCGCGGTTTCGATGATCCGCGCCCGGGTGTCGTCCGGCTTGGTCCTGGGCTGGTGCTGGGCATTCATGGGAAGGACTGCGGCTCCGCGACTGACGTCTGACGTCTGACGAAAACGCTAATTCGTCAGCACCAGCCTGTCAACGACATGCACGGCAACGTGAAGTCATGGGCGGGGCATTGCCCGCATGTGATCCGGATGGCCTACAATCATCGTGGCGGCGCTGTGGAACCTGGCGCTGAAGGTGCTGTTCGGGCTCATCCTCGCCGGCACGTTCGACCCGACCGACTATGCAGGCCCTGTTCGGCATGATCTTCACGGTGATCATCGCACTGGAATTCAAGAAGTCGCTGACCGTGATGGCGGACCGGCGCAGCAACGTCGTCGAGGTCCGCGCCGTGCTGCTGCTCGCGCTGCTCGCCGTGGTGCGCAAGATCATCATCATCGACATGTCGTCGACCGACGCGCTGCACCTGATGTCGCTGGCGACCGCGATCCTGGCGCTCGGCGCCGCCTACTGGCTGGTGCGCGACAGCGACCGCCGCAGCGCCGCGCCGCCGGTCGCACGCAGCGGGACGTGAGACAGCGCGAGCAGATCGAGGATCGCCGCGTGGTGCGGCAAGCCGAGCATCGCCTGGGCACACGCGCCGGCTGCGATCTCCGACAGCGCCAGCACCGGCGCCGCGAGCCGAATGGCGCCGATGCGCAGCCGTGCGACCGCGTGCCGGCGCGCCAGTCGCGGCTCGGCGCGCGTCGCCTCCACGTGGTGGTAGAGCTCGTGCGCGACGAAGACCGGCGCCGACCGTCGGACACCGACCAGGCAGGCGATCTCGGGATTCGCCATCAGGCCATCGAGCGCCGCCAGCGCCGTGGCGAACAGCCGGATCTCGGGCGGTCGCGCGCGGTAGTCGGCATGACGCCAGAACGGCCCGGCAAACGGATCGTCATGCGTCTCGACGATGCGGACGCCGAGGGCGGTCGCGACGGCTTCCGGCCCGCGGCCGGGATATTGCAGGTTCAGCATGGCGCCGACGGCCGTGCCGTCGTCCAGCGCCGCCGAGACGAGGCTACGCCGAGCCTCTGCCGGCAGATCGGCGGCGACCGGATCATTCGCCAGCATGTCATGGCCGAGCGTGTGTGGAGTATGGGCGCGCAGGTGTGCCAGACACGCGTCCTCGGGACGTGGCTGGAACATGTGGATGCTCACCGCCGGGCGCCCGGCACACCGATCATCGCGACAGCGGCGTCGGCGGCCAGCCCCTCGAGCTCGCTCTGCGCGACGGCGATCGCCTGATCGACGGCGACGATGCCGGACAGGTCCACCACCCGGCCGCCGACGATGACGAACATGTCAGGGGCGATGACGCTGTCGCCGTTGTAGATCGTGGTGTCGGTCCAGAATGTCCGCAGCGCCTCGGCGGCGCGGCCGGCCGGCACTTGGCGGACCTCGCCGTGACTGCGCTGGATGCGGATGACGCCGTCGGCGTCGACCGCGCGCAGCGGCGCGCGGCGCTTGCGAAACAGGCCCCACAGGACCTTCTCCTCGACGCTGCCCTGGATCACCCACATGCGCGGGGTCGCGGCGGCGACCCGCAGCTCGCCGGCCGCGAGATTCATCGAGGCCGCCGCGATGCCGAGCGCCTCGGCCTCGGTGATCACGCCGGAGCGCTGCCGGGCGCGCATCTCCGAGGCGCCCATCGCGGTGGCGCGCACCCGTTGGGTGCGCGGGTCGACCTCGATCGTGACCTCGACGGCTTCCGGCGAGGCGCCGAGCGCGACCACGGCCTCGAACGCCTCGCGGCGGATCGCCTTGAGGGCCTCGGACGTCGGATTCGGGATCACCCGCTCGATGGTCTCGCGCACCAGCGCGAGGGCGACGCCGATCGACGAAATCACCTCGGCGTCGGGCGAGATCTGATAGGAGAGCTTCAGCCGTTGTGCGGCGAACGGGATCAGCGCGGCGGCGCCGCCGCCCTCTCCGACCAGCACCGCCTGGTCGCGGTCGAGCGCATATTCGGCGATGAGATCGTGAACGACCGGGATCACCTTGTCGGTCGCACGCTCCAGGATCCGTTGCGCGGTCTCCTCGATGCCGAGCCCGAGCGCCGTCGCGAGCGCCGCCATCGCGCGCCGCGCGGCCTCGGGATGGCCGTGCGCGTGCAGGCCAAGTCGCGTCAGACCGAGCACGTTGGCGGCGCAGGTATTGGTGAGCGCGTAACGCGTGCCGTCGGCAACCCGAACCGCAACATAGTCGTCCGGATCGTCGGCGCGCGGCCGAAACAGCTGGACCACCGGCTCGACGATCCTCTCGGGGTCGGCGAAGGCCGCGTAGGCGAGCCCCGCGATGTGCGCGCTGCGCGGGCCGACGTCGATCACCTCCCGGCCGCGCACCCGAACCATGCTGCCGCCGGCGACCCCGATCACCCGCACATCGAGCGAGCTGACGTAGGTGTCATGGCCGCCGACCCGGGCATGTTTGATGGTCGGTCGGCCGTTGCGGATCACTCCGATATTGGTGCTGGTGCCGCCGACCTCGAAATAGATGCCGTCGGAGATGCGCATATGCATGAGCGCTCCGGCGACCGAGGCCGCCGGCCCCGACAGCATGGTCATGGCCGGCCGCCGGCGCATCTGCTCGATGTTCATCACGCCGCCGTCACCGCGCATGATCATCAGCGGCGCCGCGATCCCGGCCTCGCGCACGCTCGCCTCGGTCATGTCGGCGGTGTCGATCATCTTCGGCAGGATGCTGGCATTGATCACGGCGGTGCGGGTGCGGGTGGTGAGGCCGTAGAGCTTGCTGATCTCGTGACCGCAGGTCGCCGGCATCCCGCTCTCGGCGGCGACGCGGCGCACCGTCTCCTCGGCGCCGCCATCGTCCACGCCGAAAGCCGCGCTCGCGACCACGACACGGGCGCCGGCGGCCTTGAGCTCGGCGATCGCCGCGGCGGCAGCCGCGTCGGTGAGCTTCTCGACGTGGATGAAGCGGTTGACCGGCCGCAGGAAACGGCCGGGCGCCAGCTCGATGTCGCCGATGCTGCTCTGGCCGCGGGCGAGCACCGACTCGACCCGCGTCGCCATGCCGACCACGCCGACCGGCGCGACGTCGCCTTCCAGCAGCGCGTTGGTGGCCTGCGTGGTGCTGTGGGCGAGAAAGATCACGTCGCCCGGATCGACGCGCGACTGCTCCAGCACGTTGCGAAACACCGCGACGACGCCGGCCGCCACCCCGCGCGGATCGGCGTGGGTGGTGAGCACCGAGTAGCGGCCCACCACCTCGTGGCTGGCATTGTCGATCAGCACCGCCTTGGTGAAGGTGCCGCCGACATCGATGCCGATGCGATAGAGACGACCTTCCGTCGCGGCCATCGCGTCACGCCAGCATGAAGTAGGCGAGGAAGCTGTTGATCGCCACCATCAGGCAACCGAAGGGCAGCGCGGTGCGCAGGAACTCCCCGTGCGAGACCTTGGTGTAGCCGATGGTCCACAGCGTCCACGAATTGGTCGGATCCATGCTGCCCTGCATGACGGTCGGCGCCAGCCACACCGAGTAGAGGAATGGAATCGGCAGGTCCTTGTTGTCGAGGATCAGCGCCAGCACGGCGGCGCCGGTGCCGATCACCACCAGCGGCCCGCGATAGATGCTGCCGACGCCGCCGAGCACGGCGAAGAACACCGCCGCCTGCAGCGGCGTATGCGGCAGGATCGGCCCGAAGATCGGCTTGAGCGCCGAGGAGACCTGGGGCATCTGTCCGGCCACGATGATCATGCCGCAGATGGTCCACAGCGCGGCAATGGTCGCGATGTCCGGAAAGGCGTCGTAGAACGCCTTGTTGAACAGGTTGACGTGGCCCTGCAGGGTGCGGTCGCGCCAGGTGAGCACCAGCGCCAGCACGATGCTGAGCAGGAACGTCGGAATGATCTCCCACCTGAAGACGATGATCATCAGGACGGGAAACAGTGGCACCACATAGGTATAGTACGGCGTGCGCCTGCGGATCGTCGGACCGGCGCCGCCCGCGGTGTCGACCGCGGAGGCGCGGCGGGCGCCGAGGCGTCCGATGTAGACCCATTCCAGCGCCCAGGCGCACATCACGTAGACGGCGCCGCCGATCGACCACATGACGAGCCACGGCGCCGCGTACTGGATCCCGGGAAACAGCTTCTGGAAGGTGCCGAACTGCACCAGGTTCACCATGGTGCCGGCGCCGATGCCCATCGTGAAGGCGGGGGCCGCTACCCGCGGCGGGATGCCCTGGCTCAGCATGATGGGCAGCGCGATCACGCCGATCGCGATCGCCGCACCGACCCCGTACATCGAGGTGAACAGCAGCGCCGTGGTGAGCGTGATCGTCATGGCGACGACCAGGGCGCGATCGCCGGCGAGCTCGACGGCGGCGCGGATCACGCTTTCGGCGATGCCGGTCTGGATCAGGATCTGCGCGAACCAGGCGCCGAACACGATGATGATGACGGCGGACGCGAACGCGACGCCGCCGCCCTGCAGCACCTTGGCCTGGATCTCCCCCACCCCGATGCCGGCGAGCGCCGCCCAGGCGATCGCCAGCAGGAGCAGCATGATGATCGGGCTCTGGCCGCGAATGATCAGCACGACGACCGCGAGAAAGACGACAAGAAGCAGGATTCCGACGACGACATCCATGACGCACCCCCGCGAGCATGTTCCGGCGAAGTGGCTACCGGTTCGCCGCCAAGAACATGCTCCACCCAAGACTCACGTTCCGGCGAAGTGGCTACCGGTTCGCCGACAAGAACATGCTCGACCCAAGACTCGTGTTCCGGCGAAGTGGCTACCGGTTCGCCGACAAGAACATGCTCCGCCCAAGACTCATGTTCCGGCGATCGGTGGGCGGACCGGCACGCGGTCAGGCGCGGAATTCGGCGCGGTCGGTGCCGCGATAGAGCACTTTCACCTGCCGCTGCGTGATCGCCGTATGGGTGGCGCGCGCGGCGGGCGAAAAGTCCGCGTCGGGCGCGGGCTCCGGCTCGAAGTGATGATAGGTGTCGATGCCGCGCACCAATGTGGCGCTGTCGCGTTCGCCGGCGATCTGCCGGACGTACGTCGGAATGTAGCGGATCGCGTAGCCGATGCGCCGGTCGCCGGATCGGTTCGGAGCGGAGCCGTGGAACAGAAGGACGTGGTGCAGCGAGGCCTGGCCGGGTTTCAGCTCGACCAGAACACCCTTGTCCTCATCGACCTCGACGGCGATCTCCTGGCCGCGGGTCAGCAGGTTGTCCTTGTGGAACGTGTCGGTGTGGTCGACCTGGGCCTTGTGGGTGCCGGCGATGAACTTCATGCAGCCGTTCACCTCGCTCGCCGGCGTGATGGCGATCCACACGGTGGCGACATCCGGCGAACTCAGGCCCCAGTAGGTCGAGTCCTGGTGCCAGGACACGAAGCCCGCGTCGCTCGCCTCCTTGATGAAGAAAGTGGATCCCCAGCACAGCAGGTTGGGCCCGAGCACGTCCTCCACCGCATCGAGGATGCGCGGATGCCGGATCAGATCGTTGAGCCAGGTGAAGAGCAGGTGCGGCTTGTGGCGCAGGTCTCCCTTGAGCGGGCCGCCATGGCCGGCCTCGAAAGCTTCCAGGCTGTCGCGGTAGGACTTCGCCTCCGCCTCGCTCAGCACGTCGATCGGGAAATAGAAGCCGTCCCGCCGGTAGGTCTCCACTGCCTGGCTCGACAACATGCTGGCGTCTCCGTCCCTGTTCGCGCGGGTGATCCCGCGTCCAAATTGATGTCGCGGGAGTAGATATGGACCGGGCGACACGGTCAAGCGCGTGGGTGGATCTCGGACAGCGCGCGAAGAACCTGCTCGACGCTCGGTGCGTGATTCCTCTCCTGGAATGCGACCAGGATGGCTTCGACCAGGAGCGGGCCAGGACAGCCGCTGAATGGCGGCTGGTCGACGGGCGGGATGCGGATGTCGCGGATCGTCGTCTGGCTGCCCGCGGTCGCGAACTCCATGCGGATGATCGGCTCGGGAAGATGGCCGTGCCGGATCGACATCACGTCGCCCCACGGGGTGAACCATTCCTCCTCGAGACCGAGGCCCCCCTTCGACGGGTCCCGCCGCACCGCGATGCCGGCCCCGGTGATCGTCAGCACCACGAAATAGACGCAGTCCTGCGTCCACGGCGTCATGTATGTGCGGAACACCAGTTTGAACGCATCGGCCATTCGGCTGCTTGTCCGGCGAGCGCGGCGAGAAGGTTACTGGTCGGGCACGTCATTGCCAAGCAGCATGATGACCCCTGAGCGGGTGGGCGCTTCCCATATGACCATGACGCGCCGCGGCGCCACCTCTCCCCGCGAGCGGGGGGAGAAGAGCCCCAACCGCGGCCGATGGACGGACCACCGCGAACGTGAGAACATGACACGTCATGCTCCTGCGGCGGTACCTTTACGGGAGTAGCCGATGACCGACATCTCTACCAAGACACGCACCAAGGCGAAGCTGAAGACCGAACGGCCGCGTCTTCACAAGGTCATTCTCATCAACGACGACTTCACGCCGCGCGAGTTCGTCGTCACGATCCTGAAGGCAGAGTTCCGCATGAACGAGGATCAGGCCTATCGCGTGATGATAACGGCGCACAAACGCGGCGCTTGTGTCGTCGCGGTCTTTACCCGCGACGTCGCGGAGACCAAGGCGACGCGAGCAACGGACGCAGGCCGCAGCAAGGGCTATCCGCTCCTGTTCACCACGGAGCCCGAGGAGTAAGTGCCGGCTCCCTGCCCGGGCCTGCCTCGCACCAGCGAGGGCCGCGCCCCGGGCGATCCGGCAGCCGCCATCGGCGTGCACCCCGGGAGGCTCGAGTGGCACGCGACAGAGCGGCACGCGACACTTTCCAGGCGCTGGTGACGTGCTATCATTTTGGCATCGCGCCCGATAACATGCGCGACTGACTTTCAGAGCTCGTCCTTTCCACGAGACGGCTCCATCGCAAGAACCGGAGGAACCGTGATCACCGACGCCCAGGTGGAGGCCTATCACCGCGACGGATTCGTCGTGGTCGAGAACATCATGACGTCCGAGGAGCTGTCGGCGATGCGCCAGATCATCGCCGAGCTGGTGGCCGGCGCCGCCGCGGTCGAGACCCACACCGCGGTCTACGATCTCGAGCCCGGCCACACCGCGGCGCAGCCGAAGGTTCGGCGCATCAAGGCACCCAACAAGGTGCACAAGATCTTCGACGAGTTGGTCCGCAGCCCGGCCGTGATCGGGATCCTGCGTCGCCTGCTCGGTGCGGATCTGCGCTTGCACGGCTCCAAGCTCAACATGAAGGCCGCCCAGTACGGTTCCCCGGTCGAGTGGCACCAGGACTGGGCGTTCTATCCGCATACCAATGACGACCTGCTGGCGATCGGCGTGATGCTCGACGACATGGAGCTGGTGAACGGACCCCTGCTGGTAACGCCAGGCTCGCACCGCGGGCGGGTCTTCAATCATCATGGCGATGACGGGCGCTTTGCCGGGATGATCGATCCGGCGGAGATCGGCCGCGAGATCGAGCAGGCGGTGGCCCTCACCGGCCGGGCCGGGAGCATGTCGTTCCATCATGTGCGCGCCCTGCACGGCTCGGCGCTCAACACGTCGGACCGCGGCCGCAACCTGCTGCTGTACGAAGTGGCGGCGGCCGACGCGTGGCCGCTCCTGGGGGTTGCGGATTTCGACGAGTTCAACAACCGCCTGCTCACCGGCAAGCCCACCGTCGAGCCCAGGCTCGCGCCGGTCCCGGTGCGGCTGCCGCTGCCGCCGGCGGCACGACAGGGATCGATCTACGAAAACCAGACCAGCGCGACCAGAACGTATTTCAAGAAGGCGGCGGCGTAGCGCGACCGACGACCGGCGGCAGCCGCTTCCCTCGGATCGTGCGCCAGCAGCCTGGCCCGATTCACGGACGCGGGCCGGCGCTCGGATGACGAAGCGCGCTGCGGACCCGACCGCCGCACGGGAGGGACCAGATGAGCAGCATCCCGGCGGCGGCCGCGCCGCCACGCGAAGACGCGCCGCTACGGGTCATCCTGGCGTCGACCATCGGCTCGGCGCTCGAATGGTACGACTTCTTCCTCTACGGCACGGCCGCCGCGCTGGTGTTCGGCGAGGCGTTCTTTCCCAAGTTCGATCCGCTGGTCGGGACCCTGCTGTCGTTCGCTACCTTCGGCGTCGGCTTCTTTGCGCGTCCGTTCGGCGGCCTGTTCTTCGGCTATCTGGGCGACCGGCACGGGCGCAAGCCGGTGCTCATCGCGACGCTGCTGCTGGTCGGCATCGGCACGGTGCTGATCGGCTGCCTGCCGACCTACGCGATGGTCGGCGTCTGGGCGCCGATCGGGCTGGTGCTGCTCCGCCTGGTGCAGGGGTTCGGCGCCGGCGCCGAGTATGGCGGGGCGGTGATCATGCTGGTCGAATACGCCCCGCGCCGGCACCGCGGACTGTGGGGCGGCTTCGCGCCGCTCGGCGTATCGGTCGGCAACCTGCTCGCGGCGGGCGCGTTTGCGGCCGTCTCGATGCTGCCGCACGACCAGTTCATGTCCTGGGGCTGGCGCGTGCCGTTCCTGCTCAGCATCGTGCTGATCCTGGTCGGGCTCTACATCCGCTATCGCGTGATGGAGACGCCGGTGTTCCTCGCGGCGGTGGCGCGGCGCGCCGGCGCCACCGTGGCGGAAAACCCGCTGCTCGACTCGGTGCGCCGGCAGCCGCGCAATTTCCTCGTGCTGCTCGGCGCACGGATCGCCGAGAACGGTCTCGGCTACCTGTTTCCGGTGTTCGGCCTCGCCTATGTGACGAATACGCTCGGCGTCGACAAGCCGGCGGCGCTCGGCGCCCTGATGGTCGCCTATGTGATCGAGCTGTTCACGATTCCCGCGTTCTCGGCGCTGTCGGACCGGATCGGACGCCGGCCGGTCTATCTGTTCGGCGCGCTCAGCGGCATCGCCCTGGCGTTTCCGTTCTTCTGGCTGGTGGGCACCCGTGAATGGATCTGGATCACGGTCGCCTTCGTGCTCGCCCGGGCGATCGTCATCGCGGCGATGTTCGGGCCGCAGGCCGCGTATTTCGCCGAGCTGTTCGCCCCCAGCCGCAGATATTCGGGCTTCGCCTTCGCGCGCGAGCTCGGCTCCATCGTATCCGGCGGCCCGGCGCCGTTCGTGGCGACCGCGCTGGTCGCCTGGGCGAGCGGTGCATGGTGGCCGGTCGCGCTCTACATCGTGCTGCTCTCCGGGATCACCGCGTTCGCCGTATGGTGCGGGCCCGAGACCTACCGTGACGACATCGCCGCCGATGCCGACGAGTGCGCTCCCGCCGTGGCGTCGCCGCGGCCGGCTGTCGCCTGAACATCACTTCACGTTCAAAATTCGCCGCAATACTCCGGAGGACGCCCGATGCTGATGACCGCCGCCGACTATCGCGAATCGCTGCGCCGCCGTTCGCCGAAAGTGTTCGTCAACGGGCAGGCGGTCGACAGCGTCGCCGACGAGCCGTCGCTGGCACCGGGGATCAACGCGGTCGGCATCGCCTACGACTTCGCCCACAGGGCGGAGCATCGGGCGCTGATGACGGCGCACCAGGGATTTGCCGGCCGGACCGTCAACCGCATGACCCATGTCGACGAGACCTCGAGCGACCTGCTCGCCAAGCTCGAAGCGGTGCGGCTCGTGTGCAGGACCTCGGGCTGCGCGCTGCGCTATCTGACCCATGACGGGCTCAATGCCGCCTATCAGGCGACCAGGCGCGCCGACGACCGGCACGGAACCGACTACCACCAGCGCCTGCTGCACTATCTGGCGCGGGTGCAGGAGGAAGATCTGACGCTCGGCGTCGCGATGACCGACGCCAAGGGCGACCGCTCGCGCCGGCCCGGCGCGCAGCACAATCCCGACGTCTACGTGCGCATCACCGAGCGCCGGCCGGACGGCATCGTCATCCGCGGCACCAAGGCGATCGTCACCGGGGCGCCCTACGTGCACGAGTTCCTGGTGATGCCGTGCCGCACGCACACCGAGGAGGACGCCGACTTCGCGGTGTGCTGCGCGGTGCCGGTCGACGCGCCGGGCGTCACCATCATGGCGCGGCCGGCCGGACGACCGGGCGAGGCCGCCGCCAAATTCTCCGCCCGCTACGGCCAGTCGACCGGCGTCGTGATGTTCGACGACGTGCTGGTGCCGCACGACCGCGTGTTCCTCGCCGGCGAACACGAGGAGGCTGGCTTCCTCACCACCTCCTACGCGACGCACCACCGTCATTCCTGCATCGGTGCCCGCGCCGGTTTCGGCGACCTGCTGATCGGCGCCGGCGTGCTGATGGGCGAGGCCAACGGCCTCGACCCGGAGCGGCACGGTCACGTCCGCGACGCCATGGTGGAGCTGATCACCATCACGGAAGGGTTTTTTGCCTGCGGCGTCGCGGCGTCCGTCTATTGCACGAAGGACCCGGCCGGCAGCGTGATGCCGGACGCGGTGTTCGCGAACATCGGCAAGCTGATGCTGGCGACGAAGATCTACGACATGCAGCGGCTCGCGCACTACGTGTCCGGCGGGCTGATCGTCGCGCTGCCCGGCCCCGACGAGGACCACAATCCGGCGACCCAGGCCTCGCTCGCCGCGGTGCTCGCCGGGCGACCGGACATTCCGGCGGCGCATCGCCTCGAGGTCGCCCGCCTGATCGAGGACCTCACCGCGTCGAACCAGGGCGGCTGGTACTCGGTGATCTCGCTGCACGGCGGAGGCTCGCCGGAAGCCATGAAGCGCGAGATCTGGCGCAACTATCCGGCCGGCGAAAAGGCCGAGCTCGTCGAGAACCTGCTCGACCGCGGCGTGCTGGCCGACGGCCGCAGACCGTCCAAACAGCCGGGCCGCTGCTGCGCCACCGGTTGCGAGGTGCCGGTCCTGCCGACCGCGGCGGAATGATAGCGCGTTGAACCGGATCGGACAGAATAGATGACGGCGCTCGACCCGTTCGGCTACGCCACGCACGAGGTGCTCAACCAGCCGCCGCCGCTCGCGGACTACGACGCGTTCGCCACCGATCCGGCGCTCGACGGCGTGGTCGCGGCGTTCGATGCCGACTGGGCGCGGAGCCGCCTGCACGCGGCCGGCACGACGGTCGGTTCGGCCCGCGTCCAGGAGCTCGCCCGCGCGGCGAACAGGCATCTTCCGGAGCTGCGCACCCACGATCGCTTCGGCAACCGGGTCGACCGCATCGACTTTCATCCGGCCTGGCACGAACTGATGGGGCTGGCGATCGACCAGGAGGCCCACGCGCTCGCCTGGACCGAGCCGCGGCCCGGCGCGCAGGTCGCCCGCGCCGCCCTGTCCTATCTGTGGAACCAGGGCGAGAGCGGGATCTGCTGCCCGATCGGCATGACCTATTCGGCGATCCCGATCCTGCGCCGCGATCCCCGGCGCTGGTCCGAGTGGGGCGAGAAGATCCTGTCGCGACGTTACGACCGCCGCCAGATCCGCGGCGCCGAGAAGACCGGCGCCACCGTCGGCATGGCGATGACCGAGAAGCAGGGCGGCTCGGATCTGCGGCAGACCCAGACGCGCGCCAGCCCGAACCGGGACGGCACCTGGTCGCTGGTCGGGCACAAATGGTTCTTCTCGGTCCCGCACTCGGACGTGTTTCTCACCCTGGCGCAGACCGGCGCCGGGGTGTCGTGCTTCGTGGTCGCCGGGTGGCTGCCCGACGGCGCGCGCAACCGGCTGCAGATCCAACGGCTCAAGGACAAGTGCGGCAACAAGTCGAACGCATCGTCCGAGGTGGAATTCCGCGGCGCGATCGCGCACCTGATCGGCGAGGACGGGCGCGGCATCCGCACCGGCCTGGAGATGAATCACTATACGCGGCTCGATTTCGCGGTCGGCTCGGCCGGGCTGATGCGGCAGGCGGTGGCGCAGGCCGCCCACCACGTGGCCAACCGCCGGGCGTTCCAGCGCGCGCTGATCGACCAGCCGATCATGACCAACGTGGTGGCCGACCTCGCGCTCGAGGCGGAAGCCGCCGCCTGGCTGGCATTCAGGTTCGTCGCCGCGCTCGACCGCGAGGGGGACGACGAAGCCGAGCGCCTGCTCGGCCGCATCGGCGCGCCGATCGCCAAATACTGGGTGTGCAAGCGGGTGTCGGCGGTGGTGGTCGAGGCGCTCGAATGCCACGGCGGCAACGGCTTCATCGAGGACCATCTGATGGCCAGGCTCTACCGCGAGGCGCCGCTCAACGGCATCTGGGAAGGGACCGGCAACGTCATCTGCCTCGACGTGCTGCGCTCGATGCAGCGCGAGCCGGGCTGCGTGCCGGCGCTGCTCGATGAGATCGGCCGCGCGCGAGGCGCCGACCGCCGTTACGACGCCTTCGTCGATGCGCTGGGCGACGAGCTCCGCGATGTGGCGAAGCTGGAGGGCCAGGCGCGGCGGCTGGTCGAACGCATCGCGCTGGCGCTGTCCGCCGGACTGCTGCTGCGCCACGGATCGGCGCCGGTCGCCGACGCCTTCATCGCGACGCGGCTCGCCGGCGGCTGGTCGGGACATTTCGGCGGCCTGCCGCCGGCCACGGATGCGGCGGCGATCGCACGGCGCGCCGTGCCGCTGGCGGCGTGATCCGCGTCAAGGAGCGGCCGGCAAGCCGGTGAGACCGAGATTCACCCACGGCACAGCGTTGTCATCAGAACGGCTTGGCAACGGCCAGGATGGCGATCAGCGCAACCGCCGCGATGGTCAGAGGCGCCGCGTAGCGCAGGAGTGCGGGTGATGCATGACCGGAATCTCCCGCCATTCGGCGGAGCGTGCCGGACAGCATGGCGTGCAACACCGACAGCAATAGCACGATCATCAGTTTGATCATCAACCAGGGCGACGAGAACCACCCGGCCTTGACCGCCACGGTGATGCCCAGCCCCCAGACGATGAGCATCGCTGGCGATGTGACCCGTTGATCCCAACGCCGAATGGCTTCCAGCATCGGCAGCTCGCCGGCCGATCGCTTGTGCTGAGATGCGGGCACCATCGTGACGACCAGTCCGGTTGCGAGCATGCCGCCGATCCAGGTCACGGCAGCGGCAACATGAATGGCCTTGAGCCAGAGATAGTCCATGTTCAGGCTCTCGGATCAGACTGTCACGGCCATTGCATCCTCTTTCCTCTTCAGTGCGCGCTCATTTGCGAATGCCCCGAAGGGGATGAAGGCCGCGGCAATCATTCGGACGATCTCGCGCGTGGCCCAATCTCCGGCGGAGATGGTCTGCGACAGCATCCAGACATAGAACAGAAAGGCCGCTCCGTGGATCGGACCGAGGATTGCGGTTGCGGCCGGGTAGCCGCCGAGATGCTTGAGCGGCACCGCGACGAAGACCAGGGTGACGAGGGTCGTCCCCTCGAGCAGGGACACGTAGCGCATGCGCCGCAACTGGCCCCGCTCTTGTGAGCGATCGGACTGCGGCAGCGTGTGATTCGACGAAGCGGACATCACTCGACCTCCCGCAGCATTTTCTCGATGCTGACGAGCCGGCTCTTGATGTCGGAGAGGTCGCCCTGAGCGAGGGCGAGGGACCTGGCTCCGGCATCCTGAGCGGCGATGGCTTGCTGCGCCAGCTCGCGATAAGCGCCGTCGGTGGTGACACGGAGCCGGACCTGGCGGGCCGCGGAGAAATACTTCATCCCAAAGACCAGCAGGATGGTGACAAGAACGAGGATGGTGACCAGGAGGAACGTGTTTGCATGTTCGGCCATACCGGTTTCCTTCGCTATTCGGGCTTGGTGGAGCGGGCGGTCAGGGACGCGGCCGCGTCGGCGATGGCCGGCGGCGTCAATGCGAAGCTGAAATCCGTGACCTCGTAATAGTTGAGCGCCTTGCCGTCGCTCGACAGCTCGAGCTTGCCGACGACCAGGCCGGCCTCCTCGAGCCTGTGCAGATGAAGATGCAGCAGCGGGCGGCTGATGCCGACCTCGCGCGCGAGCCGGCTGACATAGTTGCGCCCG
>Ga0209415_10005487_pt1 | contig 22753 bp, 24 predicted proteins | sample PeaSoiSIISIP2007_FD_187696 | JGI IMG/M metagenome (GOLD analysis project Ga0209415, IMG submission 187696) | Peat soil microbial communities from Weissenstadt, Germany - SII-SIP-2007 (SPAdes) (version 2) | ecosystem: Environmental > Terrestrial > Soil > Wetlands > Peat | place: Germany... | reverse complement strand
CTGCGACCTGGTGTCGATCGCCTTCTGGACCTCGTCCGGGAGGCTGATGGTCAGCCCGGAGATCTTGTTTATCTCGATGCCATACTGCCCGACGTTGTCCGGCGCGGTCGCGAGTACCATCTGCTCGATGTTCGTCAGGTTTCCTGCGAGGTCTGTGACCTTGAGCCCCTGGGCCTTCATCTTCCCGAGGGCGTTGTAGAGGATTATCACGATCTGCTCCTTCAACCTCTCCTCGACGTCGGCCGACGTCTCTGCGCTGAAGGTTCCCACGAACTGGTTGATGAAATTCTCCGGTGAGGAGACGCGCCACCTGTACTCGCCGAAGACCCTCAGGTTCACGATCCCGAATGTCGGGTCGGTGAACTGATAGGGTTGCGTGCTCCCGAACTTGCCGTCCATGTACCTCTTCTGCAGGTAATAGACCTCCGCCCATTGCACGACCCCCGTGAAGAACTTCAGAAGGTTCCCTACTATCGGGGCGTTGAAGTCGGTCAGCGCGTACCTGTTGGGCTGGTCGAAGTAGGTCAGGACCTTTCCGTCCCTGTAGAAGACCGCAATCTCGTCCTCTCGGACGACGATGTTGTCGTTGAGCCTGATGTTCCGAGGGACCTTCCACATCACGTTGTCCTGCTTGTTCGCGTCGTCCCAGGCAATCGTGGTCGAACCGAGGACGCTGCCTCCGGTCGCGGGTACGGAGCCGTCGCCGCCAGCAGGCTTCTTTCCGAACAAACTAACCATTGTCCAATCTCTCCTTGAGGCTCACTGCTTCACCAGTACGCCCTTTACCGCTTCCATCCTGACTCCCCACTTCTGCTTGAAGTCGGACATCGCGGCGCCCACTCGCGCGAGGGGTGCCATGACCGACGCGGGGCTCGCGGGGTCGTAGGTCATGTTGGGGGAGGAGGTCGCGGTAACGAGCGCGAACGCCGACGCGACGAAGTCGTAGTCGTAGTTGTAGAGCTGGTTGAGCCTGTTCTGGTCGATGGTCACGCTCGCGACCCAGCCCGAGTATCCCTGCTCGGCGTGCCTGACCTCGCCAGCCATCTGCTGCAGCTGGGAAATCAGGGACCCGACGTTCGTCAGGTTGGAGAAGTCTCCCGCCGTCGCCATCTGCTTCCGTATCCCCTCAAGGTTGGCCTTGGCCGAGTTCAGCTTGTCGGCGACCTGGTTCCGCAGCATGTCGTCGGCGACGCGGATGTCGTCGAGCTTCCGGTAGTTCCTGAGACCCGGGATGAGCAGCTCGAGGTTCTTCTGCGGACCCCGGCTCGCGTCCACTTGGCTCCTGATGTCTGGACTATCTTGTGACAAAAACGCTCAATCCTTGGCCTTGCGGCGTGCGGCTCAGTTATAAAGCCTGTTAGGATTCTCAGTTAGCGGTCGCGTACTTCGCTGCTTCCCTCGCGTGCTCCCTGATGAACTTGTCAGCGTCGAGCACCGCCCGGCACCCGTCGGCCGCGGCGGTGACGGCCTGCCGATACTTGTAGTCCCTGACGTCCCCCGCTGCAAAGACCCCGGGGACACTGGTCTCAGTCTCGTTCCTCACCTTGACGTAGCCGTTGGGCTCTAGGTCCAGCTGCCCCTCGAAGACCTTGGTGTTGGGCTCGTATCCGATGGCGACGAACACCCCGTCTACCTGCAGCTTGCTCTCCTTCCCGTTCTTGACGTCCTTGATTGCCAAGCCCTCGACCTTCCCGTTCCCCAAGACGTCGGTGACGACGGAGTCCCATGTGAATTTTATCTTCGGGTCTCCGAAGGCCTCTTCCTTCAGGGCCGCGCACGCCCTCAGCTCGCTCCCCCTGTGGATGACCTGCACCGAGGATGCGATGTTGCTGAGGTAGGTGGCCTCCTCCATCGCGGTATCGCCCCCGCCCACCACGGCGACTTTCTTCCCCTTGAAGAAGAACCCGTCGCAGACGGCGCAGTTGGAGACCCCCTTCCCCATCAGCCGCATCTCAGAGTCCAGGTTGAGGCGCCTGGGCGTAGCGCCGGTAGCCACTATGACCGAGAGAGCGCGGATGGTGGCCCCTCCTGAGGTCTGAAGCTCGAATGGATGCTCGTTGAAGTTCACCTTGACTATGTCCTCTTGGACCATCCTCGCCCCTAGCCGCTCCGCCTGACCCTTCATCCTGTCCATGAGCTCGGGACCCATCACGGGGTCGGGGAAGCCCGGGTAGTTCTCGACGTCGCTTGTGAGCATCAGCTGTCCGAGGGGGACGCTCCCCATGTACAGGACTGGGCTCAGGTTGGCCCTCGAACCGTATATCGCTGCGGTCAACCCTGCTGGCCCGGAACCCACGATGACGAGCTTCTCCAGCGATTCCATGTCACGAAATCCGCGAAAGGGGCTGATAAACGTATGCGAATGCGAGCGTGACTAGGTAACGGAAAGGCTACTTCATCGCTGCCTTGATCCGCGCAAGGCTCAGCTTCGAAGGGTCGTACCTCACCTTCGCCGTGTCGAGGAGGTAGTTGATCTCGATGCCGCGGACGCCTGGCAGCCCTTTCAGGGCCTTCCGCAGCCGCTCCATCTCGCCCGGCCGGTCTGCGCCTTCGATTGCGAAGATGCTGGTCGCGAGCACGTCGGACTGGTCTATCATGGAGACACAGGCGGTCGAGCCCCGCATTTAAGGGGTCGAGTTTCTATTGCAATGGAATGCAATCGCGGCGTTTGTCGTTTGACAACTTCCGTATTTAAAGGCCTAGAGCTCGAAGATCACGGAGTGGTCGTCCACCATGAACTTGGGGGTCTTGTGGATCATCGCGAACTGGCAGGCCACCCACTCCTTCAGGAATAGGCTCCCCTTCCTGCCCAGGCTGTGGGTGAAGGTTATCGTGATCTTGCCCGGTGCGAGGAACTCGCTGTATTCGAACGCGTTGATGTAGCTCGCCGAGGTCCTGAAGCCGTCAAGGATGTTCTCGAGCGTGAACGCGCCCGTCTTGGCTATCACGAAGGTCTTCGCGATGCTCTCCCCCGCGGTCTTGGCTGCGGCGATGACCGCTTCGTCGCTCGACCCGTCGAGGATAGTCGCGAAGGTCGCTGCAGGGACCTTCATGACGTGGAACCTCTTCATGAGCCTGTCGTAGTGAGAGTAGCTGAGGAAGAGCTGGTTGACCAGGGTGTTGACGCTGATGTTCTGCCTCTTCGCGTCCTCCTGGAGGTCTTTGAAGGCACCCTCCTCGATCCTGAAGGTCGCCGTCACGGTCTTCGTCGTCATGTCTGCTCAACAGAGCGGCGCGTTCTCTGTTAAACCTTCTGACTTTTTAGTGAAAACGGCCTCGGCATATCCTTGATACTGAGGAAAGTGGCGAGCGCAAAACATTCGGTTGCATTGCTGAAAATACGTCCGCATCATATACCCTTGAGCCTACCAGAGTTCTGACGAAAATGTCCACACTGAGGAACAAGCTACCGCTGAAGGTGATGGTGCCGATACTGATGATATCGCTCTTCGCCGTCGGTTCGTTCGCGACTTCTGTCGGAGTCACGACGCAATCGTTCGCAGGAGAGGCCGGTGTCAACTACTCGGTCACAGGAGTCTTCTCGGCCGCAAGCAACGGATTCCAGGTCGTGCAGTCGACGGCGACTGCCTCTGCACAGCCATGCACTTGGACGAACGGAGGGACGTGCGCCACAGCACTCACCGCAGGCGACTGGTATTATCAGGTCACCCTGACGATAGCAGCGACTGCCCAGACTTCGCACACGTACACCACCACCGTCCAGTGGAACACCGGAAGCGGCTACGTGACTCTAGGGACGCTGACTCTCACGACTGGCGCGACGATCAGCGCAGGCCAGACAATGGTCTTCCAGATCGACACCGCACTGACGTCGTTCAGCGCCCCCGCGGGAATAACCGTAACGGTGGCGTAGCAACATGAAGCAAGTCGACGGGGTCGAGCTCGGGCTCACCCCTCCACACCTTTTTTCTTCGCGATTGACTCTGGTGATTCTATAATGAGATTTCTGTTTGCCTTCGTCTTGATCGGCGCGCTAGCCGTGGGGTCGTACGCCACTTCCGTAAGCGTCACCACGAAGGCCTACGCGTCAGACTCGGGGATCCTCACCAACGTCTATTTCGAGAGCGCGACCGCCTCGGCGAGCGCCACCCCGTCGGTGGTCACTGCGACGACCCAGCCCGGCACCACGGGCTCCACGACCATTTCGAGGGGAAGCACCGACTACCTCTACTCGACCCAGTTTGCCTCTGCAAGGAGCATCGCGGCGGGGACGTGGGTCGTCGACTTGTGGGCGCTGGCGGCCAAGAGCGGGACCATGACGGTTTCGATAGCCACGGTGAACTCCGCCGGGACCGTCCAGTCGACGATCGGCAGCGGGTCGACGCCAACCATAACGACGACAAAGGGACAAGTGGTCCTCAGCTTGTCGGGGTCGGCGACGAGCGTCCCGGCCAGCGGATACATCAGGGTGAGCTTCACGGCCCCGACGGGAACGGCGAACCCGTCAAGCTTCACGCTCTACTGGGGCAAGGCGCAGGGGACGAACTTCCAGGTCCCGATGAGCATAGTGTCGTCGTGATAACAGATGAAGAAGCTCTCCCGCGGGACTAAAGTCGAAATCGCAATCGTCGGGCTGGTCGCCGCGGTCATGGTGGGGCTCCCGCTCTACACGCAGACCAGCAACTATCCCCTCGCCATCGTCCAAGGGAACAGCATGTACCCGACCTTCCACAACGGCGACATGGAGATATTCGCGAAGGCACCTCCAGGGATGATCGCGAACGGGACAATCATAGTCTTCGTCCAGAGCGAGACGGGCGTGACCGGCCTAGACTCACTCATTAGGCCCGTCGTCATCCACAGGATCGTCGGGGCGGTCGTCCAGGCGAATGGTGACGTCTACTACAGGACAAAGGGCGACAACAACCAGTACGTAGACCCGCAGCTCGTGGAGGCCAGCCACGTCCTTGGGGTCCCCATCCGGTCGATCCCCCAGGGAGGCATCCTCGTCCTGTTCTTCGAGTCGCCGGAGGGCCTCGTCGCCCTCATCGGGATGATCAGCCTCTACTACCTCGGGAAGTACGAGGTGAAGCTGAAGGACGACGAGACGAAGGACACCTTTCTTGGGGAGCTCACGAAGCTCGTCCTCGAGGGAGAGCTCTCTGGAGACGTGTTCAAGCGGCTTGAGCCGGTGGTCAAGTACGGGAAGCGCATCCAGCTCGACGGCCTGAACGACGACCTGATAATCTCGCTTCTCGCTTGGATGAAAAAGGGAGGCCTCGAGAAGGGCTGGAAGGTCACAAACATCGACTGCCGCGTGTGCTCGAGCAGGGCGACCAGCTTCGTGAGCTCAAAGGACACCTCTTTCACCGTGTGCCAGCACTGCGCGAGCGCCCAGGAGGTTCCTCCCCGCGTCGAGCGCGAGGCCGTCGAGACCCACGTCCTCGGCTAATTCGCGCCGCACTTGCTAAATATCTCCGGGGCGCTGAAGCGCCAGGGAAGCGGGAGATTGGAACGCCCCGACAGGCTGGCTCATTCGGTCGAAAGCGCCGTGCGCTTCCTTGAAGAGAGCCTAAGGCCAGACGGATTTTGGTCTGACTTTCTTACCCTCGCCGGCGAGAGCGTCTACTGGGTCACGGGGTACGTGGGGTACGCCCTCGCTCGCGGAGCGGCTCCGCAGCGCGAAGAAGAAAGAAGGAGGCTGCTGTTCAGAGCGGGCTCCAGGATCCTCGAGAGCCAGTACGAGGACGGGGGTTGGGGCTATGGCCCTGGAGTCCCCGCCGACGCCGACTCGACCTCCTGGTGCCTCCTGTTCCTCTCGAGGCTGGGGACGCAGAGCGCTCAGAGCCGCGAGAAGGCATCGCGTTTCCTGCTGAGGCATCAGAGCTCCCTCGACGGAGGCTTCAGGACGTACGCGACGCCGCGGGACGTCGGGCGCTACATGATGCTAGATGCGAGCGTCTCTTTCGAAGGCTGGTCATCTTCCCAGATGTGCGTCACCCCGGTTGCCGCGCGGGCGCTGGCAGAGGCCGGCTTCACCTCGGGCTTTGACAGGGCCGTGGAGTATGTCAGGAGGGGCCAGGCCGCGGACGGCTACTGGGAGCCGTATTGGTGGAGCGAGAGGCTCTACGGGACCGTCAATTGCATGGAGTTGCTGAACGCCCGGGGAGCTGAAGGGGACGCGGGGCTCGTGAGCAGGGCGCAGGACTGGATCGCGAGGACGCAGCTCGCCAGCGGGGCGTGGAGCGAATCCCCCACGGAAGCGGGGGTGCCGTTCTCGACCGCCCTTGCGCTGAGGGGCCTCCTGATGGGTGCTGCGCCGGGCTTCTCGGAGAATGTCAGGAGGGGCGTGGAGTGGCTCCTCACCGACCAGCTGACCGACGGCAGCTGGAGCTCTCATCACATGCTGAGGATCCCACACCCGTCGAACATGGAGCCCTGGAAGCAATCGTACTGGAACCGGGACGGGAAGGCGATAAACGCGGTCATCAAGGACCACAGGCGGCTCTACACCACCGCCACCGCCTTCACGGCCCTCACGGAGTTCGATGAGAGACTCTCAAAGGGCGAGGCGCGATGACCCAAGGCAGGCTGACGCCGGGCGGCCGCGGGTACTCGGAGACCGGCCTCTGGCAGGCGGCCGTGGAGGCCTCTCGCCTGCTGCAGCCCAGCCCTCTGGCCGTCCGCTGCAGGAAGCCCCTCCTGGACGGGGACTGCCCCGAGGTGGCAGACGTAGACCTTGTTGCGATCTGGGAGAGGCCGGAGGAGCTGCCCGAGAGGACCACCTTCGAGGGTCCTCTAGGCCGCGTGTTCGTGGACGTCCTGTGGATACCCGCCTCGGCGCTTCTCGACCCCGTCGAGGCGGCCGGTTACATGATGCTCCCCCACCTCCTCTCGGAATCGGAGGCGGTCTCGACTCGGTCCGGATCCATCGGCTCCATGGTCGAGAAGGTCAGGCTCAGCATGTACGAAAAGGAGGCTTGGGAGCGGAGGATAGGCCAGCAGATCAACTTCGGCGATGCCGCCCTCAAAGAGGCCTCGAGAAACATGGACTTCCCCCCGGCCGTCCTCTTCTTTCTGCAGACCGCGCACGCCTACTACGCGACGGCCCTGGCCGACTGCTTGAAGCAAAGCGTCATGAGCCTCCTCACGCGGCCCATCTCGAAGGTCAGGAGGATGTCAGCCGAGACGGGCCTTCAGTTGGAGAAGATGGTCGATGCCAACCTCCACCTGGACGCCGACCCCTCGCCGTCTCTCGGGGCGCTCGAGCGGGTCCATGCCGCCGCCACTGCGAGGGGCTCTCCCCGCCTAGTCCAGCGCCTTGGCGAGAGAACGCGAGGCCACTACCTCTACTCCATCTCTCCGCTGGAGCTTGAGTACAGGGAGGCGGTCGCAAAGGCCCTCCTGGGAAGAAAGGACCGTGCGAACGCGAACTTCTTCCTCAGGTTCTGGGCCTACTCCCTTTCGCGGTGCCCCGTCGTCCTCGAGGAGGCCAGGCAAGGGAGGGAGACGTCGTTCTATGTGCCGTTCAGGCCTTTCAAGGAGTCCGTCCAGGCAGCGTGCCCGGAGATGCTCGACGACATGGAGACCATCTTCGGCGGGAAGCTGACCGCGGCAGAGGCGAGAGAGTGCGTCGAGGGGACAGAGGACTTCAGGACGCTGGCGACCGGGCTGATCCGCGAGAGGGGCATGCGCCTGACATCGGCAAGAGACGCCGCGCGGCCGTGAAAGGGGCCGCTTTGCGCAGCGTCCTAGGCCTGCGGGATGCTCTTCACGACGAAAGTCGAGATCGTGCCATCGGTTCCGGGACCTCCGGGTTGCGAGATGCCACCCTTCCCGGTGTCGCCGCCCCTGCACGCGTCCCCGGAGGGCCCGTCCTGGGCGTTCTGTCCGGTCCCGCACGCCACGGGGATGTTGAGCGCAAGCGGCCCCGCTTTCCCGCCGCTCCCAGGGTTGCCCGGACTCCCGGGGTTTCCGCCTTTGCCCCCCTGGATCATCGCGGGTAGCGCGGCTACGTTCACTCCGCTGGTATAGAATATCTTGACGAACCCCCCGTTTCCTCCGTCGCCGCCGTCGCCGCCGCAACCCGCGTTTCCTCCCCGTCCTCCGTCGCCGGGTATTCCGGGCTGCTGGACGCAGACGAGGTAGGGCACGCCCGTCCAAGAGGTGTCAGTCCCGGTGGAGCCGGGTGACCCCATCTGACCTTGGCCGCCGAACTGCCCGTTGCCTCCCTTTCCGCCGTTGCCCCCCTGCTGGCCCCTCAGGTCGATCGTCACTCCCCCTATCACGTTCGTCGTCCAGATCTCCAGGGTCGGACCGTCAATCCCCTGCGCCCCCGTGCCTCCCCTTCCCCCAGCATACCCGTCACCTCCGTCCTCGGCCCTTGGGAAGGGCCCGGGGATGACAGGGGGGAAGAAGTTCGGCGACGCGGTGTCAGGGAGGGGCCCCTGCCAGGCGTTCGGCGTCCCGTCGGCTCCTGTTTTGGCCTGGGTCGCCGGGTCGGCGAAAGAAGGGAAGTTCCCCGCCGGCGGCTCGAGGTTGTTGTCCAGGTTGTACGTGATTGTCGCGCCCGTGGACCCGGTCGTGTCGATAATGTTCGCGACTATCTTCAAGAGGCGCCGGGCTCCCACCTTCGAGCCGGGCACCGGACGTATGACGAGTTGGGGCGAGAGGCCGACGAACTGGAGGACGTTGCAGAAGATGATGTCGTCCGTGACGTCGTAGTTCCCCAGGACGGTGACGAGCGGTGTGTTGATCATTTCAGCTTGGCACCTGCTTGATTTGATACTGGGCGGCGTACCCAGGCTGGCCGTCCTTCCCCGCGTAGTCCGTGGCCCAGCTGGGGTCGACGGCGTTCATCGACTGCCCGTTAGGGCCGTTTGTCCCGCCGAAACCGGGCACCGGCGGGCAGGGGTCGTTCACGGCTCCTGCGGCTCCTCCGGCTCCGCCGCTCCCGGCGTTCCCAGGGTTGCCCGGCTGCCCACCCTTGCCGGGGTCAACGATGTAGCTCCAAGTCTTGACCACGGGAACCGACGGCGCCAGGGTGAACACATTGACGATGCCACCGTTGCCTCCGGCCCCGCCCCTCCCCGGGAATCCGGCGTCCCCTCCGCCGCCTCCGTTGCCTCCTTTGCCCGCCCCCTGGGTGCACTGGCTGTTGTCATACCACGAAGAGCTCGTAGTTGACGGCGAGCCGTCCTGGCCCTTGCCGCCATTCCCGCCGCTGCCCGCGTCGCCACCCCTGCCGCCGTCCTGGCCCTTTACGTTGATTGTGAGTTTACCCGAGGCCGCCTGCTTCACGACGCCGACGAATATCTGGATCTCGGGAGCGTCGACGCCGGGGATCCCCTTCGCGCCCGTCATCCCGGGACCCCCGTCGCCGCCGTTTTGGGCTTGCGGGAAGCTGCCCGTTCCTGAGGGCGAGAAGCCGTTTGCGCCGCCCGGTGCCGCCCCCACCTGGGGCGGTTTTGGAGTCCCAGGGTCGTAGGCAGGCGCCGGCGCCCCGTCGAAATCGTAAGTTATGGTCGCGGGGCCGTTGATGTCTATCTCGTTGGCTATTATCGTAAGGGTTGTCGGAGGCCCTCCGCCTTTCTCAGCCGACGGCGCCAGGAGAAGCGTGCTGCCGCTGTTGAAGGTTATCGTGGTTGCCTGAAGGACGACGTCGCTCCAGATCTTGACCCCGCTCACGACGAAGGACACGGTCTAGAGCCCCCCTCCCTGCCTCAGGTCCACCAAGGGCTTGATGTCGTACTCTAGGTAGCTCTTGATGGGGACGGTGCCCTTTCCATAGCTGAGCCCTTTCACCCAGCTCTCGACCATCGTCCTCGCCTCTTCCAACGAGTGGGCCTCCGCTATCGCGATGCCGGTCGGGCGCGCGGACTTTGGGACCTCCCTTGAGAAATGGGTCAGCTCCTCCACCGGGACGATCCTGTAGAGCTGGAGTCCGCTCGCCTTGGTCATGCTCTTTACGTAGTTCAGCCCGTGCTCCAGCGATTCGGGATGCGCCGCAATCTCGTCGAGTTCCGTGCGGTCAAGAAGGAGAGTCCAAGTGATCAGGTATTTCCTCGTCGCCTCGCCGTGGCTGATCTCTTTCTCCCTCTCTGGCAAACCCCGTAGTATTGTGAGAAGGCGCATATAAACTTCGGCTAGTTCTTCTTGTATTTTCTATATTCTGCCGGGTTTTCTTTTGGAAGAGTTGTCGATTCGCTGCGGGCGTCGGTCTAGTGCGGGAGGAGTTGCGACTCGATTACAGAGGGCACCGCCATCAACAGGATGCCTATCATCAGGAGCGGGACCTTGTTGGTCTCCCACTGGTGCCTCTTCGCGTACTCGAAGCCGAGGGCGAACCAGAACGGGTAGAGGGAGAGAAGAAGGACCGCGATCCAGGCTGGAAAGGTGGCCGTCGTCAGGCCTGTGAGCCCCTGGTCGAGCATGACGTAGGAGCCCCTCAGGTTGACGATCCCGGGCACGATCCAGTGATACCAGTCCAGGTAGAGGCCGATGCCCCCGACGGTGAAGCTCACGATGGTGCCCCCCGAGATGGCGTACAACATGGACCTGGGGGTCTCGTACCTCTCGGAGAGTATCCAGATGATGGCGCCGAACATGAAGAGGGCAGGAGGGTCGACCCAGAAGCTCAAAGGCCAGGTTCTGCTTCAACGTCGCCGCCTGAGTATTTAACGGCGCGGGGCGCGCGCAGGCTGGCTCAAAGGCCAGAACCTCTTGTCGCCTGCGACCTCTTCGGCTATCCTGAACGCGAGCGCGCAGATGGTCAGCGACGGGTTGACCCCAAGCGAGGTCGGGACTATCGACCCGTCGACGACGTAGAGACCGTCGTGGCGTGACATCCCTGACTCTGCCGCGAAGACTCTCCCCAGTCCATCTACGACGCCCTCTGAAGCATCCCTCCCCATGGGGCAACCGCCGAGCGGGTGGGCCGTGAGCCCGAGCTTCGTGTGCTCGTCCCAGAAGGGGATCGTCAGGTCGCTCTCTCCGTTCCTTCCGATCTCCTTCGCAAAGAGCTTCATCCGGTCGACGATGTCTCCGTAGACCTCTTGCTCCAGGTCGTATGGCTCTTCGAGGGTGAGCGCGCCATCTTCGTCGGCGACCAGAAGCCCCCTAGGTTCGTCCCTTCCCATCCCGAAGAGCACAATCACGTTCTGGAGCCTGTCCTCGGGGGGAGTGGCCATCGTCTCGGCGTCCAGCTTCAGCTCGCCAAGGCCCTCCCTGACCTTGGCGCTCGCCTCGGCCAGGACGCGGGAAGAGCGGCCACCAAGCCCCTCCAGGGTCTGGAGAAGCTCGCTCCCCGCGTGCTGGTCGGAGGTCACCTTGGAGACCACGTGCCGCTTGAAGAGGTCCCCCAGGTTCGTCTTTGGGACGATGGAGTCGGCCTCCTTCTGGAGCGTCATCGCCCAGAGCAGAGGCGGGAGGACCTCGCCGAACATCTTCGGGATCCCCAGGTCCTCGAGGGAGAACTCGAGAGAGCCCGTCCGCTTGTCCTTGTATCTCGCGATAGAGGTGAGCAGTGGCCCCGTGTCCGCATCGACGGCGTCCTTCGTGGGGCTTACTATCCCGAAGGTGTCCCCGTTGGTGGAGAAGCGCCTCCCGACGGCGGCGCTCTTCGGCAGGCTCTTGGACCTCAGAAGTATCCCGGTCGACCCGAGGGTCCCGGCCGCCAGGACGACCGTGTTCGCCTCTATCCTCCTCTGGACTCCCTTCGGGTCGTCCCGGAAGTCGGTGAGGAGGACCGTGTACCTGAAGCCGCGGCCGTCGCCGTTCTTCTCAACCGAGTCGACCTGGCACAGGGGGAAGACATCGATGGGCTTCCCTTCGCTGATGGCGTCGTAGAGGCGCTGGCTCATGGTGTGCCTCGCCTCGGGGATGCACCCCAGGCCGCACCTTCCTTCCCGCTGGCACACGTTCGTCTGCTCGGAGAGGCGCATGCTCTCGGCCTTCGTCGGGGCGTGAGGCCCGAAGGTCCCGCCGCTGACGTCGGTTATCGAAAGCTCGGCGTCGAGGTGTCCCCCGTTCATCAGGTCTCCGGAGGAGAGGTCGACCTTCTCGGCGGCGTCCTGGAAGACCCTCGTCTTGCCGAGCTTGAACCTCCCCAGCGCGGCGGTGGTCGTGATCTTGTTCACGCCGATGAAGTTCTCCGCGATGTCGAAGTAATCGAGCGTCTCGTATTCCGCCGACGAGAGCTCGTCGAAGCGCTCCTTCGCGGCGGCGTCGCCATAGACCTCCCTGTAGGAGTACTTCTTGTCAAGAGGCCGGTCGTTGTCCGTCTGGATGGCCCAGCCGGCGTACGCGGAGGGGTCGGGCCTCGTGGTGAGATTGAAGTAGACCAGCGAGCCGCCTCCGACCCCGCTGGCGCTAAGGACGCTCACGTTCTTCATGCTCCGGTAATCGTAGACCCCCTTGACAGGATTGATCGTCCTGCTGTTCGCGACGACTCGAAGAAGGCCCGTGGTGTCGTCCGGGGTCGGCCAAGTGGCGAAGGGCGCGTCGTGCTTTTCGAGGAACTCGCGGACGGTCGGCTTCCCGTCGGTCGTCCCGGCCGCTGTCTCAGGGATGTCGCCGCTCACCCACCACTGCCCCCTCTCGAGGACGCAGACCCTGTTTGTCGCCCCCGGGGCTTCGGCGTACTTGTTCGCCAGGGTGAGGGCGGTTATACTTCCGCCGAATCCCGAACCGACGACGACGGCCTCGTAGCGCTCGCTCGGCAAGGCCCGCTTGGCGAGGGAGACGCTGATGTCGGCGCCCTGGATGTCGTCCAGGGCCTTGCTCCTCCACCTTCTGGCGCCTTGGGAGTCGGTGATGGGGGTGAATTCGTTCTGCCCGCTCCTGACGGAGCCGAACCTCCTTCCCGGGTCGGTCAGGACGAGGTAGATCTTTCGGGTGTTGACGCCCAGGCTGATGGCGACTGTGATTGCGAACTTACCCTCGTCCAAGGCGCTGGCGCGTCCAAGGCGTCTGTCAAACCGGGGACCCAGGACGGATTCCTCGAACGCTTCGACCGTGACGGCCTCAGCGACTTGTTTGCCTGTGGAATCGCAGACTCTGCCGGTGATCGAAAGCAAGTCGGTCTCGTGTCCGTGGTGATTTCGATATAAGGTGTAGCGGAGGAGATGTGCGACAGAGCGGTCCCGCCATGCGCAAGGTCACGGCACTCCTGAATACCTTCGCCAGTTCTCCCCGACGTGCTCTGCCAGACGCGCCGCCAGGGCCATCACCGTCAGCTGAGGGTTGACCCCGAGCGAGGTGGGGAATACGCTCGCGTCGCAGACGAAGAGGTTGTCGAAGCCATGGACCTTTGAGTAAGAGTCGACGACGGATTTCTGCCCTGCCCCTCCCATCCTGTTCCCCCCCTGGGGGTGCCCCGAGCCGATGCTCATCGTGCCGGGCGAGACGCCTCGCTCGTCGATGATGTGGAGGTCGTCCTCGCTGTGGAGGACGGTCGTCTTCCTGTGCGAGGTTATCACTTTAGTCGCGCCCGCGGCGAAGAGCACGCGGGCGGCGCTCTTCATCCCCTCCGCCATGAGCTTCGAGTCGCCGGGCGTGAGCTGGTACTCGAGGATCGCGCCGAGCGGCCCTCCGAGCGAGACCTTCCCCACGCTCTCGTCCTGGAGGAGCGACCCGATTAGAGCGTAATGGTCGTACCTGGACATCAGCTGCTTGTGCTCGTACTCGAACCCAGGGAGCGGGAGCGAGAATTGGTAGGGTGCCATGAAGATGGCCTCCAGCATGTACCCGGGCTTCCTGGTTGTGAGCACGCTGAACTCGTGGCAGTGGTACGCCATCGGGATTCCCTGGTTCCCGTTGATCTCCTCTTGGAAGTCGCCGACCATCGCCGGAGACGGGTGGATGGCCACCCCCTCTCCCACCTGCCCGTTGACGTTAAGGCCGCTCTGTAGCAGGAGGGCCGAAGAGGCGACGGTCCCCGCCGAGACTATCACCAGCTTGGCTTCCACGCTCAAGCCGTACTTTCTTCCTTCCCTTCCGGCGATGGTAGCCTTGACCCCCGTGACGCGACTCCCCGACCTGACGACGGAGTCCGCCTCAGCGTCGGCGTAGAGCGTGACTGGGTCGCCTTGGATCGCCAAGGCGTCCGGGATGTACGTCTCCAGCATGCTCTGTTTCGTCCCGTAGGAGCAGCCGATCTGGCAGAGCCCGCACTGCCTGCAGGTCTTGCAATTCCGCAGGTTGGGAGCCGAGGCCCAGCCGAGCTTCTCGGCGCCCCGCTTGAGGACGAGGTTGTTCTTGTTGAGCTCGTAGGGTTGCACCTCGCTGACCGAGATCCTCTCCTCGACCTTCTCATAGTGCCTCTTGAGGGCGTCGGGGCCGATGTCCTCCACCTTGTGCAGGTCGGCCCACCAGCCGAGAACTACGTCCGGGGCCCTGAAGCACACCGCGTCGTTTACCACCGTGGACCCCCCCACGCAGCTCCCCTGGGCGACTGCGATGCCCGTCGGGATGGTGAACTGAAGGCCGGAGCTCTTGTAGAGCATCGGGATCATGTCCTCCTCCTTCTGGTTGAAGTCCTCCTTGGGATGGTAGCCTCCCTTCTCGAGAAGGACGACCCTGTGGCCACGCTCGGCCAGCTCACAGGCGAGTATCGCCCCTGCAGCGCCGGAGCCGACCACGCAGACGTCGGCGGTCTCGGTGACCGAGCGGCTCACGTCGGCTCCGCGGATTATCATGGCTTGGCTCCCACCGGCCCCTGGTCGTACCAGGGAGGAAGGTCAGGGGTCATAGGCCCGCTGTAGTCGATCAGCTTGTACACCTGCGGCCTCGTGTAGTAGCCGTAAGAGACGGCGATCCGGAGGACCTCCGCCACCCCGGACAGGTAGGGGTTGGACTGCCAGGCCCTCATGTACTTCTGCTTCTCGGAGCCCGGCCCGGTGCCGCCCTTCAGGTCCACGAACCTCTTCCACTTTCCGGCGAAGGCCAGCACGAAGAACCGGCTGTCGAAGACGAAGAGAAGGAGCGTGAGGGCGTCTTCGTAGAGGGGTGGTATCTTCGTCAGGAGTGACCCGACCACAGCGGCTGTGCCCACCTGACCGGCGCCGGGAGGTATGGCTCCCCCCTCCGGGAAGGTCGTCGAGACGAGCTCGCCGATTATCCTGTCCCTCTCCTTCAGCCTCTGGGCCGCCGCCAGCCTGTGCCCCGCCAGGCCCAGCTCCGTTCCCAGGTAGAACCAGACTGGGTAGCTGGCGAAGACCACCACGGCGGAGACGTCGGTGGTCGCGCTTCGGGCGAGCCCGAGGGGGAGCCCGGAGTTCAGCATCCAGTCGGTGCCGCCGTACCAGTGCGGCAGCGGCCAGGGGAAGTATATCACGTTGAGATAGAGGAGGGCGCTGTAAGCCCAGAAGACGGCGACGACGAGCGCGCCTAAAAGCACGAGGTCCCTCTTCGCGGCGCCGCGCTTGAAGAGCCTGTCCCCGAAGGCGGTGAGGAGGTAGTAGCTCTTGCCTGCCAGAAACCCGATGATCAGCAGGGCGGGCGGGTCGAGGAGGAAGCTGATGGCGAGAGCACCCGGTCGTCCAGATCGGACTTGCGCTATTTAACGTCGCAACGGTGATAGCACTTCAGATGGGCACGAAGGCTCGCGCCTGCTGAGAAAAGTCGAACGCTTCGGCCATGTTGTTCGCGGCGGCGTCCCTGGTGCTAAGGGGAGAGAGGCCGAAGCGGTCCTCCACGAACTTCAGTATCGATGTGTGGTCGTTGGTCGCGCTGTCGAGATACCCCTGCTTCGCGAAGGGCGAGATCACCAGGCAGGGGACCCGGAAGCCGTAGCCGTACTGGTCCACCTGCGGCGGGGCGACGTGGTCGTAGAATCCCCCGAAGCAGTCCCAGGTGACGAAGATGGCGGCCGTATCCCAGTAGGCGCTCCCCCCGACGTTGTTCACGATGTCGTTCGCGACGGAGTCCTGCCCGAGGCTGACGCTCCCCGAAGGGTGCTCGTCCCCTCCCGGCGCCCCGATCACCCAGGAGACCTGGCTGAGGGCATTGTTCTTGACGTCTTTGGCGAACTGGGACGAGGGGAGGAAGTTCGCCTTCGCGGTGGGCGAGCTCTGGACGTACGCGAAGTTCTTCATCCAGGAGGTCGTAGCGCTGTAGACCTTCCAGGAGATGCCCTTCTGGTCAAGCTGCTGGAATATCGGCGGGAAGGTGATGGTCTTGGGGACGTTGTCGTCTATTATCCCTCCGCACGTGCCCGCCACCAGGGAGAGATGGTTGGGGAGGCTCTCGCTCATGACGGAAGTGAAGTAGCCCTCGCAGAGGACGTACTGTTGGGCCGCCTTCCAGTACCTCGGGATGTCCGTCTGGTCGAAATAGCACATGGCGGCCTGGTTCCCCTCTGAATAGACGAACCCGTCCATCTTCCCCCCGTCGTAGTCCGCGTGCGCCGAGGCCCACGTGTGGGTCATGTCGACGGGCGTCGGCGTGGGGGAATGGAAGGGCGAGACGCAGGGGGTGGGAGACCCCTTCTTCTGAGGCAGGCAGATCGAGCCCGCCCCTGCGGTCCCGTTCGCTCCTGGGAACGTCCCGAAGTAGTTGTCGAAGGTGTGATTCTCCTGGAAGGCCACAACGATGTTCTTTACCGCCGAGAAGCCCAGCGTGGGAGCCGCGCCATTCGGGGTCTTCTGGGCGACCTTCTCTCCGCCCCTCGGCCTCTTCGACTTGGGTTTCATACGAATTCAGTGGGCGCCCCTCTCCCTAAAAGCATGACCGAAGAGTCTTCAATATCCCCCCGAGACCCATGTAAGGCCCGGGAGCTTCTACGCGTTAGCTCACTATGACGTATCCCGTCACGGCTGGGCTTGCATGGAATGGCCCCAGCGGCGGCTCCGGGGGGAGGTACATGGTGTACACACCCGGCACTCCCACGGTGAAGGTTATCCGGTTCGTGGCGCCAGAAGCGATGGTTTGGTTCACGTTGAAGGCGGCGATCTGGAACGTGCGCGCCTCATCGTCGCCATTCTGAATCGCGAAGGTCACGACGGTGCCGTGGGTGAGAGTGATGTTTTGGGGATTGAACGCGTCCACCTGGTTGACGGGGTCGCTCTCCACGATGGAGAGGTCTATCGGGCCGGAATTGGATTGCCCTTGGCTCAGGAAGTAGGCCCCCGCTCCGACGGCGACCACGATGACAACGATGGCGATTATCGCCTGGATACGCGAGATCGCCGCCCTCTCCTGGGACAACCTGCTCGCACCCCGCTATGGCCGATTTTAAGGCTATAGGGTGAGACGGCGACACCGAGATTCGGGCAAGATGCCTACCTGGCCTTGTGCTTGGGGGCGACGGGTGCATCCAGGTAGATGGCTTCATAGTTCTCTTTCTTCGGCACGACGCAGAGGAACTCCGCGTCCGCCTTCCCTGCGTTCACGTACCAATGGACGGTTCCCGCTGGGATGTAAAGTGAATCGCCCGCCTTCACCCGGTAGACGCGGTCGCCCAGCCCGACCTGGTAGTCTCCCGCGAGCACATACTGCTCGTGCTCTATGTCTGGGTGGTAGTGCTTTGGTATGCTCCCGCCGGGCCTGATCCTGAACTTCCTGAGCTCGAAGTTCGGCGCGCCGTCGTTTCGGTCTATCAGCCACTCTATCTCCGTCTTCACCGCGGCCTCCACGGGCTTGGCTGCCACCTCGCCCTTCGTCTTCACCACCATGGTAGACCCGACATACTCCCGCCCATTAAACGCTTGTTCGGCTCCTGCCCCGCCGGAGGGGCGAGACTTGCCTAGGGGAGTTTGAACGTGTAGGTGTGGCTGGCGCGGTCGCCGTACGTGAGCGGACCGGTAACCGTGAAGGTCTTGCTCAGACTCGTGTCGCCCTCCGTCATGGTATACTTCAGGATGGTCACGCTTGGGTGCTTGGCAATATTGCCTATTGGGTAATAGTAGGTGCTTGAGCTGAGCGTGGTGCCGTATCCTGCGCAGGGGAAGGCGGGGGTCGTTCCGCCTGGGTTGGTTGCGCAGGCGACCTTGGGAGCCTTGAAGAAGGCTGACCCGTCGTGAGCGGTGCCGAAGTTGACCTGCGGGCAGATGCCTGTGGAGGTCGAGCAGCCGGAGGCTGTGTCGACGATCCCGTTGAAGTCGCTGAGCGGAACCTGGGAACCGGTGTTCCAGTAGTCCTCAACGCTAGCCGAATTGGTATAGTCGACCATGTGGAACACGAACGTCGTGCTGTTGTAGGCTCCAACGAGCGCGGTGACCTCGTCGCCCGCGTTGATTCCTGTGTAGTAGGTGAATACCCCCTTCGCCAGGTCGGCCAGGTAGAGGTATGGCGCGCCGGAGTAGGCCTGGGGACAGTAAAGCAGGACGCCTGCGTAGACGGGTTCTGGGGTGTAGGCGTCATACCACGCAATCAGGTACGTCTCCTGACCAGCCGCGTTGGATGGGTCGCAGGTGCCGGTGGGCACAATCCAACCGTCGATTCCTCCCGCGACTTGCGGTTTGGTGTCGTTTTGGCCATAGCCGCCCGCAGTTGCCTTGACGTTGACGATCTTCACTGGCTTCATCCCCCTTGATTGGGTGGCCAAGGCCAGTCCGCTGATAGAGTGAGAGCCGGACAGAGGAAGCGCCGCGGTGCGCACAGCGGGTGAAGACGAGGAACCCAGCACCGCCGGCTGCGAGGAAAGGACCAAGAGCGAAATGACGGACAGACAGAGGATGGACATCGGATATCTCAAAGACGCCGTCAACAAGCGCTTGAAAGCGGTTGTCGGTATAAATCTTCGGAAAGTGAATGAAGCGTTCACGGTTTTTGCGTGAATAATCTAACCTCAGGAGTCTGCGACGCGGTAACCGCGGACGAGAAGACGCTGCTGGCGGCTCCTCGAAGACGAGCAAGGCGGGAGGCTGCGCTTCGGCCCTCAGCGGGGCGAGGAGATCAAGAAAGCGCTTAGCCAGGGAGCCGAAAGAGAGGTCACGCCTCTCTCAGATTGAGCTCCATGAAGACGACTCCCTTGTTGGGGTTTGCCCTGTAGGGGGCGATCTCCTTGAACCCCAAGGACTGATAGAGCGAAACCGCCTCTTTCAATCTGGATAGCGTGTCGAGGCGCATGCGGACGTAACCGGCGTCCCGGGCCTCCTTTGTCGCTCTCACGGCCAACAGCCTGCCAATCCCCCTTCCTCTGAACTCAGGTCGGACGTACATCCTCTTCAGCTCGCAGACCTTGCTCGAAAGCCTTCTCAGACCGACCACGCCGACAGCCTGGCCTCCCTCGAGCGCGACTAGAACTCGACCGTCAGGCCTTGTGTAGTGCGCGGGGAACTCCGCCATCTCCCGCTCGAAGTTCTCGAAGCTAAGGTCTATTCCTAGCGAAGCGGAATATTCCTTGATGAGCTCGCGCGCGGAGGAGGTCAGGCTTGCCGTCCTCGCCTCAACTATCAGCGCCACGAACTTTCTTTCAGACTCGGCTATTTTTGCATGTGGTAGGCCACTCCGGAGCCCAATCGCCAGCCGGCACCGGCCTAGGCTCTAAAGTCAGGAGCTAGGGCTTCTGGCCCTTGCGACGAAGAAACCCGCGGCTATCATGAAGACGACCGCGAGTCCCGCGACCGCGAGTCCCGCGACCGCGTAGAATTCCGCTGCCGAGATGCCAAACGTGTTGGGGCCACCAACGGCGCTAGCCGCCGGGGTAATGGTGAGGGCATGGGAACCCACGGCAGTGATTGTCCCTCGAACTTCTCCAGCCGTATTCCTCTCGGTATGCGCCAGCACATAGGTCTGGCCTGACTGCATTTCTGCTATCAAGGCAGGAATCGTGCGCGGAGACAGACCGGAGCATCCGGGGCAGGTGGAGGACCCGTTGAGGTCAGCGGCGGTGATCGTCCCTTGTGCCAGAATTCCGCTAAACGTTCCGGAAATCAATGCGGGACATGACGAGACGGGTCCGCCAGACATGGCAGCTGAGCAGGCTCCCCCTCTTCCGCTCAGCAAGGCGTTAGGATTCGGGTACAGCCAAAGCAAGATGTCCGCGTTCGGAGAAAGATGTATGTGGGCCATGAAGACGTTCTTGATGTTCAAGACGGTCAGCGTGTAGTTTATGCTCTGACCATCCGGGCTCAGCTGAAACGTCGCTTCTCCCGTGGCCGAAGTGCTGACCCCTGGGACGGCAGAGAGAGACGCGGTGAAGGATTGTGCGGGAGGACTTGCGGCTGACGAGGCGGTCGCAACCACTGGCATTCCCACCAGCAGAAAGGCGACTGCCACCATCCCAGGAATGCTAGGGTTCTTCATGGCAAGCCGAGTAAACGGCCCACTCCGTATATAATGTGCGGATACGATTTTCATCGGTGAGAACGCATCGGGGCCTGTCCGAGCTACCTGACCCAAGAATTCGGACGCCGGCCTGTCCTGCGGGCCGGGAGAACATGCCAAAAGCGGCGGATCTCGGGGAATTGGCGGGCCCGGCAGGACCCGCTGCCGAACGGGTTCTCAAAGCGGATTCCGACGAGGCTCTTGGTCGAGGAGCCGCGCCAAGAGAGCGCAAACGTGAGCCCGAAATTTTCCTTCAGAGATTCCGTTTCGGTGGAACCCAAGTTCCGCGATTGGCAAGGTACTTCTTGAGACCCTCTATGCCATAGTAGGTTGCGGTTCCTACGAATCGCATCCCAACTTTCTCCAGGACTCTCCAAGAAGCGACGTTGTCCGGATATGCTAAACCAATGATTTCCTTCAGACTTGCGCTTTCAAAACCAAACGCAAGGATAGCCGCAGCGGCCTCCGTCGCGTATCCTTTGCCCCATGCGGAGGGCAAGAAGTGGTACGCGATCTCGACATCGGGTGTATCTTTCACTGGCACTACACCGCCGCTTCCTATGAACTCGTCACTACCCTTCATCACGATGATGAATGGAGCGTAGCCGAGCTCCGCCTCCATCTTCATTCTGCGCCTGATTGCTTGCGTAGCTTGCTCAAGGGACATCTGAGGCCGAGGAGGAAGGTAACGGAGGACCTCGGGGCTTGAGTACAGGGCTCGGAGATGGGGCGCATCGGCCGGAGTCGCAGAACGCAATTCCAGACGTTCGGTCTCCAGCTTCATTCCAGCCATGGAAGAGTCATCTCCGCCTGCTTAACGTTTGCTTCGGCATGATGCCACTGGATTCTGTGCTTGCGAACGAAGCTGGTTGAAACGCAAGGAATGAGCTCGTGAAAGGTAATTAAGCTCTGAAGGCCAATAGAATTCCATGAAACCTGCACGGAAGGGCACGCAGATGTCCGCCAAGGGCACCACCGCGGCCAGCAGCAAGTCCACGGGATTCACGGACGAGGAACGTGCCGCGATGAAGGAGCGCGTCCAAGAGATGAAGGCGGACAAGGCGGACGGGGAAAGCGCCGTGCTCGCGAAGATCGCCGCGATGCCGGAGCCGGATCGCGCCATGGCCAAACGGGTCCATGCCATCATCAAGGCCAGCGCGCCCGCCCTCTCGCCGAGACTCTGGTACGGGATGCCCGCGTACGCCAAGGAGGACAAGGTCGTCTGCCACTTCCAAGATGCGCGGAAGTTCAAGACGAGGTACGCGACGTTGGGCTTCAGCGACAAGGCGAACCTCGACGAGGGGGCCATATGGCCGATCGCCTTCGCGCTAAAGGGGTTGACCGCAGCCGAAGAGGCAAGGATCGCCGCGCTCGTGAAGAAAGCGGTGAGCTAAGGGCAGAGCTCGCTACCAAGCTCCGCCCTAAGCAGGATCCATGACGGAGCCAAGTCCTGCAGGGCCCCTGCCTTGAGTGCGCAGAGGACGTCACCCGGCGCACAAGAGCGAGTTCAGTCTCGGTGAGCAGTTTCTTTGCCCGAGGGCCGACTTTCCAGCTTCATCTTCCTGATTAGGTCGAGGAACCTAGGGTCCCGCCAGTACTTCGCAAAGTCCGGATCGAACCTCAAGAGCCCGAGTCCCATGTTGCGCTCTTCGAAGGCCTTCTGAAGATACTCGAACATTCGTGTCTCGTCTCCGATGGCGAGGTAATGCAGTACGAAGAACGCGGGTGAAACATAGCTCGTCTTCGAGCGCTCAAGGGTCTCGTTGAACATCTTCTGCGCTTCCCGCATGTCACCGGACCGAGCATAGTAATACTCCAGGTCCTCCTCGTAAACAGAGCGGGGAACGTTGGGGTCGGCCGCGGCGGCGCGGGCCTCCCGGATCGCCTCTGCGAACATGTTCTTCCTCGAATAGATGCTAGCGAGGTGCAGGTGCGCAAAGCCAGAATTCGGCTCGATCTCCAGCCACCTTCTCGCGCATTCGATCGCCTTGTCGTACTGTCCCGCGGTGTTGTAGACCCATATTACCGCGGTGTTGATCGCCATGGAGAGGGGGTCCAACTCCTGCGCCCGGTGCACCTCCTTGAGAGCCTCGTCGAACCTCCCGAGGAGCTGAAGAAGCAGCGCGTACCAGTGATGAGCAGTCGCGTAGCTTGGGTTGATTTCAATCGCCTTCCTGAACTCCCTCTCCGACCCTGCCCAGTCCCAGTCGTTTGCCTCAAGCGCCATGGCGAAAGAGACGTGCGCCTCGGCCAAACCGTCATCGATTTCAAGAGCATCGACGGCGTATTTCTTGGCTTTCGGGAGCCCCTCCGTCTTTGGGATGTGACCGTTGGCGGCAAGAACCGCGTACGAATCCGCTATCCCGGAGTAGGCAAGCGCGTAACGAGGGTCTATTCCAATCGCCTTCTGAAAGAAGTCTATCGCGCTCCTCAACCCCTGCTCGGAGCGCTTGTTCCATTGGTACCTTCCCTTCAGATAGAGGGCGTAGGCCTCGATGTCCTTTGTCGGCCTCTTCTGGATCCG